>Ga0157368_1000909_pt1 | contig 13254 bp, 19 predicted proteins | sample AttbisABBM3_FD_113146 | JGI IMG/M metagenome (GOLD analysis project Ga0157368, IMG submission 113146) | Fungus gardens microbial communities from leaf cutter ant in Botucatu, State of São Paulo, Brazil - Atta bisphaerica ABBM3 | ecosystem: Host-associated > Fungi > Mycelium > Unclassified ...
TATATTTGATGTAAACCGCTAATGCAAAGAGTTTGTTGCGCAGCTAACAATACAATGCAATAATGCAGGTATAACTACAAGAAAAATTATGCAGGGTAAGTACCAAGTGTGGTTCCTTTGAATTGTACATAAAAAGAGAATGGACCCAAATAAAAGCGAGGAGAGTAAGCATGTTCAAGTGTTTGTCCGTGCAGTTTTGGTTGACTTGCCCTTCTTTCCAGGAGCCTTCACGTGTTCAACGATGGCAACATCACTGTCTTCCCCCTCCTCTTCTTGTAAAGCTTGCTGTTGCTTTTCTCCTTGAGCAGCCTTTTGCTGTCGCCAGTCGTTGGAAAGCGACAAAATTTGTGCTATCAATTCTTCACGCATTGTGAGAATAGAGTCAGCCCTCCAATCACTTTGCATTTCGATCGAAGTGGGTCGGTCATTTGCCTAGATAACAGACTTCAATTATGGGGTAATCTGAGTCTCAGAAGATGGGACATACCATGATTATCTGGCAAAAATGTGGGGGATTACTCATGAAAGTCCTTGCAAAGTGAAGTATATATAGGCCACAATCACAAAAGTTGGGCTGTACTGGTACCTGAATACCCAATCAAAAACAAGTGACAGGATACGATACTGGGTAGACATACTGGAGCCAACTTAGTAATGGCAGGTGTCACGTTCTCTAATTTCTTCTTGTCCATTGCTTCGAGCTCCAGCCACTTGTTCAGTTGTTTCATAGCTTGTGGATGCCGATTTCCCAAGGAATCAAGTATGAAAATTTTAGTCCTGTTCTACGTCAGTTAGAACCTGTCGCACAGGATCACACAAACCTCGGTTGTTTATCGTGAGAGTCCACGATAATTGCTTCTCCCGACAATTCTTCGATCTTATTCTGTGACTTCTGAATGTATGATTCAGCTTGATTCGTGAATGATTTGCGATAGAATTTAGCGGGCGTAATTTCGGCAGGCGCAGCTTCTGTTTGAAGATCTCCAGGGATTGATTTACTTAATCGAGAATCATCAGGATTCTTGATCGGTGGAGTGCCACTACCCATGATTATGTCTATGTCTGATGTTCCAGAATCTGCGAACGATTCTGAGATCTCATTCGGAAAATCGACATCAATCTTCATTGGTGACCCGGGAGCAATTTCAGGGCTCTTCTCCCTGCTGGAAGATGCAGAATCCCTAAAACATACTTCCTTGGATGCATAATCCATGATCGACGGATGTTCTCCAGTTACCGTGACTGAGCGTGAGGCTGATATGGCCAACATCTCTACTTCGTTCTCACTATTTGCACTGCCACCTATCTTGTTGTCAGCAGCGGCTTGAGGTTCGGATAACCCATTTCTTTCTCTCGGTTCCGGTTGTGAGTCGACTTCTGCGTTGACCTTCTCCTGATCTATAAGAGAATCTCGTGCTCGCTTTCTCGTTATAGCGTTGCTGTGGGGATTCCATGATGATGGCCGCGCTTGCAAAATGTGCTCAGGTTCGTAAATGATGGCTAAGTACCAATGTAGACTGAAAGATCAGGTGAGCTATTATGGTGAGGAGCAACCTTCGGCTACGCACTGTTCATTGATAGGTATGAAGATATATTTTTTGCTGAATATGTCAATCTTTGAGGTCCATTTACGTACACTATCGTAACCTTCTTTGATGCTATTCCAGGTGAGTATATAGACGGCGAAGAAGCAAACATGCATACTTCCGTTTATTCAATTTCTTGTAAAAGAACGAACTGAAAACGTAGACTTGCGGCACAATTTCAGGATCAGTAGCTTCCAGTTCTCTCAGCAAAACCCTGAGCATTGTTAGCGCTTGATTCTGAAGCCACAGGAGCCTTGTGACCCACTTGAAGCCAAATTCTATGAGTGTGTCGTTCAGAAACTCGCCAGGCTGAAGACGCGAGAGATCACCCGCAGTCACATTGACAGCCCCAGGGACACCATAAGGATACACAAGAATCCTTTTGCGTCAAGGATCAATCCACTATCTGATCATTCGACGAAGAGAATTGGACGACTCACACTTCATCTGTGTCATGAGCTGGGGATTTTTCCTGCTGCCTATGAGATCGACGGAGAACTCGCAGTTCTTCAATACGTCGCCTTTTGAAACTACACTGGATCAATCAAGGATGGAAAAAAAGGCAGACGACAAAACTGACGGAGCTTCCAAGACAGTAACTTGTTCTGTAGCATTCTTTTCCTTATCGGCATCGGGGGACAGCCTCCGATTTGCAATCACTGTGTCGCGGGCGGAAAGATAGCTGTATTTCAGAAGGTGGTCAACAGGACGTTTCCTCGAGCTAGAAGAACGTGAACATAGCAATTGGTGGCGTTCAAAAGACACATACGACGATTCCACAGGGAAAGCGTCTTCCACAGCTTGACTATCTACTAGAGGGCTGGGTATTGCAATAGGCATTACAGGATCAATGACTTCATTCACGTCGCCAGAACGGAATTTGGCCGAATGTACAACAGAATTCCATATTAGTCTGCTTCGCCTAGATTCATGATTAAGAATAAGTCGAGAAATGGGTCAGAGTGCATACCCCGCATGGATGGATTCAGTTAGAACTGCACTACCTATTTTTTCAGCGATTGACTGGTAAAGCGCTGGATTCCATTGTTTGTCTGAAGTATCGAACTTCACGCTTATCTGTCCTTGATTAGATCCACCACCTGAACTCTATGAGAATCTGACCCCGGCAAGATTGAGAAAAAACGTACCAGGTTTGAAAACACTCCCAACACTGGACTTCAACGAAGAAAACTTTCCTGTCGATCGTGACTTGAAATGGAAGATAGGAGGGTGAATTTGATCGTTGAGAGGTTTCGTGTACTTGTTACGATCTCAGATAACCTTGTTCGCTGTAATAAAAGACACCGACCTCAAAAAGCTCAAAGTTGGTAGGCGTGAGTTCAATTGGTCCTAGCTGTTCACTGGAAATCCCTTGAAAAGCCATCGTTCTCCCTCTATCATCAAATACGATACTGCGATAATCATGTATTTGCTGGTCCCCAATCGACACCGAGGAAATGGGTAGGTGAACTTTACTTTTCATTTTTGTACCGCCTAACCCTGAGGGATTGCTCAAGACATCTTGAGAGATGGTCTGCACAAACTAACACAGACCTTTAAGTCTGGGTTCGAGAAGTAGAAAGATTGACAATGCACCTTCAATCCATTGAATCTAGTCGAGGATTTAGGTTGCATCCTTTCTTTAGCTTTTGGTTTCTTGAAATCGACGATTCGCATAGGTGATCGATCGGGAACAGTAGATACTTGCTCTGGGTGACTCATCTCGTTATATATGGCTACAAGCTCTCCTACTCGTGACGGCGGTTTGGCAGATGAGTTCTCCATCTTTCCCTTGACCTGAACCTCATCGTCCGAAAACGAGCCTATCGGTGAGGTCTCCCATTTCTGGGGCTCACGATCCAGTTCATGTACACGCAGGTGGTTGTAACTGTCCATTTTTTTTCTCAGAAGAGCAGTATTCTTCCCGTCCTCTACCAACGAAGTCTCGGAAGCAGACCCACTAGATTGTCGAATGGCATGTTTCTGAGCATCAAAATAAGGAGATATCATGGATGGTGGTGTGTCGGTAATATTGAGTTCATCTGTCGAGGCAGGACCTGCGTCAACGTCGATGATCTCAGGTGGGAGTGAAGGGCGTGGCTCCTTAGATTTACCTGTGATCAGCTGTTTAAGTTAATATGAACCCCATACACGAATAATAAGGAACAAACCCTTGCCCTTGCCCTGACTAACAGGATTCGACACATTCCGTCTCTTGAGGTCAACCCTTCGGGCCTTGTTCGATCCTGATGCGATTCCACTCAACAAAATTGGGTTTGCCATGGGGTTGGTCCGATGGGGTAGGTTCTGTTGTGAGATGGTTACATATGGATTGCTGACGGCAGAATTGCCCTTGGTGTGATATAGCCTTGGCTCTATCTTTTTCGGTGGGACTTTAGGCCATCGGCTGCACAGCATAAGAGGAATGGGTGAACTTGGAAGAATTATGTACACTCACTTTGCGTGATCCGGGATAATTGAGGCATGTGAGTGGATTCCGGTGAGCGTCCCAATCTTATTTCTATCATCTTGGGAGACCATGGAGGCTCAGAGGCTACTAAAGGGATGGAAATGACATGTAAGAGTTGTCGGCATTTCCCGAATCGACATGGTTTCCTAACCCTAACCTCTGATATTTACATGGGATGATTTTCGAGCACTCCCAACTCCAAGGCTCGAGGAAAGGGGGCAGCGTGGGCCCTGTCGTGTTGAACATGAGACGTCAGTAGATCTAGACTAAAAAATCGTGCAAAATCGTATCGAGCGTGAATATCTGTCAAAATACAATGAGAGCAGTCTAAAGCATGTACGACAAAGTGTCGGACCCCCTGACGGAACAACAGGCATCAAGGGATATGTGAATGTGTCGTACAGATATCGTGTGTCAATTTCAATGTAATAAATGTCCGTGTGTGCGTAACAAGTAGTGCAATATTAGCAGCCATCGTATAGTCGATTTCTGGGAAACGTATTCCCTGCCTGAACCCAGGTCGTTAGATTTGCGTTAGTATAGGCTTGCACATGCCTAACAAACTAAAGATCAGCCGAGAATTTCGGAGTCACATAATCTACCAACAAACCTATTGATATAGTCAGATGTCGGTCGACTGGGAGGGTCGCACGTAACACCGTTTTTGACCCCTTCCCTTTGGTACACGCGCACATAATCAATGTACATTCTCGCTGGAAATTGGAGATGCTTAAAGTCTTGTCTTTGAAAACTGGGCGCAAGACCGAGATTCAGAATGAGATACTGAAAGACCGTCAGCATTGGGCCATTGAATCCGATAATCAGAACGTACCATTGGTTCCTCGGGTATCAATCGTTGGCTGATTTCAGTTATCGAGTCAGGCCCGATCGTCGCTGATGTAGCGGTCCATGTTGGAAGCCCATCACTATACCAAGTGACAAAACTATTTTGGCGGTTTTCTGAGTCATACCACCATTCATAACCGTAGGGAGCATAGCCAGTGCCGTTGTAGTTTGCGCTATTGATGTCGGTGAGAGCCGAGACAGCCTGCTGTAGAGGACCACCTTTATAGGTGTTGAATTGGGTAGTTGAGGTATCATAGATCGGGGAGGCATTAGATGAATCATCGAAGTTGTATTGATAGTTGTACGGCGCGCACTGTAAGCTCTGGGATACCTGACCAACAAACCTCGATAAATCAACTTGTGTTTCGATTATATCGATTTCAGGAGCACCTCTCCCAGTGGTAACGGATGGCCCAGGATGGTCCGACCCGGGACAGGTGCATGCTGAGAGTCTCTGTCCGGGGAGGACACTGATGGGACCACCGCTACTAGAACCAGTCGCTGCCGCCGGTGGGGTCCCATCTTGAGCAGTTTGGTTGGGAAATGTACCCAAATCGCAGCTGTCGTAACTGTAAGGCCACATTCCTTGTGTCGTAGCTCCATAACCAGCTCGACCCTACGTTGCAGTTAACAGGTAAGAGCAAGCAACCACTGCAACCACTCACCAGATTTCCCAGGGACCAGGCTCCTGTGATTGAGATACCTAGTCCAACCAGATACAAATAGAAAAAAGGGAGCGAACAGACCTGGCCACAGACCTGGCACTTGCGGTGATCCAGGCATACTGATGGAAACTTCTACGTAACCCGTATTGAAACAAAATTTGTTCCACGTAGTCACCATACCTGAAAAGAGCCAAGTGAGGACTAATCAAAATAGTTACGGAGTCAAGTACCGCTTTGGAAGTTGAGATTGTGCGTGGATTGTTCCGTCAATGTAATGACCATCTTTCCGCCAACAGTTGTAATGGCCTGTGAGAAGGTTAGTGACAACTTGTCGAAGCTGAATTGAAGAGACATGCCCCGGGATCATACCACTCCAAGTCACCAGTAGGCCTTATCTGTTTTCAACAAAATGCATTTCTTGAGAAACATATAGACATACCAATAATGTAAGTCAACAGCCTCCCAATAAGCATCATCTCCAGGATAGAATGACCTGCCTTCCGTTTCAAATTCGTCACTAAACACGAGATTATATTTCTTTCCATCCTTTCCTGTGCGAGTGTATGCATCAGAGGGTGTGTCTGGATCAATGAGAGAAGGAAGATTGAGATCTGGGATTTGACCCGAGCCATTGATTCCCCCAATATTAAATCCATGGACTGGGCGTTTTGGGTGTGTGAAGAAAAAGATGATTGGATACCCAGCAAACAATGTCACCAGTCCAACCACAATGAGGGCAAGAGTCAGAGTATTAACCCATCCCCTCAATGAAAAAATCGTACACGAATCGAGTGAGGGGTTGGGATTAGGGTCATGGAGGGCATCGTCAAGATCAGGATCTTTGTCATATAGATACTGAGGCATCGATTGCGCAGCTTGGATGGGGGGCGCTGGCGCAGGAACGGGAACAGGCATAGAAACGGGCTCTTTCTCAAATGAGGGATTTGATGTTCCTGTCGACATGTCGGACGGTGCATTGCTGAACCGTGAGCCCATAAACATTCCTGCTTCACGCGCCTCGGTGGAGTTGTACTAGATAAATCTTTTAGAGGTTTCGTGCCGCAAAATGCAAGAACCCACCGAATAGGGTCCATAACCGGCACCAACAGCCCCGCTGGCCACCCCCATGGTCAAGCCCACTCTGCCAGACGCTCTGCCGGCATTCCTCTGAACAGAGAGCAACCTAGGTGGAGGTGGAGACCTTGGTCCCCCCGCATAAGGTATGTGTTGTTGTGATGGTGGTTGATTTTGTTGATAATGGTAGGGATGTTGTGGTGGTGGTGGTTGAACTTGTTGATAATGGTAGGGTTGTTGTTGACTACTAGAAGAACTTCCGTGACGACTAGGGCTAGTTTGGGGAACTGCTGAATACTGCTGAGGTTTTTGGTGTTGCCGTGAAAGACGCCGGTGAGGATGAGACATGGTTGGAGGAGAAAGATTACTGCACTTGTTCTCCAATTTTGGGAGACTCAGTTGACCAGGGACATGTCTTCTCACGAGACACAGGGCGCTCAGCAAATCTCCACAATCATATATTCAGCGCACAATCTGCCTTGCTGTACCTCGAGGCAATGTTACCCTGAGTGGGAAAGAACACCTCGAGGCGTCATCTGAGTGTTCAATGCCTGGTTTAAGCGCCCTAAGCAGAACTTGGACATAAACAAAAGACTATCTTTCAACACAGCTGGTGCTTCTGCATACGACAAGTCGACTAGGTGAAGCAACGTTTTTGACGCGTATTAGACTAATTTTGCCCCTCATGGCGCAAACCTTCCGCTGGTTTGGCAGAAGCATCTGGCCCAAGAAATCCCAAATGAGCCCTCATCTGAGTTGGATGTGAATCAGATTCACCAACTGACTGGATCTACGTCATTCACCCCGAATACTAAATCTGGAACCGACTTCAGACCTATGATGATCTGCATCAGACCAGAATGACTCTATCATGCAGTTCACAGTGCAGCACCGAGGTCTCAAGCGCCAAATTCATTCATACAGCTTCAAGCGATCTAACTAGGCTCCAAGTAGCATTTTACTGATCGGCATTCCGTAGCAGATTATGACCCAGGAGAGATGATCTAGACAACTGCAGGGTTTACAGCAACATAACCACCGTCAATAATAATATCCTGTCCTATGGTATAACCTCCCGCCTTGGATGCAAGATAAAGTGCTGTTCCTGCCATCTCTTCACCTCTGGATGAGAGAAACTACTCAGTGTCGGAACACAGACAATCACAGCAGCAAAACTCACGATCCGTCCCGTTCCATGGGCACTGGCATCACACCCTTGCCGATAGAATCTACTTTCTCCTTGGCAATTTTTTCAAGCGTCATCTCGGAAGAATAAACTCCAGGAGCAATGGTGTTGATGCGAACAGGGATCTTTTTCAAGCTGATCTCCGAAGCTAACATCTTTGACAGATGTGAGGCTGCGGCTTTAGCACTGTTATAGCAAAACTACGGTAGCATTAGCTTCGCCTTGTTCCTTTGTGGCAAAAATAACTTGCATGATTTTGCGCAATTTTGACATGACCGCTAATGCTGGTAATATTGATAACACTGCTCCAGTAGTCTTTGACGTCCTCGGATCCCTTGGCCAGTAATCCCAGGAAGGCTGTTGTGACGAAGAAAATGGAGAATGTGTTGATAGCATAGAGATCTCCCCAGCCTTCGAGGGATTCATTGAACAAACCGAGCCCCAACGACTCTGCATCTCTGCGTTCCGGTGCATCTGGATCCCCCATGAAGGAAGAAATAGGGCCTACTTGACCGGCACTAGGTACATTGTCGATCAACGTTACATGAACGCCAAGCATTACACTTACTTATTTACAAGAACATGTAACTTTCCTTCCTTTTGCTCGATGGTCTTCTTTACAGCCAATATACTTTCCTTGTTCGTGACGTCCATCGACAGTCTAGACCGTTTCAGTCAGACCATCAAGCTTACCAAGTGCTTGAGCAGACTAACGGGATAATTTGACCATCCTTACCCAACTGGTTCCACTCCGATGCGACTTTCTCCAAGGTGTTGAGCCTTCTGCCTGTGATGTATACTTTTGCTCCAGCTGCAGCAAAACCACGAGTGATCATCGCTCCAATGCCTGTTCCGCCTCCTGTAACGAGGGCGATACGGCCGCGTAAGCTAAACAGGCTTTGAGGGTAGTAAGAATCGTAAATATCAGCCATCTCCGTTTTTGCGCAGCGGGATTTCAATGAACGATAATGGATGGCGGGAAAGAGAGATGAAGAAATATTCCGGTGAATTGTTATCAAGTATTTTGATTGATCAAGCCAACTGTTATGTTATGAACCCTTTTACAGATGGTGACATTGAGGAGCTTCTTGACGAAGAGGATCTTCCGTTTGTAAGATACAAGCTACCGCCAGAAGAAGAGACGCCGGAAACCTTACGGACCAGTGAGATGTTGATTTCTACAATCTAAATGTTCTTATGATCCTATTTCTGCAGTTCAAGCTTGGATTGTAGATGTACCCGACCAGAGATTGATTACAACTCTTCTAAAGTACGTTTCTGCATCCGCCTATTCCACAGGGCATTCGCGAGAAATGCTTTTCTAGATGGCTCAAGCAAGCCAATCTTGACACAACAGAGCTCTCTCACCTGAAACGAATACGGAAACGAAACGGCACCACGAGTCTTCTCATCGCCTCTCAGTCTACTGGCCTGCCCCAACTCCCAGAAGACCTTAACCTTCCTTCTCCATACCTCTACACTGTACCAGCCTCGTCTGCAATTACGTCAATTCAACTCGCTTTAAAAACAGCTTTGTGGCCAACATACTTCACCCCACGGAGGAAGGACAAGGAAGAGAAATGGAGCCGTGGAAAGGCAGCATGGGCATGGTTTGCCATGCAGAAAACAGTCCAAGCTGCAGTTGAAGCAGTTCAGAGCGGAGAGGTGGGTCCTCAACAAGCAGAGGATGTTCTCACTCCCCTACGTTCTTCGACTCTAGCACTCCGTGGCCGCACATGTTCCTGTTCCTTACGAAGAATCCCGATCTATGGGAAGTCCGGGTATAGGACTATCACGGGAGGCTCCAAAAGAGTTTATAGCACACGACACTCGAAAATCAACTCAGCATCCTCTCCGCCATGCTGTGATAAATATTATTCGCAAAGTGGCCGATTTTGCAGCACTATCAAATGACAGGGCGAAATCAGATGCTTTAGAAACACGAGACCAAAGCAGTGATGGCAATGAGAGAAACTATCTCCTGACATCGTTGACCTTGTTTACAACCCACGAACCTTGCGTCATGTGTAGTATGGCGCTTCTGCACTCCCGTGTCAAAGAAGTAATCTACCTTTACCCCATGCCCCAGACGGGTGCTTGCGGAAGTATTACTTGTCTTCCTGCTCTCAAAGGTGTAAATCATCGATATTCGATCGCACAGTGGAAGCTGAGCAGACCCAGGGAATTGATAGGCATAGATAATGAGAAGATTCTCAAGTTAGAGGCAACAGTAGATGCATAACAATATAACACCAGGAACAGCATGGGGCGGGGTTGGGAGGAAAAATTGTTTTGACGATCAGAGATAAGCAAATTCACTCGGGATCCGTATAGATAGAAGATTGGAGCCACTTCTACAAACGTGGCGATTGGCGTGTAGTAGGGTGCCATTGCTTGGATTTGATATCCTCTAATAGAGCATCATCGGAGAGATTGCGGAAGAAAGTATTCTCATCAACACCCTGAAGAACAAAAATATCGACAATCGAGTCAACTACTTCATTGAGTCGGTCACTCACATCTGTTTGAGCAGCACGGATGACAGCAACGGCAATGCGAGCCGAAATATCACGAATGCGGATCAGGCGAGGATATACCAAATCCGCATCTTTTTCTCCCTGGGTCAACGAGGCAGAAAGAGCGATAGATGCCTGCTCGACCATTAAGTCTGTGACGTGTCTTGCTTTGGAAAGAATTGTGCCCAGCCCAAGACCCGGAAAGATATACATGTTGTTTCCCTGGCCAGGCTCATATTTCTTGCCCTTGAATTCGACGGGTTTATAGGGGCTACCAGAGGCAAACACAACGGTTCCGTTTGTCCTGGAAAATGATTGATGTCTTCAATAAATTTGGACAAAAATCTCGACATACCATTCAACTGCGTCAGTATAGTCGACCTCACACAAAGAGACGGGATTCGATAGAGGAAAGATGATCGGACGTTTATTCAGAGACGCCATAAGCCTCACGACTTCTTCTGAAAATGCATTCTAACCCAGATAAATCACAGCTGTGCTTGAAAACATACGTGCGTCTGACGTACCGGAATTGTGCTAAGACCCATAAGACCAGTCGGCTTAACATAATTGATAATGTCGACCAAATTGGTCAACGGAGGTCCGTTGTAATCAGTGCGGGCAAAAACTGTGAGAGATAGTTGATATTGTTATCAAGAGGGAGCAAAAACACGGACATAGTTTATGTTCCTGTAGGCCTTTCCTATCTGCGGTGATGAGCCCTTTCGAATCAACAGTCTATTAAAAGTCATTCAGAAATCAGAATCACATGAAACTCAAAAAGAAATTATTTACATATATTTTGTTTTTTGCTTCTTCCTCAGATTGGCCTAGGAGAGTGAAAAACGATACTAGCTGTTTGGCGACACCGATACCAGCAGACCCTGCACCAAAGAAGAGAATCCTTTGGTCCTCGAGAGGAGTACCAGAAGCTGTTGAAGAGATCTTTGCAGCATTGATGAAACCAGAAAGAACAACAGCACCTAATATGATTGGTGATAGGACGTCCTTGGATATGATTACAAAGATCTTACCTGTCCCTTGGATCTTGACACATGAGAAAGGTTAAAAGCAGTATCATGCCAAGAAAATACAAGATAGACTTACATCATCATTAAATACGCGATACTTGGATCTAAACATGTCAAGATATCGGAAAGCATTGTCCGTCGAAAAATCTTCAAATTGCACAAAAAGTCGAGGGAATACTTCTTTCATCGAATCAACGAATTCCTGCATAAAACCATCCATCTGGTCCAAGCCAGTCTGGCTGAGAACAAAAATTCAAACTCGCAAGCGCATACCTCTTGTATGTTTGGACGCTTGCGGCGTACACCAAGGTACAGAGAATCATCGAGTAATTTCTGGGTGTTTGTACCCAGGTCAAGACAGATGGGCACTGTACTCGTTGGTTTGATACCAGCGCCTGTAATATACAGATCCCTGCAAAGTGACACAACAATGAAAAGCCCACCTCACAATAAGGAAAAAGTGAGTTACAGCTTTCCAATGGCAATCGGCAGTCCGTTGGCCCCAAGATCACCGAGGCCAAGAATACGGGAGCCTGGTAGCGGTTGAAAAATGATGTATCTGTGATCAAGGGTAAAACCAACCATCAGTCACTACAGCAATCCTAGCATCTGGAGTGTTATGCCAAGTACGAAGAACGTCTCGAATGTGTCCTTTATTCTCAATGGAAACATAAAGACCCTCGGGATGTCTCCATATATGTGAATAATTTGAGCAAACATCACCAACCTAGTGCGGATGTCAGCTGGTAGCAAAGGAGGTTAAAAATGAGTTATAACTGTAGGAGTGTATAGAATCGGGATCGCTTCCAACATGTTGGCGAGGACCATCTCGTAGAAGAGGTCGAGATCACGCTCCTTCAGACTATTTAAATAGATAAATTTCTCGAGGTTAGTGGTCTTGCTCCGAAGTTGAGCTAAGCACCGCTGACGATGGTCGGTATGGAAGAAATACGGTGGAACAGGTGGGCTGACAGCGGAATTCATAGCAGTAAGGGACGGGCTCGAAAGAACGAAGTAGAACCAGACAACTAGGACAATCAGACCAGCCTAGATCCCAGCCGGGTATTTATAACGGAGGAAGACAAGATTGAAATCGCGAAGCAGGACAACCTGGGCTGGCCATGTGAATTAAGAGGTACCGGGAAAATATACTCGATCCCGGACGCCGGGAAATGGCATGCATGAGACTGGTCCTGTGCCTTTTAGAGACGCAGCCGACAAGTCTTTGCTTCGATCGACGAGGTGAACCATCATCAAAGAGATATAAATTAGATCACAACTAGAAGAATAAATGACGCCGTCGCACTTACAGAATTCTGCTACAATGCATATATCGCTTGCGATACAGTCTGTTGATAACAACAACAATCAGATCATCAAGCACATACCCAAGGAAACGACAGGAGGTATATCCATCTGGCAATCAAATTCAAGGATATCTCGCAAAAACAAAAAGTAGAAGAGCATTACCTATATAGAGAGCGGATCCTTTGATGTACACAAGTGACCTGAGTGGGCGATATATGGTCTCAAACGAGACGGGGCGAGAGCTGAACCGACTTGCGAACAAAACGCCGATTAATCAGAAGATAAAAGGGACAAGAATCAACCTTTTTGTGCCTGCGTGAGCTTCTCAACCTTCTACCATAGTTGTTACGAAATCCCCGTAGACCAGTGTTTGGAAAAGCGAAGTTTATTAGTGACCAGACACTAAGGAATACACGCTGTCGCTACACTAACTAACTATCGACTCACGTTGCTCAAATGGGCCTGGCCACATGTGGGAAATGAGATAACCATGCTCATCCGTCGGTGTCTTGCTAATGGATACCATCCTCTACAATGGCGAAGGGCAATTGCAATAGCACTTAAGAAGCCCA
>Ga0157368_1000910_pt1 | contig 13250 bp, 9 predicted proteins | sample AttbisABBM3_FD_113146 | JGI IMG/M metagenome (GOLD analysis project Ga0157368, IMG submission 113146) | Fungus gardens microbial communities from leaf cutter ant in Botucatu, State of São Paulo, Brazil - Atta bisphaerica ABBM3 | ecosystem: Host-associated > Fungi > Mycelium > Unclassified ...
AGAAGTGTCGATCAGTGATATCAGTGATATCAGATATCACGAACGAGCTTCGTACCCGCCATTCCAATTAAATTATGACCACAAGCGTGACCAATCCCCTTGAGGGCGTCCATCTAACCAAATCACATATTATGATCATGTTTCAAGGAATGATGAAATCCATTGAGACTTTCCTCAGAATTAACTCCAATGACTCTTCCTCTCTGACCATGCTCAAACGTAGCTTCCCACGCTGTGTCGAGATGGTGGTGTTCCTTGACGCTCCATCCGTGTTTCTTCAGGAACTTGGTATAAGCGTCATGGGCATAGCTATAGATGCACTACAATTAATATCGAACAGCATGGAATCTGTGATCTCATTTACTGTTCTTCAAACCCGAGTTCTGGATGCCCTATGTCGTTTGAAAGCCACGCCTTCGATGAATGGGAGCGATGCGATAAGACAAGTGGCCACCAACCATGAATATCCAAGCTCAAGGTTCGAAGCTCTTCACTTAATTCATAAATCCTCTCCTCGATTGTTTGAAGGACTTCGGGTCTATAGATGCGCTCAAGACAGGGATCCTGAGGCACTGGCTTGATCTTATCTTCCGGACGCCAGAGATTGTTAGTCCAAGTTTGTTGAGATTCGAAGTCACTGCTGTACATTGGCACTGTTGACGAAAGCTTAAAGGGAGAAACTACAGCAAAGGGTGTAGACAGTTGAAAATCCCATGGCGGCGGATGATTATCTGGTCAAGTGGTCAAGGGCCGGCCACTTGCGTCACACCGGAAGGGTTTGATGTCAAACGTTTAGTCATTTTAATCGCACTGGTGATGTCGCCAGTCCTCTGCCGATCCTCTTTGCAGGCCTAGACATCCATTGACATTTATTTGTCCATCGTACGTTGAGTGACACTTATCTGATGGACGACGCCGAGAAAAAAATCCTTTTCGGTGTCCGAATTTGGTCTATTGCCATTGCCATCTGGCTTCCATCCGGCTTTCATTTGACTCGTCGATTTTGGATAGTACCATTTCCTCCAAGCTGCTAAGTAATAGAGAACATTAAACCTACAGGATTTTCTCAGTGAGCTCGAAATCCGCGACCAGAGCTCATTGTTTATTGCATGGAAGTCCTACAATATTACGCTAAGTCACAGCTGTCACCCACAAAATCCTACTTGGCAGTAACAATGTCAAATGTCGATGTCGACCAAGACCAAGTTTTAGTGTCAATTGACCAGCCATTAACCGCGTCAAAACAGGCATCACGTACTTCTACCTACATAGGCTTCCTCATCGAAAAATTCACTTCATCCTCTACTTAGCCAAAAAGAGCATCACGTGATAAATATAAATTAGCACTACCTTTACCAGAACCATGAACCATGCCAGAAATACCTACTGATGCGCAAATCTTCGATATTGTCTTTCATCCAACCTTTTCCACAGTATATACAGGGCTTCTTACTGGACATGTGGAGGCATTTGCCTATGACCAACAGGGAAATCACAAAAATACTTTCTCGCTCCGTCCATCAAAGAGGTCATGTCGAGGGCTGAGTATCAATGCAGATGGCTCCAGACTATATACCGTTGGAAAATCGAAGGCATTATAGTGAGCACGGTTAATCGTTCAGTAATATCTGAAGCTGATACTTTCGATCAGTGTTATAGATACAAGGACGGAACAGGTTGAGACTCGAGCAGCAGCTCATGAGTTAGTTTCCTTTCCAGCCTGCTGTCAGCAGCCCAACGAAAATTTACACCATGATTAAATTAAGATCAGCCATAAATCGTGTGAAGAATCTGACTCCATGGTTATTGACTACCGGCGATGACGAAGGTGTAATTAAGGTGACGTACCTTTTGCCATTTCACAGAGTTCTGAGTCGTTCATCTTTAACAGTTATGGGATCCACGCCAGAAGGAGATCGTCCGGACATACACTCATCATTTTGATTATATCAGTGATTTTCTATGGCTGGAGGATAAGAAACAGTTAGTCGCCACAAGGTGTGCGTTGATGGTTTCTCTTGCATGATTTATTATTGATGGCTTTCCCATTCATGACTTCATTGATTTGGATTATACAGTGCAGATGGGACTCTTTCTGTCATTGATGTTCGCTCTAAAAAACCAAAGCCATTTGCCCAATCCGAGGATCAAGAAGATGAATTGCTGTCGCTTGTTGCAATAAAGGGGTGAGTTTGTTGTTGTCACCTAAAATATCGAGGTCCCCTGTTCGCGTGACTTGCATATCTGTTGCAGGAACGTTGGCCAGTGATTCTTTCGACTTCAGTGGAGGAGGCGGCATAGGCTCTTCGATTTCTTCATTCTCTACTGCAGTGTCACTCGTCATTGCAGCATCTTCTGATTTTATGTCTTCCTTGATGTTTACATTGACATGGTAACCGTTGATGGAACCATTCGTTTGTGGCGCGGGAGGCCCAGGGCCTTGGCACGGTTTTCAATGTGTTGCAATACCATTGCATTCAGGACAGGGAGATATTCTTGCTGTGTTCTCCGACATATCACCATGTGGACTAGGAGCTAAGATTTTAATCTAGAGACTCCAAGATTGTTGTGGGGACGCAGCTCGGGATTCTGTCTGTTTTCAACCGTAACAATGGCTGGGGGGACTGCGTCGACCGTATTCCTGGGTAATGCTGATTTACTATTTAGTGAAAGAAGATTCACCAGGTTGTTTGGTACTAGGCACCCTTCTTCGGTTGACACGCTATGCAATCTCCCGTCAGATCTGCCGGGAACTGATGCCACGAGCACAATTCTGACGGGTTCTTCAGACGGTTATGTTCGTGCAGTTCAATTGTTGCCCACAAAAATGCTGGGAGTTGTCGCCGATCATAGAGACTGGCCTGTAGAGAGAATTGCCGTAGGAACTGGGACTAGCACACTAACTCTTGACCTGGAAGAGTCGGTCGATGACGACGAAGAGTGGCATGGGATTGGAAAGCGGAAAGAGAGGATGGCTGCGGACGGTGATGATAATTGCCCCGCTTCAGGTGGATGTTGGTGGGTTGGAAGTGTGGGACATGAAAATGGACTCAGATTGAGTGACCTGATAACCTTTTTCCGCGGCAGTGAAAGTTCGGAATACATGGGCGCCGGTAACAATAACAATGACTCGGAAGTGTACGACAAACCACATGCAACAAAAACTGGACTGGATGCTGAAGAGAGTGTCAACGATCGCCAAGGGCCGGAAATTGTTCAAGTTTCCACTCGCCGGAAACGGAAGCAGGAGAGATATCTCGAAGGAGCAAAGAAAAATGCTGTGGTGGTTGAGGGTACATCATTTTTCGGAGACTTGTAGTAACTCCTGATTCGGGTTTCTACATCGTGAATCTCAAAGACTGTTACCATCACAAATCTTTATCTCGTAGGACTATTGCCCTCCTTGTGTTAATCTCAGTTTGCGAATTATTTGATATCATATCAAAAAAATCCTCGTGATTTAGATCTGTCTCATTCAAATTCTACTAGACAATGTTGTCAAATCCAATCATTCACCCAAGGAGCCGGCCAATTTTTCTTCACACTACATACACTCAGACCTGAGGAAAAACTGTAGTAGGGGCTGAGGTGAGCCCCAAATAAAACTGATCGGCGGCGTTAGAGGTGCAGTTGTAGAGTCAATCGTGTGGAACGTAACTCGCGAGTTATGAACCACCTTGAGCAGACCGGCCTGCCTGCTCTGCTAATCAAATCAGTACGAAAAAGGGGTGGGAACTATTCATCTATAGATAGAAGTACATGTTCTTAGAAGTACATGTTCCTCACAACTGAGAATCACTTAAGCTCTCTTTCGCGTGTTCCCAATCAATGGTTTAAAGCATCAGCTTTAGTTCGTGGTGCATCTGATGCAATGGATAATGGGAAAGTGCCGGGTTGGCACGTGCCAGACGAACACGGATCTTGCACTGTAGTGACGCCCGAGTATCAAGTGATTTAACCACCCCAACTTCAATATGTATATGTACCTTGCCTCGAGCAATCTCGTGAGGGCTCAAAATCGAGTCATTCTGACTCGTGCTATCTCTACCCGAGCTTCAAACATTCTTTCCCGCTTGGGACTCAGCTCAGATGGTGAGATTCACGGTGTGTATGACGGTCAATGGCATGGGTCCGGAGAGGTCGTGGCTTCTACGTGCCCTACTACAGGGGAAGAGCTCGCTCGTATTAGAACAGCTTCTAGATCAGAGCTACGTGAGGCGCTGCAACGGGCACGGGAAGCGTACCATATCTTCCGAAGTGAGTGTTCAACAAGAATATAAATATAATCCGACCAGCGCTCTCCTGCATCCTAGATGTTCCTGCACCCAAGCGCGGTGAAGTTGTCAGGCAAATCCGTGAAGCCCTCACTGCCAAGGTGAGGCTCAAAGCAATCGACAATGTCAGTGTTGAAACTGAAATTATAAAAGAGGGAAGCTCTCGGAGCTCTTGTTACACTGGAAATGGGAAAAATTAGAACTGAAGGCCTTGGAGAAGTTCAAGAGTTTATTGATATCGTAAGTGACACTCCGTTCTGTCAGGATGTCATGATGACGGTTAGTAGTGTGATTATGCGGTTGGCTTATCCAGAATGATGAACGGGAGAGTCATCGCATCGGAACGACCAGAGCATTCGATTCTCGAAGGTATGAACATTTGAAGACCAACAAACTGTTTGTTGACGTCTCGGATTGTCTAGTTCCCAACCCCTTGGGCGTTGTTGCTGTGCTTTCAGCATTCAATTTCCCTGTTGCAGTTTATGGCTGGTATGTTTTATTCTTATTCTCTAAGTCGATCTTCACCCAGATTAATAGGAACTTGGCTCTTTCCATGGCAGCAGGAAACGCAACAATCTGGAAACCATCCCCAACAACTCCTCTGTGCTCCATTGCAGTGACGCGGATAATTTCTGGTGTTCTAGAGGCCAACAGGCTACCAGGTGCTGTCGCCTGCCTGGTTAACGGTGGACAAGAAACTGGTGAAGCTTTGGTCAACGATCCCAGTGTCGAACTTGGTGAGTTCTCAAGGGTCCTTGCGTGAACATCAAACGCGTCAACGATTCTGATTAGTATCTTTTACTGGGAGTGAGCATGTTGGCCGAACTGTTGGACAAGCTGTAATGTCACGCCTTGGGAAAACGATCCTGGAGCTCGGTGGCAACAATGGTGTGGTTGAACTTGATTCTCTTAAGGGCTTGATTGACATGGTTCTGCTAGCATCAATAGTAATGCCTGATGCAGATCTGTCCCTCGCTGTTCCAGCGGTCGGCTTTGGTGCTGTAGGTACTGCTGGGCAAAGATGTACATCCACGCGGCGATTATACCTCCACCGTTCTGTTGCTTCTGAGTTCTTGGAGCGTCTTCAGAAGTTCCATCAGTCTATCAAGCCCGGTGATCCACTAGATCAGAAGACCTTACTCGGGCCTCTGCACACTCGTGCCGCATGTGAAACATATAGCGACACGATTCAACACCTCAAAAAGGTCGGTTCAGAAATATTGGTTGGTGGCAAGCAGCTCGATCATGCGCCCTTCGATGCTGGCAATTTTGTCGAGCCTACCATATCCGTCCTCAAATCAATTGATGCATCTGATAGCATATGGACAACTGAAGTCTTTGCTCCTATCTTGAATGTTGGCATCTTCGACGAACTTGATCAAGCAATTGAATGGAATAATGCTGTCCCCCAAGTGAGTTCCATCCCTGTACATCATTGTTGCTATTAATATCATTTTTGGAAAAAGGGTTTATCGAGCAGTTTGTGGACTCGTGACATCAGAAATGTGGGTAGATGGATAGGCCCAAGAGGCTCTGATACCGGTATCGTGAATGTATGTGCTCTCCAACTCTTTGCTACCTGCATGACATATGGGACACTGTAGGTAAACGTGGGTACCAGCGGTGCCGAGATAGGAGCCGCTTTCGGTGGTAACAAGGTTTATACCAGTTCTTTTTTTGCTCTACCATTGACTCACTTGGTGTGACGTTGAACAGAACACTGGATGGTGATTTTTCCTTTTTTTGTAATTGATCAGCCCAAGTTAACCCTCAGATCGTAGGGGACGCGAGTCGGGAGGTGATGCTTGGAAGCAATATGTCCGCTGGAGTGCCTGCACGCGTACGTTTTTGTATATATATATATCCCTGCACCTAGGTATTCAATTCACGCTATGTCACCTCCCTTTAGTCAACTTCTCGGACCAAGCGCCACTAGCACAAGGTGTTAGCTTCTCTGCATAAATACTTGGTGGTGTCCAAAATGCAAGTAATTTGAACATAACCCAGTCCTTCGCAGTTTTGCAGACCCATCTACCTTGGTGCATCAATATGAAGCATACTCTGATTACATCTTCTTTTTGTGGTCAACGTTTATATCCTGCGGCAAGCAAACTACAGTGCTAGGACGCGAAGGATCTACTCTATGAGAACCAAAGTAAGTGAATCACGTAGCAGAAGAAGCGTGAAGTTTTCTAGTGAAGGGACACATCAAAAGTCATAAACCGACCCGGTTCACACGGGCACATCAAACTTTTTCCTGACAGCATATTGAATTGGGACATTACACCTCAACCTCAATCTTAGATCTGATAACGACCCAACTGGTTCGTTCCATGAAGATTTTTGACTACTTTTGACTGTGTGATTATTTGTTATCGTCTATCCTTACATTGAATCTGCGGCTTCCTCCATCAGTTTAAGCGACTGGGAAAAAGAACATGGCAGATCCATATGGGAATATGTCCGTGTGGGTTCTACGGCTTTCTATAATGGAGTGTAGACTGGGGCTGCTGTGCTTCAGTTATATCGTGCATCACTAGTACAACTCCGCTAGCCCACTGTATATCGCCGATCCAACCATTTATTGGCGGACCTGCGGGTTATTTCTATCTTTACTTGTCACCGGCCTTGTTGTCCCTGTCTTCATCCTTCATCTCAACATGTCGACTCCCGATGACCTGCCTTGGCCAGAACTAGGGAATGTTTCTCGCGGCGCTACTCGAGGTAACCAAGGCCAGAAGGGAGTTCTAGGGCCTCCTGATCGAGAAGGGCGTTGTGTTCTTCAGCTCCGCGTTCAGCCTGGTGTACTCGCTGTACGGCTCAACCAACTAGCCTCGGAATGGTATCACATTTTGGATAATGAAGTGAACCGAGCGCTCAAGCTCACAAAAACATATTGGAGGAAGGCGAGGAGGCGGCAGGATTACGATGCCAGAGCCGACCAAGACCACATGGAGTTACATGAGTGGTTACAGCAGCTCAAAGACAAGACGATGTCGTATTTGGAGCTGCTGATGCAGAAAGGAGACATTCAAGGCCCGCCATATACCATGCCGGACAACATTGAACTTACTTTCCTTCGCAAATTCATCGAAAGGCAGGCTGCTGGCATACCCCATAATCCCAGGCTTCGAACCACCGTGCAAGATGGGACTTACTATGTAGATCATTCCGCAGAATCCCTTACACCTGAGCCCTCCGAACAGTGTTTTCTAGACTCAAGGAATGGTAAGTCTCATTAGTACGGCGTCAGTCCCATTGATTTCATCATACGTAGGCCGTGTGTTTGATAATTCCTTACAACGTGACCTTGACTCACGGACATCAGTATCCCCGTCTTTGATGAACCCAGATGTTCTACTTCAGGAGGCCGCGTCGTCAAGTAAGAGTAAGATTCCTGAATGCCATTTCTGCTTTGCCTGATCTCTTTTTAGAGCAAGCATTACAGGTTGCACGAATATCACTATCTCAAGCACAAAAAGAAACTCAAGATGCTTTCATGCGTTACACCGCTTGTCTGGATGTCGAGAGGCAAGCAAGACAAGCAGCCACAACTGCTGAGAAGCGTCGCGACGACATCAGTATGTGTCACTAAGATCTGTATTGTACTCCTGATAAATGATGATGAAAGTGGGTGTCCTCCTAACAAGGAGCCAACCCTCTGTAGGAGGTTCGTTTCTGGATCTTCCCTTGTGGTGCTTGATGACTTTAAGTGTTATAGAAGACGAGCGATCCAGAAATTCCCCCCTTTCTGGGGATGAACGAGGAAGCCCCTTGCGGTATCATGCCGAAGTAAGTATCTTCTGTTTTCCCATGTATCAGATTTCCGATATCATCTTCCTAGTTCCAAGACAACCGATCTAATTTCATCGATGCACGGGTGCAACCTAAATCTATGGAGCCATGGCCAGAACAAGATACAACTCAGGGAATGTATCCCACTCATGATGTGACAAACCATATTGAGGTGCGAAGAGCACTTTCTTGGTCTTCTACGCAATTGTGACGTCCTCCCTGATCGCAGGATCCCTCTGGCCGATCTGGAAAAAGAACATGGGATCATCCCCCTCAACTCCCAGGTGACGTTACTTTACTTAATTTTAGGATCATTGCTGACAAAAAGCCCACGATAGGTGGCCAATATTCATGTGAGGTAACGTGGAACATATCAATTGATCACCTTCTCTTCTTCATGGGCAGATCAGGGTGTTTCATCCTTACCTCCACGCAAACGTTTACACCCCATGATACCTGGATTTGGTGTTATGAGTAATCCAGGCCTGCAATCAGCCAACATGACATTCTCATCCTGATGTGTCCATTGGTGTAATTTCGCATTCCAGCTTTATTATTGTAGGTTCGTACGATCATCGTGGGTTAATATTAATTTCAGCAATTTTTTAAGCATTGATAATGGATTTATTGACATGTATTCTATTAGTGATTACCAGTCATTGATGGCATGCTCCTTGTATTAGGTTTTTGTGAACGGTTAATGTATTGCATAAAGCATCGATTAAATGTCTGGCTTGTGGTCCATTAGCTCAACTACATCTTCGGCCTTGATGCTCTCACTGTCCGGGCTGAACAAGAAAAAATGCATATCGAATACATCTGAATCAAAACTTAACCAAAACTTCTAGGGTGTGTTCTATTTGGAGTTCAAGTTAAAATTTCTCCTGGGAACTCTCGCCATCACTCATGATGGAGGCCCACTCCAAGGGATAAAATTTAATGATTGAGCGAAATTTACGCGCAAGTGATAAGGGTTGGCCATATACATGTAAATTAGAATAGAAAAATAATCACTACAATAACTCGTCCCGCCATTGCTACCATGACCCCTGACCGAGACAAGGCTACATATGCGACAATGACAGAGCAGACAAGTTTCAAGACACCTTTCGCCTGATCACAATACAATACGTATGTGTGATGGGCCCGAGAGTACGTCACTTAGGCCTGGAAAAAGCTACTATCAACCTAACTGTTTCCTCCCATCATTCTACTCAACTCCCGACCTTCTGTTTTTAAACTCCTACAAATGCTGTACTGGCTATGAGTATGTAGGCCACTTCTAGATGGATGAAGCTCACTGCCACACCCTCAATCTTCCTGTCAGACATACTCAGCTCTTGAGATGGAATGAAAGCCCCTCAGAGAACCTGACCAAGTTGTGCATATGTCAAATCGGGCGCTGTCCACCACCATGAGGAAGAATTCTTAAACTTTTCATGTCCGTTTTCGGTCAAGTCTTATTCAGCCATGTACCTTCCCAACTTCATGCTATCTGTATCCTTCATGTTCCATCCATTTTTTACTATAAGACTTTTCCGCCTCGATTTGGATCTCCCAGTGTAGTGTAGACTGATTCTCCACATTTTAGCGTGTACAAAAATATCATGTGCCTGGTAGCATCACAGGCTGCTTATTTATCGCTTAGTTCCCCTCACCTTATGACTGCGCTCCTCCCTACATACATCCTAGACCCTCACAGTGTAGCTGTCTCATAATTCAAGAATGTAGAAGGGTGCTTCTCATTCGTCACTTAAAACTTGGGTTATTTGCGGTATGGTTCATCACGTGTTTGCAACGAGGCAATAGTAGATGGTGACTATTTTCGACTAATTCCCGAGATCGTCAGAATATGAAAATTCTCTACTCTCCCAAATTCTTGCCATTGCCACTTTAAACTTGTTGATATGATCATGAAGGTGCTGAACATTAGTTATTGGATAGTGGGGGTGAAAGTAGGCGTTTACCAGGCTACTGTACTCAAACGACCCTATGTCATCCCCACGAAAATGCTCACACAAGAGCAGCAAATGAAGTGCTGGAAAGAAGGAATCGAGCGTATGATAAATCTAGGATGATCCTCGCGGTTTCAACTCGCATTCCCGGGATCCACCATCGCCTTCGAGCTATATCTTAATGCGCGTGCACTACACGTGTCTCACCCTTGAAGACGTTTATACCGAATTCCGACGAAATTTTCAAAGCTCAGTCCCCAACTCCTTCCCTTTCTCCTCGAAGTTTCATTATGCTTCATTTAAATTGCATTCGACCTAATATTCTGCCAGATCCCCTTTGGCGAGGCAGTAAGTTCATTTGACAAGTATTGCTGGCTAGAGTTTCACACAAGAATATTAGAGATCATCTGCCGCCAGTACGTCCAAGGCTATTGCAATTACGGGAATAGGTGCAAATATGACCACCCATCAGCTGGAAATCCGCAATGGTTCGACCCCCAACCGCCTCCACAGTACCCACAAGCAGAACATGGCGAGGAGATCTGGATGTATTCTACGGAAGGGAGATATTTTGAGGAACAGAACAGTGACATCTCTCGTTTCCAATCTCTGTTCAGCCGACCACTAGGAAATGGAGCATTTTCGCATGCTGCTAAGTCTCAATTTGCTCCGCCCGATTACATAGACCCCAAAAAGATACGCTCGATGATTGCTTGGAAAACGACGCCCTGTAAACATTTCGTGAGAAACAACGGCTGGTGTCCACTTGGGGATGCGTGTAACTTGTGCGCATCATGTTGCGTGCGCTAAAATTGCGTGTTCTGATCTCAAAGGCAGCATTCACGATTGGCAATTGGTCTCCAGCACTCTGTGGAATCAAGAAATCATAAGGAAAACCGCCGAGTCGCCCTCCAGACCTGGCGGAAACCACAAAGCCACTTCTCATTGCTGGGCTCATGTGCAGGGGTTTTGTGGTGCAAGAAGTTGTCCACATTTCCATCCTGCAGACATTCAACCCTGTAAGTTCTATTACACCTACGGGAAGTTGTGTTCATTAGCTTTGTCGAAGACATCAAATATACCCCATGTCCGGCTTGGATTCTCTGCGATCGACGGAGTACCTGTCCATTTAAACATTGTGATGCTTTGCCATCAGGCTCTCAGGAATCGGCGCTAACTACTCCCCCACCCTCAGCTCTGCCCATCTTCTATCCTTCCCTACCACCGCCTCCCGCACCCGTCACATACACCCCGCCCGCTATCTCAACTCTCAACCCTAACCCGGTCGAGGTGAACGGCACAACATACTTCCCACTCACACATGAGGCATCCTTGTCGGACTCAGAATATAGTTATTTGCAGAGTGGTCCGATCGCTGTCCACGTCCCTATTCCTCTCTCAACACATTCCCTTTCCGATCTAGCTATTCCCACTTCCTTGTCATCACTCTCCACTCATCAATGCGCACCAACCACTTATCAGCCTTGTGGTGTGGAGCCATCATTCTTTGAACAGGCATACGTAAACGAGCCATCACCTCCATTATCACCTCCGGACGCGCACGCACATTCGGCGCTATCTGAGGATACAAAGTTCCGTCAACAAGAGTCCATACTCACTAGTGGCGGAATCGAGCCGGAACTAAAACCACCGAATATTCTCTTCAACCAGATACCCAAGTGCAAGACCGAGGCAGAGCCTACGAGTAGCCATGATCCTGTCGAACCAGACGCAAATGAAGATCGCCGACGCAAGAGGAAATTGCATAGTCATGCTCGACGGATAAGTATCAACGTCAAAACCGGGGAAGTGGTTGAGCGCATGTCAGAAGGCCGATATGGTGTTTATGAGTTGTGCCGACAATTGGGAACTGACCCTTGATTCAGGGATGGAGAAATTGCGTCATGATCCTGTATCCCTGGTGGACTGAGGAGTAATATCTAGGTTGCTTGTGATATATCTTGTTGTTGTTTGAAACTTTGTACGATTGGTTGCCTAGTCGTGGATATCACCGACCAAATAGACAAGACTTTCAGTGGAGCGACCAAAAGTGATGTCAAGAAAGTGATGTCAAGTCAGGCATCATACGAGATGGAAAATCAATACAATGCGAGTCAATACAGTGGGACGTCCTGAGTGGCTTGATACAAGATTGTCCAGAAACAAATAGGTCCATTACACATGAAGTTCCGGAGCATTGTATTGCGACCCAGACTTGGAAGCTCGGTAAAGCCATGCGAGACAATTGGCCCAAAAAGCTAGAGAAGACCTGAATGAGCTCTATCGTGTCCCTTGTTTGCTTTGGATCTGCATGTAATAGGGAGGACTTGATACAATCGTTAATCTATCATATCACCATGCCGTTGCGTCAAAGTGTTTCTGACGTCACATGGATTGCTAAGGTTTTTTTTAAATCAGCAATTTATTACACGGAGCGCGAGGGCAGACCATGGTAGCTACTTCGTAACTACATACATGCAGACTGAGACAACATGGAGAAAGAAATTGAAAAGAAAAAAGAGAAAAGGGAAAGAGAGGAAAGAAGAGAAAAGAAATCAAAGAAAAATATTGTAATGCTAAACGCAATATAGATAAGTAGTGACCTAACTAAAAGAAAAAGCACTAGGGTTAAATTGGAGAAATAATGCAAAGTGAGCAATGGTATCCCTTCTAGGGTTCCAATATTTGTTGAACGATATGTCTTCTGGTTTCAATTGGATATATGCTGCATGGACACAAGAAGTCCTCTCTAGGGCAGAATCTCAGACAATATTTGCTGATGGGTATGTGATTGACAATAGCTCTAGTGGCTCTAGTGCACAACGAGTTAGAGTGACCGAATTGTTGCAACCAAGGACTGCCTTTGATATTCAACAGTTCGATAGGGTTGAGATTATTGTCCAGTAATTCCAGGAAATTTCTTCTCTTAAGATCTGCCACTTGGAATGACATTCTCCACTGTGAGAGGACGGAATCACATTCCCTCTTTTTACAGAAGTCCCAAGAAGATTTGCATGGGAAAATAGAAATGGAGTTGAAACTCTTGGAGTCTTTGTCCACTAAAGCATGTAGTGGCCACTTCTGTTTGCTAGGGCAGTCCCAGAACTTGATGCAATTATTGACATCTTTTAAGAAGAAGTCTCTGAGTTCATGAGAAATTACTGCAGAATGAATTTGGTATGGGTGCAATGAAGAATCAAAAATCCTTTTGGCAGCATGGAGGGAA
>Ga0157368_1000911_pt1 | contig 13234 bp, 13 predicted proteins | sample AttbisABBM3_FD_113146 | JGI IMG/M metagenome (GOLD analysis project Ga0157368, IMG submission 113146) | Fungus gardens microbial communities from leaf cutter ant in Botucatu, State of São Paulo, Brazil - Atta bisphaerica ABBM3 | ecosystem: Host-associated > Fungi > Mycelium > Unclassified ...
GACCATGAGGAATAGTATATAAGGTAGACTACTTTGTATTAGGAACTCTATCGAGTTCTCTTGTAATACTCAATACAAGAGTTGTCTTATTGCTTAACTCTTTGAGCTTTAAGTCATAACAGATATTGCTACATCTATATCTCATATACATTTAGCCAACCATCCTCTCATTAAAACGGTTTATCATGCAGCATTCATAACAAGTACAGAGGCAGAATTGTTCGCTATTAGATGTGGCATCAATCAAGCCTGCATTAAAGAAGAAGTGTTAAAAATCATTGTTGTCACTGATTCCATCCATGCTGCAAAGAAAATATTCAACAGCAAATTGCATCCATACCAATCTCACACCACAGCCATTCTTAGTGAGCTGCGTCGTTTTTTCAAAACTAATCAAGAAAATTCCATTGAATTCTGGGAATGCCCTAGTCATCTCAAATGGAGGTTTCATAATGATGTCGACAAAGATTCCAAATCATTCAATCCAACTCCCTCTTTCCCATGCAAGATCTCTTGGGATTATTGCAAGAAAACTGACATTGATGACATCATTAACCAGTGGAAGATGATATTCCAAGCATTAGATAGAAAAGGAAAACACTTCCTTGACCTAGCAGACGACAATCTCAATATTATCGAACCTGCATATACCAAAGGAGGACCTTGGCTACAAGTCTTCGGCCATTCCAATTCGCTATGTGCTTGCGCTACGAGAGCCATCACCAATCATGCCCCAACTGGTGAATATCGGCTAAGATTCTTTCCCAACAAAGACTTTAAATGTCCTTGTAACGAATATCCTATCGAGTCAAGAAGACACATTCTTCATGAGTGTAGAAGATTCAATGGGTATTGGAACCCAAGAAGAGATTCATTGAACCATTTCACCATGTTCTTGATCACTAATCCTAATGCTTTCGCATTTACAGACAATTAATGTATTCTGCCAAGTGGAACTTGGTTTTCTATTTTCTTTCCTTTTCTTTTTGATTAGTCCCTTTTTACTTTCCTTTTCTTTTTCCTCTTCCTTTCCTTTTAGTTTTAGTCCTCTTGTTAGTCTGTTTCTTTTGTACGTAGCTACGAAGTAGCTACCACGGTCTGCCTTCGTGCGCCGTGTAATAAATTGTTGATGTAAAAAAAAAAAAACTATGTGGTGTAAGTGTGAGAACATTATGTTCGCTCCTGACAAAATCACCCAGTAAACCTGCGGACAACTGTAAATGACTAAGAGTCAAACCAATGTGGTCACTTGAAATCGAGTCCACACCAATTATGATATGACTGTAAAGATCACTTCCAACAGGTTCATCCTATATATATCTCTTATATATCTCTTTTCACCAACCACTGGGTTTGAGGCCCGGTAGAAAATAAAATAAATGTTAACAGCCTTCAGATTAGGAGGTGAACTATATCAAGATGAACTATACTACATCATAACTGATGGCTCGATGGCGTCATAATACCAGGATCTTACGCCAAAAGCAGCCATAGAACCGCAAAGAGGGATTATGCACTGGCACTGTAGACTACTCCAGAACCATGGCAGAAAAGGCCTCTTCAATCCAATTGGTCTCACACCACAACGGGCAAGATTATCTTACCTCAGAAGACCGTCAGTTGTTGCGTAAAGTAGACTTGAGGTTAGTTTTTTCTCGAGGCCATGGACACACGCTGATCTCAAGGCGCCTCGGCTCATAGATTGCTCCCAATCTTGACCACGCTGTATCTCTTTAGTTTTTTAGATAGGTGTGTATTTCTGCCCTTCCATCCTATCACATAGGCTTACTCACGACAGAACCAACATTGGAAATGCCAAGCAAGTCCTTTGCCATTTCTTCTGAGAAGAGGATTGATATCCCTTTCTCCCTCCTTCTCTCTAGGATTCTAGGGCTAGCAGCGGTGAGTAGCAGGTTGATCACTATCCCTACATGCTCATGATATGATTAAGGACCTAGGCATAACAAATTCTGAATATAATACTTCTCTTGCACTTTACTTCATCGCTTATGTCTTGTTCGAAGTGCCTGCTAACGTGAGTTATTTTCGAACTTGGGTAGTTTTTCTGCCATCCTGCGCCTGCGCATTAACCTCACTCTCTGATAGATCACGTGCGCATTCTGCATATCCAATGGACAATAATACACTGAGTACTCTCGAACAGCTTAAAACGCTTTAATCCGCAAGTTTGGCTGCCGACTTTGACGCTTGTTTGGGGTATAGTCAGCATATGCCAAGGACTTATCAAAAATAAAGCCGGCCTTTTCGGAATTCGATTCCGTAAGTTCATTTTCTGCTACTCGAGGTTACCTTAGTTTCCAAGTCCTCGGAGCTGCTGAGGCAGGCTTGTTTCCCGGTACGATCTACGTGTTCTCCGTGTACTATCGGAGGTACGAGTTTATCTCCTTGCTTGTGAACCCTAAAGAATAACAATCGGTCGACGGGAAAATATAGACATGAACGCTGCTGGCGTGTTGCTATTTTCTTTGGAGGGGCAGCACTCGCAGGCGCCTTCGGTGGTATTCTCGCGTATCTTATTGGTCAGATGGATGGTGTAGGTGGTCGAAAAGGATGGCAATGGTAAGAAAATTTCAATGATTATTCGCAGTCAAAACATTCAAGGCATCAGGATCTTTATTATCGAAGGCGTCATAACTGTCGTTGTTGCGCTCTCCGCATATTTTGTCGTCCCGACGTGGTCGCACAAAGCTAAATTCGTACGTTGACTTCTTTTGTTGCTTTGTCTTTGAGTGAAATAACCCTGTGTAGCTAACAGGGGCAGAACGCGAGCGACTTCTAGAACGCTTGAACGCAGATTCAGATGCGGGATTGATAGAGAAATTCGAATGGTTCTATGTCAAGCAAGCATTGACTGACCATCTGGTGTGGGCATACGCATTTCTATTTCATGGATTTGCATTTGTCTTGTTTTCGCTCAGTTTGTTTCTGGTAAGCCGCAGTTATGACTACTGATAGATTGGTAGTGTTGAAAACGGACAGCCTTCTATCATCCAGGACTTGGGATTTGCAAGTTGGCAAGCACAGCTGTGAAGTATACATCTGCTATCCATCGATACCGCATTAAATGTTATGTAGGTTAACCGTACCGCCCAACAGCCTTGCAAGTATCTCACTTGGGGTGACCGTTTGGCTGTCAACGAAACACGACCGACGTGCAATATTCATTATTATTGCTGCATTTGTTGCTATCATCGGTAATAAGTTCTCCGCCAAACATACTTTCCTGTCGTCTAACCTTGTTGAAGGTTACATTATCCTTCTAACGACCAAGACTGCTAGCGCACAATATGTCGGTATACATCTCGCTGTTGCTGGCATATACACCGGTGATGCACTGCTACTGAGGTGAACCCCAAGTGTTCTCGTGACAGATCCTCGAAAAAGTGTAGCTAACGAACAATCAGTTGGCCAGGGGAGAATGTCTCAGCACAGACGAAACGCGCAGTCGCCACAGCAATGCAAATCACAATAGGGGACATCGGCGCGATCGCGGGGTATGCTATCAATCCTCTCTACACATTAAAAGCTAACCACTCTATCACCCAGTGTCCTGATTTACCGCCCATCACTTTCCGCAGATCGATTCCGTATACCACATCTCATAGCAATCGGATATCTTCTCTTCTCTATTTTAGCAGCATCTTATTTGTGGTGGTGGATGAGCAAGGAAAATAAACGCAGGGACGGAATTTTAGTAGCTCAAAAAGAGAAAGTTGAAGTTGAAAGCAGAGGTGATTGGGAATTGTCGGCAGAGGAGCGGCAGAAGCTGGGAGATAGGACGCTACAACATCGTTATGTCTGCTGAAATGATACGTTCTCGTATATTGAATTGAAGAGATTGGGTAATCTGTTGCACGATGATATTTTTGCTTTTCAGGTCCTGTACTTCCTGACTGAACTCTAGAAACATCGTCGATAGTAGGCACGATAGATCTGCCATGGGAGTTTCCAATCACGCTGTTGGAGCTTGGAATCAAATGCGTTAAAATTATTGTCTTCTAAGCGCTGCAGTAGATTTGCTACGGGGACCTAGAGGTACACTGGTAAGTCTGTTGTGGATTGCAAATTTTCTGAAAAATACGCACTCCAGCCATGAAGACAGGCATGAAGCCACTAGGAACTTTACCGCCTTGGTCCTTGAACATCGAACGAGCAGTAAGCACGTGTTCATTCGCAAGTGTCGCGAACTCGTATACTGCGTCCTCAATCCCATGAGCCGCCGGTCCTTTTCGGAAAAGTTCCTCCTGTCGCACGCCGTGTCTTGACGTGATTTCTGCAGGAATAACGCTACGGCCCTGCTTGGAATGATAGGGTAAAGCACGAATAAGCGTGATTATGGTTTGTGCATTGCCAAGATGAGATGCACAGTGCAAGAGGGTATGAGATTCACTAAGGGGGGACGGAAGGAGAGAAAGAAGAATGTAAAGTAGGGTGCAGTGTGTTGATTCACTATGAGAGTTCAGTTGTTCAGTTGATTGGTAAGAAGTCGTCTCAAGCTCCGTATCCTATTCGCAGAAAAGTAGGTGAGCCAGACGCACTATAGTAGAGCAGAAGACAGGACAAACACGAGCATCTATAATACGTTTGAAATGGTATGGCTGAAGGTGGGCCTGTTGTGCTGTGTTAAAGAGTGCAAGTGCAATGGGATGACGCGGTGGCCTGCCCTACCGAAAAGCAAGTTATTGCATAAAACCGAGAAAACCAGAAAGAGAAAACACACATTAAATATGTCCTTTATGGCATCTCTCCAAAATTGCATTCGCATTCTCCCAATTGTGACATTGGATACATGATCTTGTACTGTAGCCAGCTCCACCTGAGCCAGCCCGTAGGTCCTGAAATTCCAATTGGAAGAGTTAAACTCACAGAGAATGCCTTGATAGAAAGATAGGGACCTCTTATGTCCTTCGGCCAGAACTGGGAAATCAAGTATGACTCGTAGTCATGTTTGCGTACAAGATCGGCGCAGTAACCGAAAGGATCTGATAGGCCCACCGAAATTGAAGGGCTGTTGAGACTTTGTGATTGAGTGGAATAAAGCCGCCTCCGTAGTATGATTCTCGGTAAAGATCGTATCCGCATGTTTTTTCAGGTTCAGTGAAAAGAAAAGTGACACGCTGTATTTGGTAATGGCCTTGGGGACCAAGCATAAGTATTCTTTTCCGGAATAATATTTGACCGGCTTTGCAGTCAATGCCACTGCTCAGTCATGCAAAGGTCAGGCCTTCAGCGAGAAGTTCTCGCTCTGTATAGACGGTAGATTTCTTCCTGGGTTTACTCCTCGTTTCGTACATTGATCAGCTATTGGCAGCGCTCTTCGAATGGTGAAAACCAAACCCGAATCGACTCAACACAAATTCCTTCTCTATGTCCGATTTACCTTCCGCCAGAATGCACTATCAGCATCATCGCGCGATGTGAACGCGATTGAACATTTACTCAGGAAAGGCACGCGACAATTGGAGATGTATGAAGACATAGGCGTAAAAGATTGTTTTCTCTCAAAGATTATGATTGATTGGGACGAACAACGGCGGAAAGGAATTAACAGCTCTCCTGTGCTCGCAGGAAATGACTTCTGAGAAGCTTGTAAATCATAAAAGCCTGGTATTGTATAGCTCCAATGTTTTCGAACGAGTGCTCGAAAGTCAACGTAGGGGGTTACTACCTTATCCTGATTGAATTCCTTAGCTTGTGAGGTTTCTTTGCCACATTAAAGGATTCGGGGAGCCACGGGCTATCGCTGGAAGATAGAGAACGTCTTTCACCCAAACTTATGTGATTCCGCGAAAATTTGTTGCCAGCTCCTCTGAGAATCTTGGATGATGATGATGGTTACGTTATCTGCATCTCGATGTTCATGTCCAATTTATGTCCTCCCACCAGCTTCCACATCCCTACCAAAATCCCGAATATGCACCTCCCGTCCTCCGCATACCTTCCCCAACAAGTTCTGTAGGAACAACATACGGTCCTGACCAAACCTCGTTCTCTGACACCGAACTCTCTCAACCGGCATTTGAGAACAAATGGTTGGCGAAGCTGAACTTGAATAAACCCAGAAAGGAGGAGGAAGAAGCTGATGAGGATCCATTAATCTTGAGGCCAAAAAGCAAGGAGGAAGAGAGTGGTTCGTATCTTTTTTCACTTTGTTTCGGTAGGTGCCATTAACTTGGGTGTTTGCCGGCAGCGATGGTAGAGAAGATTATCAAGAATTTGCGGACAGAAATCCGGAAATTGGAAGAGGATGAGCTATTTGAACAGACAATATTGCGTGGCTCGCAAGTCGGATTAGAGACTCGTCCATCAACAAATGATATCGACGTATTAATGAAGAGTATGATGAATCTCGACATGTCTTTATCAGGAGAGTCAACTGACAAGATTTTTGGACGTGTGATGGATGAAACGTTGTTGGATGGTCCTTGGAATATTCAGATTCCGAATCAGTCGATGTCGTATGAAGGGAACCCAGGAGCTGCTGAAATAGAGAGTGTTTTGGGCGGCACGACTACCTCGACCGTTGGGAAGAGAAGCCGGAGCGGGAAGTCTCGCAAAGTCGGGTGAATGAAGTACGAAAGATTTATATTGAAACAAGATGACACTGAAATACTGTACAGTGGTTCGGTCATATATCAATCAGACAAGTCAGCATCCGAGAAATAATCCGGCAAGGAGTCTTCAACCCGATTGATAATCTCATTGATACTCCGTCTAGCCGCCTGCCTGCACTCATGGTGCATATACATCACAGTCCCCCATCTATCATGTTCCTTGGAGATTTGCTTAAGTCTCCCAATCACGTCTGTAAGACCAAGATTCAGCAACGCATCGCCCCTTGTCTTCTCTTTCCAAAACTCCGACCAGCTCTGTGCGCATCCATGCTGATGCCATGTTGCACCACACGAAAGAGCATGTTCGAAATGAGGTGGTGTTCGGCGAAGCTCCTCCCACGTTTCTGTCAAGCGATAATACCCAGCCAAGAGACGAAGCTGTTGTTGGGAGGTTAGGGATATTCGTTTTTTGTCTTCGACATCAGATAGTGATTGGTTATCATTACCCGGCAGAGTATTTCCATCGGAAACAAGGGACGGCTGGCTAGTTCCAGGAGCGTTGTGCATTATGTCTATAGATGGACTTCGTACAATAACAGCCTTTTGCATGACCTCGAGGTATGCAACACCACGGAGTGTCCTGAGTCCAAGTTCATCAGCGAGGGTCATAGCGAGGTATGCATATTGAACGGAGCCAATCATTAAGTCTTTAAGAAGCTGGATCATGGTGCTCAGAAGCCTCTCATGGTTACACGTCTGAGCGAGGCGTATGATGCGTGTCAGTTGTTCTGTGTCCGCAACTTTGGGGTTGTAGGACACAGAGACGGCGGCGAGATGGGTGAATGGGACACCATAGGGTGATGTATGGATTATGGGAGAGACAGGAGATGGCTTTTGGTCGACAAATTTCTGTACAGCGTCCAGAATCCAGGTCTCTGTGCTCTTGAACGCATATTTGTTGGCTATGCGTGCGATGGCAACAAGCTGGTCGAGATCTGCCGAGGGACTGGTCACTACACTTAGTTCAGATGGCCTGGGTCGTTGCAAATAAGCCTGGCATTGTGTAAAGCATATATCGCGTACAGGGCATAGAGTGTCCACAAAAAATGCCTGAACTCGGCAGCTGTATCGCCGGAGAGAATTATGGGATTGTCGTCCGACATTCCCTCTGCTAGGTTCTCGCCAGGTGGCAGGGAAAACATGGCTCTGAAGGTCGACGAATCTTTGCTCAAAACAGTACGATGGACCTGGAAGACAGACTTGTCAGAAAATGCCGGCACAGACACCATTGAGCCGGGTGTACATTGAAGAGGGTGTCCCCGACGAGCAGCACGCAACTTCCGTCCTCGAAGTAATATGTGTCGTCGTGTACAAAGGCTTGTGTCATGGCCTGATACTTCTTTGGAGGTCCTGAGTTTTCAAGGCTGTCGCATCTGCTGCGTTTCCGGGAAAGTGTGGTTTGGACGGCAGAAAAGGGTACCATCACACATTATCTCATCAGTGATTGACCCGACATGCCTTTTCCTGACATTCTCCTCGCTGATCACAATGCCGTCCCCTCCATCGCTTACGGAACAGGGTCAGTGAACAAGGGCAACGATATCCATGAGTATATTGAAAATGCACTTGACCAGGGATTTGAGCACATCGATACCGCCCAGTGTACGTAACATCTCGGGTTACTCTGTCCGATCTTGGACTTTTGGAATTTCAACAGTCTATAGGAACGAGGAAAGCGTCGGAATTGCCATTCGCCAGAGCGGTCTGAGTCGGTCTGAAATTTTTGTGACCACCAAATGGTCCGGTGCGGACACAGATATTCAAAGGTCGCTGGAGACAAGTTTGGCCAAGGTGGGAGAGACAAAAAGATACACCGCTATCTATCATATCATACTGATGACTGCTTTTAGCTCGGGCTCAAATATGTGAATCTATTCCTTATTCACCATCCATCCACCACCAGGAGCAAACTCGAGAGTGTATGGAGATCATTTGAGAGGCTTCGTGACACTGGCCTGACAAAGTGTGTGGGGTACAAATGTTGTTTCGGCATCTCTATTGACATTCTAACAGGAGTATCGGCGTTAGTAACTTTAATATTGAAGAACTTGAATGTCTATTCAAGATCGCACGCGTCAAGCCCGTGGTAAATCAGATCAAGTTTCATCCATACAACTGGGCAGAGAACAAGCTATTGCTCGAGTTTCACAAGAAGCATGGAATTGTTACTGAAGCATACAGTAGCTTGTCGTACGTTGATTAGAGTTTCCAGTCTTTTTCTCATGACTGGTTTCTAACCCTAGGCCAATAACACGCTACCCCGGTGGCCCAGTCGATGCCGCCCTCGCTAAAGCTGCCAAACGTCTCAATGCCACTCCTGCTCAGATTATATTTCTTTGGATCAAAGCGAAAGGGGCGGTCATTGTCACGTAGGTTGCTCTCAAGTCTACCCCTGAAGTACTCTTTCTCATGTGTGATTCTTAGGACTACCTCAAAATGCAGGCGAATGAAAGAGTATCTTACTGCTGGCGATCTGCGTAGGGATTCACCTTCTCACGTAGTTTACCACAAACTGACGCTCCCCCCCCCCTTCCAGCTGACCTTACACCTGAGGAAGTTGCTGCCATAGACGAAGCTGGTTTGAGAGGTCTGCCCTTGGCTTTAAAACTAAAATATCTCCTCTCAGTCCAAAGCCTGCGCTATTGGTTACTGCTGTTCATGTTGCTCTCTTCTCTTTTCTACATCATTCATCAAGTCGGGCCACAAAGGAAGAAATGAAATTGTGAAAGATATCGTGAAAGATATCATTAGCTGTACATTTATTATGTCTCATGACATAAAAATAGACTTGTATTTAATCTTAATAATTATGCCATCTGAAACCACCAAAAATCTTGACGAGAGTGGGATTCGAACCCACGCCCCGAAAGACCAGATTCCTACAAGTAGGAAGGGAAGACACTCACAATGCCCTGATCCTTAGTCTGGCGCCTTAGACCACTCGGCCATCTCGCCTTACAAGTATGTGTCGTTCAGCTTTGGATCAGTCAGAAGAGATTAGAGCACTAATAGCACATTTATTTATATCAAGTCCAGCCCGGATAAACAATGAGATGGCGAGTCAACAAATACAACAAACAGAACCTCTCACTCAACCCGAGCACATGAGGCAAGCCTCCTTGTTTTCAAGTGAACATTGCAGTTTGGCATCTGCTAGTTCCCGTTCCTGTTGTCGTAGAAGGGCGGCAGCATACTCGGGATCTTCCTCTGCGACCTTTTTCAGTTTTTCGTCGAGTGATAGTGATGCTAGTGCATTAGTAGGAGGCGCGGAGGTAGTCGCAACTGATGCAGACAATTGCGACGAAGGTGTCAAAGGAGCCTGGAGTGGAGACGGTGAAGCAGCAGGGATTGGAATGACATTCGATTTAGAAACGATAGGAGGAGCATTATCTGCCGCAGTCTTCTTGACCTGGTTGAGGACGCTCTGGTCGATTGTGAACTGGATAGCCTGGGCAGCAGGACGCGTGCGAAGATAATACATGCCGGTCTTCAAACCCTTTTTCCATCCATAGAAGTGCATACTGGTCAGTTGTCCGAGCGTCGGAGATTGGAGATGAACATTCAAACTTTGACTCTGGCAAATGAATGGTCCACGGTCAGCAGCAAGATCAAGCACCTTCTTCTGACTGATTTCCCAGACAGTTTTGTAGATGGCTTTAACGTCCTTAGGGATGGTGGGAATCTCCTGAACCGATCCGTTATGAGCGATGATCATGTTCTTCATGTTATCATCCCAAAGACCAAGGCCAACTAATTCACGCAGCAACCAGGGACAGACGACTTGGAACTCTCCGGCGAGCACTCGACGAGTGTAGATATTACTACAAAATATTAGACAGAGTCTGAAGATTTAAGAGACCACACACACCTCGTGTATGGCTCGAAGCACTCATTGAAGCCAAGAATCTGGCTAGTGGAAGCGGTGGGCATGGGAGCCACGAGGAGGGAATTCCTGAGGCCAGTGTGGGCAATTCGCTGTTTCAAGGAAGTCCAGTCCCACAGGCCGGTGGGTGTTACACTCCAGAGATCGTACTGGAGTTGCCCTTGGGAAGCTGGACTCCCTTCATACGTTTCGTAGGTGCCGTCACGAGTGGCCATCTCAGAACTAGCTTCAAGTGCACCATGGTAGATGGTTTCGAAGATCTGGATATTGAGTAGACGGGCCTCAGGTGAATCGAAGGGCATACGAAGGGCCATGAACGTGTCAGCTAAGCCTTGTACACCAATCCCAATAGGTCGGTGGCGCATATTAGAACGACGGGCCTCGGGAACGGGATAAAAGTTGATATCAATGATGCGATTGAGGTTGTTCGCCACAACCTTGGTCACATCATGCAACTTCTTGAAGTCATATTTCCCATTAGTGATAAAGGATGGTAAGGCAAGAGAGGCAAGATTGCAGACAGCTGTCTCCTCTGGAGATGAGTATTCGATGATCTCGGTGCAAAGGTTGGAAGACTTGATGGTGCCAAGATTCTTCTGGTTGGATTTCGCTTCCACTTATCAGGTCGACGTGTGACCAGCAAAGATAATATGACTCACAATTAGCATGATCCTTGTAGACCATGAAAGGACCTCCAGTTTCGATTTGGGCCTCGAGAATGGCATACCATAGTTTCTGAGCCGGGATGGTTTTTCGTTGACGGCCCTCCTTCTCATACTTCTCGAAAAGCGCTTCAAATTCAGCGCCCCAAGTGTCTTGCAACCCTGGTGCCTCGTTCGGACAAAACAAAGACCACTCTTGACCAGCTTCGACCCGTTTCATACTAGAAAAAACTGTCAGGTAGAGAGGAGACTGATAAGAGTCAGTCTTACAAAAGATCTGGAATCCAGAGGGCATAAAATAGATCACGGGCGCGGACCTCTTCTTTACCGTGGTTTTTCCGAAGGTCCAAGAATTCAAAAATATCGGCATGCCAAGGTTCAAGATAAATGGCAAAGGCTCCAGGGCGCTTGTTGCCGCCTTGATCCACGTATCGCGCAGTAGCGTCGTATGCACGAAGCATTGGAACAATCCCATTTGAGTATCCGTTTGTACCGGCAATGTATGACCTGAATCAAAGTAAGAAAACATACTGCAGTCAAAAAGGGAAGTTCGGCACACCCAGTCGCCCGAATACAGTGAATATTCAAACCGATACCTCCTGCCGTTTTGCTAATCATAGCACAATTCTTCAGGGTATCGTAGATTCCCTCGATGGAATCGTCTTTCATGCAAACCAAGAAACATGAGCTAAGCTGTGGGTGAGGAGTGCCGGCGTTGAAAAGGGTCGGAGAAGCATGGGTGAAGTAACGCTCGGACATGAGATTGTAAGTCTCAATTACACGATCGAGATCATTTCCATGAATCCCCACAGCGACACGCATGATCATGTGCTGTGGCCTCTCAGCAACACGGCCATTGATACGAAGGAGGTATGAACGCTCGAGAGTCTTAAAGCCAAAGCTAGTAGAAGGGTCAGCCATCAATTGGCTCAGAGTAGTATCTGAGCCTCACTAATTGTAGTTGAAATCGCGAGTGTAGATAATTGTTGAATTCAGCGTATCAGCATGTGTCATCACTATATCGTATATTTCCTTCGAAATCATCCCAGCAGGTCGGCCATTTTTGGGATTGACTAAGGCAACACAGTGAGTAGTGATTCAGAACAAACCTAATAAAGTTAATTACGATAGTTGTAGAGGTCACTGATGACCTGCGAAAAGGTCTTCTTGGTCTCCTTGTGGAGATTGGAGATGGCAATACGGGCAGCTAGTACAGCATAATCGGGATGTTTCGTTGTCAAGTACGCGGCGGTCTCCGCGGCAAGGTTCTATTGTGAAATTTGAAAAAGAGACGTCGATGAACACCGAACAAGCTCACGTCGAGTTCTACAGTGGTAACACCATGGTATACACCCTGAACAACCTTCTGCGTGACCCTGGTGCATTCATTCAAGGTCTGCCCTATATGTAACACTTAAAAATATCCGCGTACTCAATGGGATCTACATAGTTAGTGTCCAAGCCATAGCAAAGCTTCTCAATCCGGGAGGTAATCTAACTGCACAGTCAATATGAGGTGATGCGCGTAAATGATGACGTACCTTATCAAACTGGACACGCTCTTTGCGACTGAAGACAGTCAGAATGATCAAACATCTATTGACGCGTCATGAGACGCGCAACTTACCCGTCTACACAGGACAAACGGGAATCATGATGACAAGAAACCGATATTGACGTTACAGCGTACCTCGTTTGAAAACGTAGGACGTCATCGCCGAAAAAATGGAGTAGAAATATTAAGAGGGAGAGGGGAGATTGGGAAGAGGGGAAGAACACCTTGAGATTGGATAACCACTTATAAGCAACGCAACCTTGTTTGGCCTTGATGTCAGGCGAATGTCACGCCTGGCTTTGTTTCATGGCTTGACTCATAAACTCTTCCTAAAGAAGTAAGCAGCACGGGTTTGATATACATTGCAGTTTCTATGTTAATTTCTTCGAATAAATTTTTAGTAGACGTCGATGGTGAAGTGGTTATCATGCTTGCCTTCCATATAGGTAGCAAGCGGCACGGGTTCGATTCCCGTTCGACGTACTTATTTTTCAAATCA
>Ga0157368_1000912_pt1 | contig 13233 bp, 13 predicted proteins | sample AttbisABBM3_FD_113146 | JGI IMG/M metagenome (GOLD analysis project Ga0157368, IMG submission 113146) | Fungus gardens microbial communities from leaf cutter ant in Botucatu, State of São Paulo, Brazil - Atta bisphaerica ABBM3 | ecosystem: Host-associated > Fungi > Mycelium > Unclassified ...
AAATAATTGTTTTACACTGTTCCCTTATTAAAATACTAATAGTCTTGTTGTTGTAGCAACCACTAGTCACAAAGACCAATAGTGTCATTATCACAAAATGAACTACTCACTTGTTTGTAATATCTGAACCTTAGATGTACTCTTAGAGGTTTAGGAGTGATTTAGAAGTTCAATAATAATAACAATGATGATAAAAAGATGAAAATTGATATTGTTAAGTTTGAGGTCTAATTCTTAGACATAAAAGTATTTATATAAAATAGTAATTCTGTATGTAAGCTGTTTCCATCACATAATCAAAACATCTGTTATAGCAGATATTAGGCTAATTTTAAAGATAACTAATTATATTACTATATTAATATGTTTGTATCTCTATAAATACTAATCTCTATATGATGAATAATATATTATTAGAAACAGTTTAATGAGCACTTTCCAATACAAGTTTGATTATGTGAGTCTGTTCAGTTGTTTCTGAGATAATAGCTAATGAAACTTATAGTTACTGATAGTCTGATATCTCAGTAATCTGTTATCACTTTTATATATCCCACATATATGCAAATATTTTTATTTGGGGCTTTCCAGTGCAACTTGGTTTGTAAGAATTGGTTCACTAATTGTGGAGATACAAATTAAATGAAGTTTGTGACAAGACAAAAGTATACTCTTATATTGAGTAACACAGGAAAACTCAATAGAGTTCCAAGTACAAGCTAGTTTATCTTATATACTACAGACCATAGTTTATATGCATACTACAACTAACCTACCTTAATGTCCATATACTTTTCAGAAGGCCAATATATTATTATTATGCTGTATAATAACATCTATTCTAGAACCTTCTACTATCTTCTCTGTGACATGTGATTGTGTGACATATGACTGTGAGATATGTGACTATCACACATAACATCATATTATACTTCTTTATCTAAGTTCAAAATAATGAAAATAAATGAAAATGAAAGATAAAATAACCAAGTTCTTTGTCTTCAACTCTGACATTTATCTTGTATACTGCAAACTATGGTCTATGTATATCTATAACTAGTCTACCCTAAAGTCTTAAAAGGCTAACATATTATAGCTATGTTATATAACATTATCTTATTTAGAACTTTCTATAATTTTAATAGGTATAACCAACATATATGACCATTATATATGATGTTATACCATAATACCTTAACTAAGTCCAGTTAATAAAAATAAAAATAAGAACTAAAGAAAAAATAAAATAATTTAAGCACTTGTACTTAGCCTACAGCTAGAAGATACTAGGACTAGATTCTTTTCTTCTCTAGTTCTAGTGACCTCAATATATTTTCATGCTTCAACAGCTACTGCACACTACTTTGTTAACAGCTAGTAATCTCATTCTATCTCCACTCAAGCTCTACTGTGTTTTAGACACATTTCTCTATATATAAGATTAGTAACTACTCTGTAATAGCCAGCCTAATAATCAACTATAAAGTTGACATTGAACTTTGGTTGTCTAATCCATCTCTGATATCAATAGCAATACACTTACTCCTTGTTACATCTATTCCAACTTATAGATAATACCTCTCTCCTCATCTGTACTCTCTAATCTTTTCCAGTGTGAACTGTTAGGTAATATATTAGTTCACCTTTTACTGGTGACTTCTGAGGTACTTACAGTCTGTTAAGTACAAACTCTTCTACTTCTCTAATTTCATTTTCTTTATCTTTTTCTCTTTCTTCCATCAACTATCATATATAATTCTCATCTCCTGTTTTTACTATTCTTGCCCTCTTCTTCTTTCTCCCTTTCTTATCTTTTGTACCTTGCTGCACATTAGTGAGTATCTTATCATCTTAATCTCCTTAATTTCTGAGTTATAACCATGGCATACCCATAATTACTTTTGCTAGGTTACACATATCTATAAGTATTCTTTTCACATGTCTCTTAAAGAACAAATTTACTTCTACCTCATGTGTTACTGCTCTTCCCACATTTGTTATCTACATTTCTCATTGGTATTGCTCTCCAATTTCTTTGGCCTAAACACCTGCTCTTTTGCAAATGGACTTCTAACCTATCAGGTGACTTGACCAGTCATCATCTTTCTAGTCATCATCTTTCTAGTACTTCCACACTGACTATCACCTTACTGCTCATTTGGATAGTTACCGGTAACTTCTCATCTCCCTCTCTGCTCTTCCACCCTCCAGAGATATATCTATCTTGATTTTTCTCCTTAACTATGCTTGAGGTCTTCTATGTGTGAGGAGTGTTCCGATAATTAGGACATCTGTTCACATCTTGAGTTTGAGCTGAGAGTACAGATGGATAACTCAGAGTAAATTCTACGGAATCTTCCAGATGCTTCTTGCGCATGGGTTAGATCGGCTTCATTCCTGTAATCCATCTCATTCACCTGATTATTCGTGGGCAAGTGTATAAAAAGATGCCAGCAACCGCCTCTGCTTCCCTTTGTGCGATCAGGATGAATTGGGCGTTATTTGGATCATTTCTTGTATGGCATTCAGCCATCAGCAAAGCGCAGAGCTCGAGGTAAGTCACTGCCAATTCATTCCCGTCTACTTCAGTGAGCAGTTCCTCTAGCCCCATGATATCAGGTGCTTGGTCTTCGCAAGGGACCTTTACTCCTATTCCCGACCCTGCCAGTCTTGTCATACCTTTCATTGGAACAATCAACGGTGGCCATGTCTTTCCCGGTATGTATGGCCATGCGATTAGCGGTTACGAAGGTAAAGTGAGATTTCCAGGTGCCACCTTACCTCATGGAATGGTCAAAGTTGGAATGGACACGGATGCACCGGGAAATGTATACTTTCACCATTCTTTACTGGGCTTTTGAACTCATATCGCCTGCCTTGTAGCATGCCGGCTATGATGGTGACCCGAAATCAAATGTTACTGGATTTTCTCAACTTCACGACACTGGAACGGGAGGTGTAAATCTGTTCAATAGCCCATCGCCATGAGTCCCTAGATGACTGACGGAACGGTACACAGGCTATTCCCCTCTCAAACTTCAAAATTTTTCCCTTTAGAGATTGTTCTTCTTTCGATAAATGCCTTACTTCTCTCAGCAGCAGGAAAATCTTACGCCATATTCTTCCCGATGGTCTGTTTAATTGTTTTTGGACGAAACCTATGATGCAGACACAATGAAATAGGCTCTCCTGATGACTTCGCGTCCCCAGGGTATTTCTCAACTAATCTAGTAAGAGCTGGGATAGTCGATAGGCTCAAGTCAGGACCTCGGTCAAGTCTGACAAAACCTTATCCATAGTCGAACACTATTCGGGTTGAATTGACTGCTACACGACGAACGGCTTTGCACCGTTATACATTCCCCGTCGGAACTGAACATCCTCGCATCGCTGTCGATATCACAAACGACGGACAAAGGAGCAGCACGGACCCAGTTACGACAATTGACCCTGACACGGCTCAGGTCAAGGGTGGTGCTTCTTTTGCTGCCTCGTTCGGTCCAGGTGGGCCCCCATAGTCTTGAGTTCTCTGGCATTGATTGATGGACGTGTCGAAGGTCGTTATCGTGCATTTACCTGCGTTACCTTCAGGGGCGATGGTTTTGAGCTAGGAAAACCAACGGAATATGGTGTATGGCTAGCAGACTTCCCTGTTCAGGGTACCATCAACAATCTACAGCTATATTATGGTGATCCGTCTCATAATTTCTGTATCTATGTGATTTGCTCATACCATGCATCAGGATTCATTGATGAACTTGGTGCATTATTGACCTTCAATCCTGCACCGAGGGGCACGACGGTGATTCTAGCCCGTATCGGGGTCTCATTCATCTCCAGTGAACAAGCATGCGCCAACGCTGAAGAAGAAATTCCCGACTTTAATTTCGATGAGGTCCACAGCAATGCCCGTGCACAATGGAACGATCTTTTGAGTCGTGTACAGGTCGACACTGCAGACGTTCCCAGAGAGACAGTTGAACTATTTTACTCCTCTGTTCGTATTATTCTTCATACGTACGGTGATCAATACCTTTATATGCGTAGCTTTACCGCACCCACATATCTCCCGCCGACTGTGGGTGCCCTTGAGTACTGTATTGTTCCTGATTTAACTCCTTACAGATACAGGCGAAAATCCAAAATGGAATTCTACCGAGCCATACTTCGACTCATTCTACTGTAACGTACGCCGCACTTTTTATCTCTCAAGTCCACAGTGCTGAAGAGAACAGTGGGATACATATCGTACTCTTTATCCTCTTATGTCGCTTCATGATCCTGCTACTTTCTCTCGGATTGTCAGGGCAATGATTGACATACAGAAACACGAGGGTACGCACCCAGTCATCGATCGTGAATTTCTGGAACTCTTCAGCGATTAAAGAAAGATTTTAGGATGGCTTCCCGAGTGCAGAGGAGCTACGGCAATGCACTCCATCCAAGGTGGAAGCAGTACGTTCTCGACTAAGGATATTTACTTTTCCATAATGTATTCTGTTTCATAGATGGTGACCCCATCCTCGGTGAATTCTTTGTCAAGTAAGTAGCATCAAACCAAGGCATGATTGTACTCCTAATGTAATTCCAGGTTCCATGAACAAGCTGCTGCGCTCCAAGTTTCCCCCGACGACCTCTATAATGCATTGCTGGTAGATGCAGAAAATGAACCACTGAACTGGAATCTACAAGGCCGACAAGCTGGCTTCTGGAAGAAACTTGGTACTATACATTTCTTGTATCTGAAAATGATGTCCTCTGATTTCGGAACGAACAGGATATGTTCCTGATGACATGTTCAGCCCAGGAGGAGCAAATACTAAGCAGGTGTCTCGAACATTAGAGGTAGGTATTAGCTCAAAGGCATTTCCCATAGAATTCATAGACCACTTAATTGTAGTACGCATTTGACGATTTCTCGATTGCTCAAGTAGCGAAAATACTTGGTAAAACAACCGATCAAAAGAAAGTCAGAATATTTTTGTCTTTTTCAGCACAAATGGTATTGATGATTTTTCAAGTACCTGGGAAGAGCCGGAAATTTCGTCAACTTGTGGAATCCAGGCATTAGCGTGCCAGGTAGCCCGCAGATTAAAGGAATGATGCAGGTATGGTGCAGGTATCAATCCACATGATGAAGTTCAGAGGAAACTAATGCGCTTCAGCTGAGATTTGCAAATGGAACTTTCAATTTCACTGACCCCCGCCACTGCAGTAAACACGACCCCACCCAAGCAACATGCTTCCTGAATGCTGCAAACAGAGATGGTTTTTATGAAGGTAGGCATGATTATTTTCGGGTGTTGGACCCTATCTCATTTGCTTCATTAGGTTCCCCGATTATTGTGGGCAATGAGCAGTCTTCTTCTGACCCCTATACTGACATTAAAATTACGCTGAATTAGTATTCTCAAGTAGGCTCTGATTATTGAATGCTGGCCAGAATTCTGATACGACATCTTTAGTATGCACCGCAGGACACTGCGAAACTTATCGAGCTGCAAGGGGGAAAAAAGAGATTCATTGAACGTTTAAATTTCATTTTTGAACAGGTGATTCATGCTTATATACCATTCTTGACTGTCCGACTGACTTCCCCACAGGAATATTTTGACGTTACGGATGAACCGTCGCAACAAATACCCTTTATGTATCATTACGCTGACCGCCCAGGCTTGGCTACGCAGAGGACAAGGCGGATCATAGCCGAATTCTTCAACACATCTAAAAATGGCCTCCCCGGAAACGATGGTGAATCGATTTTATAGTCAATTTCAACTTTAATACACTGAGATCTATATCTTAACAGACTCAGGTGAATTCGCTTCGAGACTCATCAGCTAACTATTGACCTAGATACTTGAAGGTGCTATGGGAAGCTACGCAGCATTCTACCTTGCGGGCCTCTACCCTGTTCCGGCCTCTGAACAGTATCTCTTATCATCCCCATTTTTCAAGCAGATTTCCTTCTTCAACCCTGCCTTTAACACGACTACCGTTATTAAGTCGAACAATTTTCGAGGAAACCCAGAGAATGGGGTTGGTGGCCGGGTCTTCGTCGAGGTATGGTTCGGTTGATTCGATAGACAGCCGTGAACCTAACAACCGTTCAATCAGCGTGTCATTGTCAATGGACAACAGTACAAGTCCAACTGCTATCTGGATTGGGACGTCTTCAAGTTAGGTTCAGTAGTTGAGCTTACCCTCAGCGATGATATCAACGTTGCTTGTGGGAACGGAGTGAATGCTCTTCCACCATCAATCTCAACTGGCGGCTTTGACTAGAGCCGAGAATGTTTGGCTTGGAATGACTATGACATGCTTGCGAACAGATCAATATGTGACCTAGGAATGAATGCGGTCCGATTATCATTATCCAGAGCCATTGTCCGCGGTTCGCTACCGCTCTGAAATATTTTGATTGGATATTCATCAACAGGTGCTCTCCCACTAACGGTCGTGAGTCGGGTATTAAGTAACTCCAACATTGAGGTTGTGTGTATCTTACCCATCGCAAGGTTAGCACACTAGGCTTGTAAACTGCTATCTATGGATTGCTGTCTAGATGATGACAGTGATGCCTGTAGATCGCAAAAAGCTTAGAAATTGGTTATGTTGATTTTAATGTCTCAAGTGACGCGTGTCGAACTAGTATCGAACCAGTGAGGAAAACAAATGTACAAGAAATGAAATTGTGAGGCCTGCCGAGAAAAGTTGATAGTTGATAGTTAATAGCTACATTATGGAGTGTCAAGTAGACATATATTTATCATGTCTACCACAAGTATCAAATCATGTCTTCAGTGTCAACAATTGCATTTGTTTCGGTCATTATTAAACCTCAGAGGTAGAATGTCTCAGCCCATAAGCCTCTGTCCTCCTCAGAATATTTTATTTTTCTCAGGCGACAACTGGAACTGGTCGAGGCATCTTCTCATGCGGCTGTGCGATTCTTTGGCCGCAGTCTCGGGGTATATGATAACTACCTCAAACCATGATCCTTGATGAGAGCGAGACGATGGATATTGAAGAACTTGGTTCTTCATTCTCGTGCCTTCAGTCCTTACTTACCTTGAGTGAATTGAATTGTTCAAACAAAAATTCAATGTATATCTTGCAACAACTGTGTAGAGATTGTGTCCCTTGCCATGAACGCAGATGCTTTGAGGTCATTGCACGAACTGGAAGTAGCGACCTACCTACCTGCGATGTATGAATTAACTTCTATTCACAAACACAACCTACAATCTATGACTGGAATAGGCTTCTCGTCAATCAACTTTCTTCAGGTGCTCTACCTTCTTTCATCACCATCACTGTTGAACTCTTTTGGATTGGTGAGAATCATGAGCATTATCCAGTTCTCTTGTCAAGATAAAAATACAGTTTTCTTTGCATTATGTAGCTCGCCACGGCTCGCACGACTCCAAGCAATAATTTCACCTGTGAGATCGACGCCATCGAAATCTTTAGCTTCTTCAGCTGACTCACGCGTATGTGGTTTTAAAAATCTCTCGCCAGACACCTATAGTCATGGGCTACTTGAGATCTAAGTAGCTTTAATAGTAATTTATGCTCAGTCGATCTGAGGTTGTCAAGCTTGAGCCAAGCGCAAATGAATACACTTGAAGCTGCTTGTAATCCTATCGACATAAGTGGTCCTTAAACTATTCCAAAGATATGTTTGCATATTCCAGCAGACAGTGATGTCTTGGAACGTCAAGCGCCATGATGTCAATGACCATAATTTCAAAGTGGCCAACAGCTCATGGCGCCTTAATATGAGAAATTGAGGGTACTGGATACAATTATCAAACGTCATGATACATACAAGAGAGTGAATAGCCTGGCTAGATCCCTTTGCGTTGTTTGCTCTTCGATTTTTCGCCGCGAGGAGCGACCTGGATCATGCTGAGAATTTTAAATCCTTGTCCACAGCAACGAAGCCTCGGGATTCCGTGTCCTTAATTGCCGGCTCAGAATCCAGTGTACCCTTTTTGGTTTTCTTTCCAAAGGATGAACTGAAAAGGGCATCAATCTCATCCTCTTGTCTCTTGCGTTTCTTCTTTAGCTGAGATGAAGCGGGTTCAGCGACAGAGGACCGCTGAGGTGCCAACTCGCCCGAGGATTCCTTTGATTCCTTTGATGTCGGAGATACAGAGGCTTTGATATCATCGAGTTTCTTCCTTCTCTCGGTCTGCGACCTTCGCCATTCGTCAGGTTTGCGCTGTAGGAGGTAGAGATTCAAGTTGCGGACGAAGAATTTGCCATAGAAAGAGCCAGCAAGAGACTGTTGGTAAGGAATTAAGGAACGGGCTATTTTTTCCTGTGAGAATAGAGACCGTCACCACAAGGTATTTCATTACGACGAGTACTAACTTTGAGATAGGTGTCAGCAAAGTCCCAGCACCGGTCAGCCACTCTGCTTCCAAAACGGTCATCTACTAGCTGGTTATAGTGACCGAGAAAGCTGGTCACAAATATACGTTTAGACTTCTGGGAAACTGTAGGTGAGCTTAAGAGGGCATCGTAAACCCTGGAGCTGATGCTATGGTGGGCCAAACGAATTCGTTCTTCCATGGGAAGCGAGGCTATGCTACGAGAGGCGGTGACATTAGCTGGTCGCTTCATAATCTTAACGGAAGCCCAACCTATCAGTGACAATCTGATAATGCGGCTCAGAAAGCCGGAGCAGCGCTTGGAGGAGGAGGGATCCCTGTAACCGGGGTTCTAGTGGATTAGGTGGACGGTTTAATGTACCATATTTACTGCTATGGTAGTTGGGCCCTTCTGGCGCTGATTGCAGGGCATTGTAGTTCTTGGTATATCAGCTTAGACTTGTATCAGAGAAGGGAACACCTACCTCTAATGAAAGTAAAGCAAGGGCACAAGGAACCAGACAGTGCTCCTGCCCTTTCCTTTCCAGGCCAAAGGCAGCCAGCATTGCCTGTAAATACATTATTGTCGACCCGCATCCAAAAAGATAGCGCCTACCTCGGTTACCTGTTCTCCAAGACTTTGCAGCTTTGCGGCCCTATCTACAATGGATCTCAATACTCCTGACCTGGAGGCTGCTGCTGCACATGAGTTCCAGTCCAGTTCAAGATGCAATCAGACAAGATCTCACCAATGACATTCGGCCAAACGTCCTTCAATTCCTGACAGGCATCGAATAACTGTATCTTATCTACTCGTTCAAGCGCTTTCGCAACTACGAAATTCGCGATTGGATGAACAGACAAATGCGACAGCTTGCCTTTGAGATATAGAGACCATAGCCTGTTGAAAGCGTCAAGAGGGATTCGGGCAAAGATTATCTCCAGAAGATGTGAAGACGTTGTATCCCGGAGTAAGGTGTTGAGGTAATCAGAAGATTCAGGAGACGGCCATCCAGCTCCTGTAACAGAACACATTAGCAATACCCCACAATTCTGCAGAGAAAGGTGCTGACTGCAAGAGGATATGATGCCAACAGTTACTCTGTCCATAAGAGAGCCAGGCTCATTTGAGAGATGTTGGTTCGCTTCGACTTCCAACATCATCTTGAGAATGCATTAGATTAAACATATAGTCAGTAGGGTCTCACATACTTGCAGACCAGGACTTGCAACTTTGCTGGCTGCCATCGCTCTGACCTCGTTCTCGTCAAGTTCGGTCCGGAGGATGGTGATAAATTGCATGGCTATCTCGTTAAACGCTGCAGGCGTATACAGTGAGTTTGAGAATTCTCTTCCTTTGCCCTTGTTAAAAACAGATTTCATAGAGCCTTGTTTCGCCTTCCATTTCGCACTTCGTTTGGACCTCACAAGGGCAGAGTGTGTGGAGTCATGGGTCGTAAGGCTAGGGCAAAGCAATGTCAGTATGCTTCGGACAACATGCGAACCAAAGGGATCCATGATCAACGCTGAGAGAGTGGGTAGAAGTTCCTTGTTCAGGGTTCAGCCAGAGGAATAGACTGGAGGTATTAGATACAATTACTTCACAGATATCTCGAATTAATTGTGTCATTGTACGAAGTTCCCCTTTGTCAGGTACCTGGGGATAAATTCCTTTGATCTGCCAAAATTAGTCAGATATCTCGGAGATTAGAGAGACATTACCTCTCTCTGAACAGTATCCTTCGCGAGCATGAGGAGTGTTTGGCATACATGGGATCCGAAGCGATGTCTAACAAGAGCCTCATATCTAATAGGATGGTATTAGCTCTCTCCCCCTTAATGTCCCGGACATCACTCACGAACCAGCCATGCTATCCATGAACACGCGTCGAACAAAGTCGTCCATTGAATATATCATTCGTTCTAGTATGATCGAGCAATCCGGGTCGGTAGCCAATTGTTTTTCTTTGCCCTGCATTTCAGTCAGCGCGGCCACGAAAAACAGCCTCTTTTCTTCCCAAATATGTATGCACCGTCAATTTCCAGTGATGAGACTGAAGAGATGAGCATACCTTCATTTGGATCAACGTCGGCATATCCATCTACCTCCTCAACCTCTGTTTCCTGCCAATCTTGGATTTGTGAGTCCACAGTTCTGAAATATGCCTTGACTTCTGCGTCAACACATCCAAAAGGAGCTTCTTGGTTGGTTCTCTCATCGTTATTCTGGCTGGCAGCGGGTATGATCCAGGATGGCTTCGGGTCCGTAACATTCGTCCGATCGTAGATAGGCGAAAGTGGGTTTTCTTCCGTTAATTTGGGTTCTTCAGCGTATGTTTGTTCTTCTGATCCCTTCTTGTGTCTCCTACCTCTTTTCCGGAGGCCACGAGGCATGCTGAGAGAGGAAGGGTCACAAGAACAAACTAAATTTTGAAAAATGATTTAACCACTGAATTTATTGATCCGCACAGACCGGCCCCAGGCAATTTCAGATTCTATTCGGACGCCATTCAGTCTGCATGAGACCAAGTCAGAGAAACGAAGGACCAGTAAACTTGGTTTGAGCATCTATCTTTCAATAAGGGGAGTCATGATACGGAGAACATTAAACTGATACATTCCAATGATTCTATCGAATATAAAGCGTGGATGCAGTGAAATTCAACCCTCGGCTTTTCCAAGTTTCGATCTTGTCTTTGACTCCTTTTCTCAGGCACTTCAATGTGAATACTTCCAACTCTTTCAATTCTTGAGCAGCACGAGTCTGGACCAGAGCCAGCAGTAAGAATTGATTCAGATACTCCCCTGAGCATTGAAGTTTCAAAACCCTGAGTAAAGGAAGACATGCATTTGTTTTCCCATGAGAAGTGAAATGTGACCTTGCATGAGTCAAGTACTGTAGTAGGACATCTGTGATTGGGTCAGGCCATTGGCTTGTTAGTGCATATCTCAAATCGAGACGCCTTAGTTTAGAAAGCCTGTCCAAACATTCAATGATCTCGTAGTCCCGTAAAGGTAGATAGGCAAGTCCAAGGTGTTCTAGGGAACTGGCTGAGGACTTGATAAACTGTATTAATCGAGAGTGATCTGCCCACTGCGACGAGCCCGTTCCGCCCCGTGTCGGATTGACGAGCCATTCAAGTTGGAATGCCCGTAAATCGGTTAGCGAAAGCCTCTCAAGGAAGCTGAGCAAATTTGTTTCTGCCACTCCCGCCGAATCGATACCCTGTATGATCAACTTGAGGGATCTAAGGGATGGCAGCATGAGTCTCCCTACGTCATGAGAAAGGGAGAATGAACAATCGGCATTCAGCGTGCAGGATGTCAAAATTTGCGTCGCGGATAGGATTTTGAAACATTCATTCCAAGAATGAACATTTTCCTGATAAAATTGGAGGTCAAGGGCAGAAAGTCGTGACCATGGTATGTCTAACCGAGACATGTCAAAGTCATGATTCCAAGGACTGCTAAGCTGTAAGGATATGGACTCGAGGGCCTGCAGGCTTCCTTTCGCCCTTTGGCCCTGAAGTGGCACCAGGTTGGCACCAGGTCCATGGAAATAGATATGTTGCCACCTGGAGGCATGAGGAAGTAAGACTTTGAGAAGTTCCGCTGATCGAGAGTCTGGTACGATTCCGACGCAGTTATGAATAATGCGGAATGAGAGAGGTTGTTGTCGTGACCGACGCAACCATAACAATAGTCTCTTCTCTGTTTCATCTTGCTCCTGCTGCGATGAACCCATTCCCTCTAAAACAAGCTCAAAACAAGACCACAGGCGAGGTGCATCCATCACCAGGTAGTACCATGCCTTACACACGAGTGCCAACGTCAGAGGAGGTGCTTGAGTACCAATCCGCGGGAACTCGGTAGGACAATAGCTGAAGATTTCCACATATATTTCGAGAGGAAGTCGATCGAGCGCAGTGTGCCCGTAAATGGAGCGGGTAGGGGACTGCCAACAATGAGCACAGCGGCATTAACTCTATACCGAAAAACATACCATATTAGTAGTAAAAGTAAGGGAACGGTTACGCAGGTTCGAGTACAGTAATGTTGGCGACTTAAAGTGCTGCTTGACATATGCATGCATCGAGCTCTTAGGAATTTCAAAATGAGTAGTTACGAGGAGGATAGATGCGTTCTAACGGCTCATTTATCCTTTTGAGGTCTACAAGAGGCCTGTGGCAAGATCCAAATTAGCAACTTTAAGAACCTCTAGAGTCTGACTCGGAAGTGTCCATACTATCGGGGGAAAGATAATTCTAGATGCCTTCACCTAACAAGGGCTTGAATTGGCGGACATTTCGGATGGAGCCGCTTGTCGCAAGGTGACGATTATTTTCTTCAAGACATGTCAACACATAATATCTGCAAGACCTTTTGTGGTGTCAGATGAGCGTGAATTCCGGCACCTTAACCTCGCGTCATCCCGCATCGCCAGTTCTGCTTACCAAAAATGGCCGACTCTTGCCGATGTCAATGAAATATTAGGAGCAAGCTATCCATACTAGATCGTCTCTGACCATACTTCGTCTGTGAATAGCCTTAGTTTCAGGGGTTGACAAGTGATAATCAGAATTGAGTACACATGACTTACACATACACATACATGATTTAAGGCGCAGCAGTATAGTTTTTCGGAGGCACGTGACATTCGTTGTTGTTGTTGTTGTTTATTCCCAATTTCTATACCGCTACAAGCAAACACAAAGTGCTAAGACGCGGTTCCGCAAGCCGGAGCTCGACAGAGAGTAGTCAACGGTTATCACAACAAGTGAATAAATGTTCTGAGGTTAAATATGGAGTTTTCAGGGTAGAAGTTAAAGTTCGGAAGGAGCAGACAGTGGAGTGC
>Ga0157368_1000913_pt1 | contig 13224 bp, 19 predicted proteins | sample AttbisABBM3_FD_113146 | JGI IMG/M metagenome (GOLD analysis project Ga0157368, IMG submission 113146) | Fungus gardens microbial communities from leaf cutter ant in Botucatu, State of São Paulo, Brazil - Atta bisphaerica ABBM3 | ecosystem: Host-associated > Fungi > Mycelium > Unclassified ...
AGCAACCTACCAATTCAACAAATACAGGTAGTAGTTGTGGGATCCGAACTAATTCAGGAGGTTTTATTATCAGATTCGCCTTCTTTTTCTTTTGATCAATCGCTTTGTTGACTCGCAATGGTGAATGGCGCTGCAATCGACTTTGATTATTCGTTCCGTTCGGTGGACTCGTAGGAGCAGCAGGAGGTGGTAAAGGCTTGGACAACGATGATGTCATAAGAATTGGTGCAGCCGTTTGTGGTGTATTCGGTAGAGGTGGGACAGGAGGCACAACCTCAGAAGTTTGTTTCCGAGAACCGAGGGACGTCAGCGACTTTATACGTTTAAGCGACAACGACCGTCTGAGAATTGGTATCGAGATGAAAGCGGATGATGGAGAAGAAGCCGCTGCTGCCGGTGAATTCTTTAATTCTTGTTGTGTAGGAGGACCCTTCATCTGCGATGATGTTATTGTAGATGCTACTTTCACACTAAGAGCTCGCGGTCGGACTCGAGTCGCAGACTCTGAATGTGCCAAATCACCGGCACTTGAAATCACACTGTCCTCCGCACTCTCGCTACTCTCAGCTGCACTGCTCGTATCTTCTTCATCACTCGAATAATCATCACTCGAAGTATAGTCATCGTCAAATTCGTCCGACTCTTCAGCAGCAACATCCAGTGCATCACCACCTACCAATTCTCCAAAATCAATATCTCCAAGAACACCATTGACTAACGTCTGAGTTGCTTCGTCTTCAGCATCAACGTCCCGTTGACCTTGGGTATTCCCGAATCGTCGGCGGAGCTTGTCCTCATATATCACTTTCAGCTTGTAGTGGTACATTGCAATCTCGTCCACCTCTGACAGAATATCTGTTCGGTCTTGACCTGTATGGGGAAGAAGGAACTCCAGACTCAGAGGATCACCAAGACCTTCGCGTACGACAGTCAAGAACATTTCGATCCATTGCATGAGACTGTTGAACAGCCCTTCGCCTTTGGAATGAACTTTGTGAACAAAGTAGTAAAAGGATTGTTCGTGCCGCTGAATGAGGTCGATGAATGCTTGAACAGTGTGACTGGGGTCGCTCTGTATCACTGACAAAATCGCGTCAGAATATCGCACTAAAACCATACTGTGAGCCAAAACCTACTTTCTTCTACCTGCTCTACTGTTCTAATAAGATCATTAATAAAATGTTGCAAATCGCCCAACGAATCTGCAATACTAGCAGCTCGGTAAACTTGAGCCAAGGGAGAATAAAATATGGTAATAATATCCTTGAGCAATTCAGCAGTAAACCCCTAGAAACGGTCAACTAAGAACGGTTTTTTGTGGGAAAAGCACCAACTTCAAAAATAAGATCAATTAACATCTCTCTATCCCGTAATCTCGTATAGAGGAACGCGAGAACTTTGAGATCTTCCAACAACCACGCATCCTCGTCTTGGGGACCATCATCATCCGAATCGGCTAATGATTCGCGATGCTTCAAGTATTGTGCGTGCGCCCTGTGCGCCCTCGCGAGTCTATGGATTTGAGGTCTTGAAAGCGCCGGCTGTTCCCCAGATCGAAGAATGACCACAAATATATTCATCTTTTCTGCGACTGCCAATGATTGAATCAATAACATGGCGCTCCCAAATACATTTTTTTTAGCAATTTACCCGAATCGACTTTGAACATTTCTTGAATTTCTCGAGGTGCATATACGAACTGTCGGACCTTGTCGCACATGATAGGGTCATCAACTTTATCTTTCACAGCTTCTATTTCCTCCTGCAGCTGCTTTACCTCCTCCGTTAACGAACTGGTAAACATCCTACATGGTTAATACAAAATCAGTAACCGCAGTTCATCGCCGCCGGAAAACCGATTTGCTTTACCTCTGCAACAAACTTTTGCCACCAAACGGCTGAGCAAGGAAAAGATCCAAGACACCTTCGGAATTTTGCTTTGTGAGATCGTCTGGCTTAATAGATAAACTGGCAAGTAAACTTACTCCTGATCATGCTAATAGGATTGCTTATCTTGAGTGCCGCCTTGAGCATGAAGTATGGCATAAGGCCGTGAATTCTTTTAAGCGCAGCAAGTGTTTCAGATGCATTATCCGAGGCCACAAATTGCTGGAACGCCGTCGACGCGAGCCTACATGACTTCCATTAGAGATGACAGCTCTTGAACGGCGGAATAAACAGCCAGTTTACGAAATTCGTGCCCATTCAGTGACAGCTCGATAGTTGGGTGGAAGATCTCGAATATTGGGAGTCACTTTAATGATCCCAAATACGCTCGTCAACCCATCTGAGCAAGTGACAAGTAAAGGAGGGAATTTAGATTTAAATTACTTTGACTGACGGGAATCGAAAACCCACTTTTGCCCATAATATCACCCTTGACACTTTTCAAGGCGTCCCGCAGTGCATCGACACGGCTCGCAATCTCTTTGGCAAACTTCTTCCGACCATCTTCTCGCACCCGATCCGCCTCCTCTCGTCTCTTGGCATCCTCTGTCTCCTCACATGTCAACGTAATCGGATCACTGAGCAGGAATGATCTGAAAACGGGTGATGATAGTACAGTAGGCGATGCCATAAGCGTATGGAGATATGAACGAAGAGTTAAGCGGTTCTTCTCCCTCGCTAGGCGGGATGTGACTTCAGGAGCAGTCTGAGAATCGTAGGAAACATTTTCGCTTGACACGGACGGACGTGGAAGGCTTGGCGTAATAGGACTTGCAACAGTTGTGTGCGTTCTGTCCTTTTGAGGTGGCGATTTGATCAATTCTTCGGGATGCGCTTTTGTAAGCTAATAATGGTAATAACAATCAAAGAGAGGGATTGCAAAGTCAGGAAGTGCAAAGTCACCTCTGTGGCCAGAGTCCTAAAGTCCCCATATCGCCGTGAGACATATACGTCCTCATACCGTGATCGTCTTGTCCTTATCACAAATTCCTGCAAAAATCAGATACCTTCATTGCGGAGAACTGGTTTCCGAGACTCACATCATGAGCCCGACTCCTCACTCTACCCTTGTCCACAACCGTCCTCACACAGACCACATTGATATCAAACCAAGACATATTCTTCTTGACCCTCGCTTGCCTTCTCTTTGTCAACGCTTCCAGTCTGTCCAGATCAGCCTGCGTCAATCTAACCACTTCCTCTTTCTCAACCAATCTCGTTGCAGCACCAAGAAACAAACTCAAGTTCTTCTCAACCTTCTCCAACAACTTTTTTCTCGTAGCTTGTTCACCCTTTCCCTCAGCCTCATCATCATCGTCCAACACAGACGATGACGACAAATTACGTGAAATCACACTCGTTACAAATGGCTGCAACTTGCGGGAATAGAAGTCCTTGGGTGCCGAAGCCATAAACGGAAACGTCAACACGAACTGCTGAAAGATGTACCGTAAGAAGGGCATATCAAGTACGGGCGCATCTCTTGGTGGTGGGTTAAACGGCCGACCCAAATACGACAATGTGGATACATTCGGCCAATGGGGATTCACCGTCATGATAGTAGCCAACTCTCGCTCGAATTGAAGTTTGACAAGTGATTTCTTTAAATAATGAGCGCGAAGGGGAGTGAGTTCATCAGACTTGTGGACATGGAGCGACTCGATAGGGTCAGTTGCAACAGATTTCAAATGAGATGGCGCGTTATTTGTCTTGTCATCGCCGGCTTCATCCTTTCCCTCGTTGTCAGAGTCCACTGGCACCTGCGGCAATGGCGTAACTTGCTGCACCGGTAACTCATGGAGACTCCGCGATCGCTGTAGGGAAGCTGTGTTCACGCTCCGCCTCGTCATCGGGCTCTGTGTAGTGATGATCTGACCAGGCATCGGTGGTACACTGCGAGTAGGTTTTGGTGGAAGCCTCTGACTCGAGTGGGAGCGATAAACAGGGCATTGGGGAGTCGCATCCACAGACCGACCTGGAGAAATATTTCCCTGAGGAGTAGAATGGGGGAGGGAGGCAGCCATGGGAGTCGATGGAAGGGAGGCAAATGAATCAGGCATGGATAATCGGAGACAAAAGAGAGAGAAGGACTCCTCTCTGAGAGCATCACTCATTCATCCTGCTCTTTCGTAGACGTCAGATTATGTAACACTGTCGATCTATAATTACTGTCCACCCAGCCTCGCCCCCCAACTGGTAAAGAACCGCAGCAGCCATATCGGCTTAATCCCAGAATGCTCAATTACTCCTTCCCCTGTGTCATCTGTCAGAGGTGGAGGCTGAGTCAACGCCGATCCTACGACATCCACTCGGTTCTCCTCCTCTGCTTCTTCCTCTGTTCTCCCTAAGTAATCTACCAACCTCCTTTCCCCATTCAGTGTCCATTGTACACGATCATACCTTCCGTGTGCACCGTGTTTTCCCGGAGGTAGTCTTCTTCCACCTGCTCCAAATACTTTTTCTCTCAGCTCAAATACTTTTTTCCTTGAGAGTGACGCCGTGTGCCATAATTCTGAGATGAGGAATTGAGCAGACTCGTACTGAAGTGTGTTCTTTGCTTGTGTGATGGAGCCTATTTGACGGACTTGCCCCTCGATTTCGGAAATAACACGGACCCGACGTTCCGTCTCGACAATGGCGTCCTTGTGTAACTCAAAGTCATCCTGAAGCAACGAATTGGTCGTTTGGAGGGATGATGTCAGGATCTAGAATCACTCATTATGAGTACGATTGGGTACTTGTATCCATCACATGGCTCACTTCAAGACAAGCAACCACATTTCGTAAATGTTCTTCTCGTCGAACCATGATCAGTACCTGAGCACAAAGCTCAACGTCCAGCTTCATCCGCTCCGGACTCAGCACTTGAATCGAGCGTAAGGAATCAAGATCATGATAACTCCTCCTACCACCCAAGATAAATACTGATCCAGATACTGACAAGCCGTAGCAACATACCTCCGACCACCAAGTATCTTGGCACTCTTTGAACTATCCTGATCGCTTCTCTCATTCCGTCTCTTGACCATCTCTTTACCTTCCTCTGGGCCATCATCAACCCCATTCTCCTCCCTCGTCTCACTCGAGGCCGTATTCACCCTCCCTAGTCTCGGTCTCATCTTTCCTTTCCCCGACATCCAAAATCCTTCATCATTCCATGCACTTCTCGCATCCGACCAACTCGAGACCCTCTGTTGTTGATGCACGGGTCTCAAACTCTCCTCCCTTCCTCTTTCTATCATTCCTAGTCCAGTATATAGTTTTGTCTTCTTTTCGGTATCAAGCTCAAGTGCAGGTTGTAGTGATATGTTTGAGAGTGCAGCAGCCGGATGCAATAACGATTGAACTTTCAAGGGTGGAAGGACAGTATCAGAACGTCCGAGTTCGGTTGTTGATACACCTCTCGATATATCGTAAGATTTTGGGTCTTTGGATCGATTTTGGTCATCGAGCATAAATGGATTATGTCTGTACTCGCCTATTTTACTCATCAAAACGCCTTACAAAACTGGATTGAAAAAGTCACTCACTGCTCGGTGAACATGGACCACTATCATACAACGCGTCATCTTGTTCCGAGTCCCTTTGAAAGAATGAAATCAGAGTGAATACCACAGATGAAAGCTTACCCAGATAAAGGACCAGGATGCAATGTCGGTGACTGTACCCTTGAAAGCACCAGTTTCGGATCTGCCTTGGCTGCCATGTCGCCAGAAACAGCTTTCGAGCTAGGTGACCTCGAACCCGAGGTCAATCTGTTCGTGACACCGCGGCGCTTTGACAACCTATAGCCAACGTCAGCATAGTTGGCAATTTAATCAACTCGCTCACCCAGTCCAGCTCCCTAGCTTCCTCTGCATTTTCTCACTCCAGACACCACCCAGACTAACCCTGCTACCTCCAGGCCTGCCTTCTATCTGAAGATCACTGTCTTCACCCTCAGTGGTCTTACTATCACTCCTAGCCTCGTCTCCATCACTTAGAGATCCGTTGAGGGGTACAAGGTTTGGTAGTCCTGACAACTCCATACTCTCGATTCTTTCCCGTTCCTTCTCCCACTCTCTCAATGCCACGATATCCGCCACACGTCCCGACCATAACATCGTTACTAATGCGTCATGATCTCCGTTGGTGACTGAGTGTGGGACCACTGGCATTCCAGGAAGCTGAGAGTGGGATCTCCCACCTACACCACCGGAAGAAGCGCCACCAACGCTGATGCTGCTTCTACCCACGTCCACACTGTCGCCACCTTTCGTTGATCCTCTCTTTCGTCTTCTTGCTCGTTTTCGATGGTGCAATTCGTGGAGGATTGAAGTGACAAAGTGTTCCAAATCGACATCCACGTCCCATATGCAGGCGGTCGTGTTTGAAGCACTTGCAACGCCTGTAATACCACTGGCACCACTGAGCAAGAGATTTCCCATTCCTCTAAAAATCTGGCCACCACTGCTTCCAACGCTTAAATTTCCGTCTGCTTCGGTGCCATTCAATGTGGCAGCGGCAGCGCCGGTGGCACCCATTCCCAAGTCGTCTCTAGTTGGATCCACACTTTGACCACCGTCATAGGTATCTGTGACGGTTGAGGAGACGGCGTTTGTTAAATCTTCTAATTTGCCTTTGAGAGCTCTCTTGACTCTGCCTCGTGCTTGGGTTTTTGGGATTCCAGAAGAGGTACCAGGGGCATCACGTAGGCCTGAGGATGGTGATGTATTGGTACCAGAGGGACCTGGACCGGGTGCTGATGAGGTGTCTGCTTGGATTGTGGTTGCTACACGTTTTGCGTAGCAAGATTCAATGAGGTCGACGAGTTCTCTGGTTAGAGGGGTGGGGACAGTGGAGGAAGCGTGGTATTGGGGATGATGAGCGTGTCGATTGAGGATGGCAGGGGCGGTTGTGATTGAGGAATCCATGGGGGAGAGATGGGCGTCGCCTGTGATATAAGAAGGAAGATGGACAGAGGAAACATAGGAGGAGAGTGCCAGAGAGAAGGCGCGTGGATGAAGAAAAGGATCTTTGGGAACAGGCTGAAGTGAGAGAGGGTGAGGGAGAGAATGTGTATAGGTGAGTGAGAAGATGAGCGTACATGAACGTGGGCAAGTTTGTTGCGAATGGATAAGACGAGCGTCAGTAAAGTGGATACCAACATGGGATCGGGTATTTGTTCTGAAGGCTAAGTGGAAATGAGAGAGGGGATCCATTAGAAGCAAGGGAAGGGACAAGTGACCTCGAGTCCAACACGGGGGTGACCGATTTCAGCTATCCATCGGTGAATGGCTGTTAAAGTGACATCACAGAGGAGACCATCGAGAAGGAGAGGAGCATCTGAGGAGGAGAAAGCTTGCTTGACATGGTACATGCCAAACAAAGAGAGGGCGACCTGAAGGAGCTTGACGAGTTCGAGGACGGTGGCATTGAAGAACGGAAGGTCCTTTGACTTGGCTTTGGATTGGATTGCCAAAAAGAAAGGGAGATGGAGGTCTGATGATGCTGGAGCGTGGTGGGGGAGAGGGAGAGTGGGTGGAAGGGTGAATTCTGGGATCATGTAGTTGGCTATGAAACGGTCCTTTGTGGAATCACTAGAGAGAGAGAGAGAGAGAGAGAGTTAATGTGAGGGTCTGTAAGAAAAAAAACCTACCTTGGTTCGTGGAGAGTGAGAGCCGAGCGACCGCCACAGCCCATACGCAGGAGGTTAATGTTAGTGTAGAGCTGGTCCCTGGCCAAAAGAAAGTTGCCATGGGGGATGTGTACAATGGTGTAATCGGAGGGAAAGTAGGCGAGGGAGGTGGCCATCACGATGCCAGCGGAGGTCTGGAGCTCCAGGGGTCAAAACAAAGGCTGCAAAAGGGAATGGACATGCCTGTTTTGGACGGGCACTGCCATCGCGACGGAGATGGAGGAGAGCTTGTTGCCAGTGGGCAGCTGCGTCCTTGTCGGAAAGGGAAGCGGAGGGAGCAAGGGCCGCCACGGTGATCTGAGCGGAGATGAAGGTGCGGAACGCTGGAGATGCGGGATGGACACTGACCTTGTGGGACGGATCACCGGTGTAGACGGTCAGGACGGTGATGGGGCGATTGCGCTGGACAATCCTGGAAATCAAGCAAAGGTTCGAGCTTGGAGACGGATGGAGAAGCGATGCACAGACCACTTTTCGACGGCATACATCTGGTAGCCGTCGATCTCGAGCTCGTCGTGCATCACATCGAACGCGAGGGGAAGGCCGAGCCACTCCAGGGCGGTGTTACGGCCCGGTGCCTCCAGAGCGGGGCGGACACGGGGCAGGAGGAGGCAAGAGGGCGGGGGGAGGGCAGCAACGGCGGAGGACTGACGGCCCGAGAGTGGGGGCATGGAGGGAGGAGAGAGGGAGAGCAGATGACGTAATAGAGGCACGTGAGATAATGATTTCTCTCTCACTCACTCACTCACACACACACACTCTCTCTCTCTCTGGTCTCCCATGAAGCGCAGGACGCCGCCAGACGAAGAGCCCGAGCCCCCGGAGAGCGCTGTCGACGAAGGGATCAGTCGGGGTCCTACTCCTCCAAAGCTGGCCACCCTTTTCGCTGCGCTTGTCTGTCCACTCTGCCACTTGTCTCTGCGCTGCCCTACGACTCTGGCCTGTGGTCATTCACTCTGTGCCCTCCATGTCACCGATTTACCCGATCTGAACTCCGACTCCCCGGCCAAGTCCTCCGACTCCCCGGCCAAACCTTCCGACTCCCCGGCCAAGTCCCTCCTACTCCCCCGCTGCCCTCTCCCTGGCTGCTCCGCTTCTACCCCTCGCCGATCCTCCGTAGGCTCCACCATCTCCACCTCCTCCCGCGTGCGCTACCGGCCGGCACCTGCCACCGACGACGCCGCTCTCCCCATTCAACCCAGGACAGTGCCCGATCCACGGCCCGACGTCTCCCTCAACAAAGTGCTTTCCCTCGTGCGTCATGCAAAACAGGCGCTTGAGGCTAGCTCGGACGATGGACGACCTCGCAAACGACAGCGACAGCAGACTCCAGACAACAACAACGACGACGATCTGCCGGGATATGTGCAGCGTCTCGCCTCGCCCAGCCCCAGCGATGGCATCTTGTCTCGCTTCCAGAAGAATCTGCTTGCCGAGCTTACCTGCGAAATATGCTTCGTCCTTCTCTATCAACCGATAACCACCCCTTGTCAACATGTAAGGCTCATCATTCTCTCTCTCTCTCTCTCCTTTTAGACTCGCGATCAAATCCCTTTCCAGACCTTTTGCGCAACATGTCTTGAACGATCCCTCGACCATAGCTCCGCCTGTCCCCTTTGCAGGCACGATCTCCCCGGCTTACTTTATTTCCATGACCATCCTTCCAATAAAACTCTTCTTGCCATCAGTCTGTCCCCCTCCTCTTTCTCTCTCTCTGACCTTGCCCTTACCTCTTCACAGTCTTACATTCCTTCCCCATGTTTTACAAGGAACGGGCAGAGGCTCTTGCCGCACAAGAACGCGACGCCCGTCTCGATACTCCCATCTTTGTCTGTCAACTCAGTTTCCCCGGAATGCCCACCCTTTTGCATTTTTTCGAACCAAGGTACTCCCATTTCCCTCTTTCCCTCCTTCATCCTCACTCCACCAGATACCGTCTCATGCTTCGCCGTTGCTTGGAATCCCCATCTCCTCGCTTCGGTATGATCATGCCCCCCAAACCCGGCGCTGGCTCTCCTCTCACCGAATATGGTACCATGCTTGAAATTCGCAGCGTCCAGATGCTCTCTGACGGCCGTAGCATGGTCGAGACCTGGGGATCCTTCCGTTTTCGTCTTCTCGAACGTGGTACGCTCGATGGGTACATGGTCGGTCGCATTGAACGGCAAGTCAACTTATTCCACTCATGCATCACGTAACCCCTTTTTCCAGCATCGATGACTATCCTGAAGACTTGTCTGCTTCTTCCTTACTTTGTCCTCTGCCCTTCAGTCCAACCCCAACACCCTCTTCTTCTTCTGCTCCCCCTCCTCTTGCCTCATCCAATCCCACCACCCCCACAACAACACCCACACCTGTCCCCATACACCCAAACTCACCATCAAACCAGGACCTCATGTCCACATGCCGATCCTTTCTCGATCGTTTGCGAGAAGGAACCGCCCCTTGGGTGGTCCAACGCCTCTCAAACACCGTAGGTACCATGCCTACCGATCCTTCCGCTTTCTCCTTTTGGGTCGCACTGGTCCTCCCCATAGACGAATACGAAAAAGCTAAGTTGTTACCCCTAAAAAGTGCACGGCTCAGATTATTGCTGTTGGTGCATTGGATTGAACAGTTAAATAATCAATGGTACGCATTTGTGTGCAGAGTGCTGACATGTTCGGCATGGTCAGCTTCGGTGTGCTCACAGTTTCGCGTTTTTGTGGTTTTACATAGGTGGTTTTCAAGTGGTTGTAATGTGCTTTGAGAAAACCTTGCTCGTCTTGCTTGTCGTACAAGAGCGAGAGCGCAAATGGTCGTCCACAACAAGAAAGGGTGGAGGGGGAAAGGAGGCATCGTCTTGCTAGCGACGTATTGGAACCCATGGCTGGGTTCCACAAGTGACATCATGATGGCGACTAGCCAAGATGAGTCGTGCTCTCTCCTAGGGCCGTCTTCATTCCATCCCATGCTGAGCTGCCCTGTGCTACGCTAGTCACTCTGTCCAGGCCTGCTAGCAATGACAGCTGATTGTGGGTAGCAATGACTTCAGGCATCTGTTGATTCTTGTTCATTTCATTATCAATTGACCAATCAAATTCTATATGGGAGTCGAAATGAAATGTATGTCTTTGGGTTTTATTTTGTTTGCTGTATTGGGTCGGCAATAGAGTACCACTAATTGTCCAACTTGATATCTCAAGTGAGTGCGAGTTCACGACAAAGAACGGATGATGAGCTTATTTCTGGATGACACGACTATGAGCCTTCCTCATAGATTTCTTCTTCTCCTTCTCAAGATACTATTAACAAAAAACAATCAGAATTAACTAAGCCATCTTAAGATCTCGGAAGAACACTGACTTTGCGTTGTTCGGCGGCACTAAGCTTGGATATTCTTTCCTCTTCAGCTCGCTTCTTCGCAGCCTTACGATCTTGTACAGCTTGTTCCAACTTGGGAAGAATTAGCAAAAACCAGTCCCCAAATTCGATATTGATATTGATTGACCTCTTCTTTCTTATCCTTCTCTGCATCCGCCTTCAATTCTTTATCCAGTTCTTCTCTAATTTTCCTCAGCTTGACTTTAGTCTCTGGGCGTAGATGGACTTTGGTCAAAGAATCGATGAAAGTGAATAATCCAGAAATGAATGGGAGTGTATCGTTGGAACGTGAAGGAGGGGGAATGGTTAGATTGAGAATGACATGTTTCTCTCGTTCTTCACTAAGTAATGGACCGTTTGGTCGGTCTCTAGGTTGGTCAGTAATCTATATATAGGGAGAGAGAGAGAGAGAGAGATCAAGTTCGGTTTAAATAATGGAGCTAGGTTCTCCTCACAGAGAGTGAACGGAAGTAGGGACGAATTTTCTCGTCGTTGATTAATGGGCCTAGAACCTTGAGAATGTTGTCGGTGATGTCTGGGAATTCTATTGACGGGGTCATCCATCTATCAATGACGACTCATGGTGAAAGCTTGTGGGTAACGTACCTGACATGATGGAGAACGTAGATGGAATACTAGGATTCTCAGTGGTTCTAGTCAGAGTCTAGACTTGATCTCGTTAACCCAAAACTCAATTTCCAAAAACAATGATAATAAAATTTCTTTAGGAAAAAAAAGAACACACCAAGTCCCACCGATTATCCTTAATCGTAACCAACTCATCCTTCGACACAACAGCGAAAACAAAATCACTCAAGAGAGCACCCGATGTCAGTGTGAAATCAAGCTCCAACATATCCGCAGGTCGATATTGTAAATCTATAACCTGACGTCCAAGTTGGATGACATACTGAAGAAAGTCATGACGAGGGCGGAACGTAAACACCGTATGCAGTGATGAAATATTACGTCGGCCAGTGCAAAAACTGAAAAAGTCCGAGTAACCATCTGCAGTGAGTCGACCATATTTAGTCTCTGTCTTGCTGAACTGTTGGCCGTAAAGAGGGAAATGGACATTGAGCCTACATGGGTGCCAAAGAAGAAAAAAAGTTAGAATGTGGATTTACCCTAAGAGAAAAAGAAAAAAAGACGATTCAGAACACACACACACACCATTTATTTGCCACTTGCTTGTTCTTCGTCGATCCATACCACCAGAACAAAACGTAAAACACGAGTGCGCCAATCATAAACACCTCGTTGGTAAAGTCTGTAGACGTGTAGAGGTCAGGACAGCAGTCCACGTATCCATCACAGAACGACATACAGGCTGGCCTGAAGACAAATATCTTCCAGCGCCACTGGAGGCCATCATACTCTGCTTGTACGTTGACAGGTGGAGGAGTCAGGCCTGCAAGGAGTTTCGGCAGCACAGACATGGGACGGGAAGGGAGGGCCTGGACCCTTGGACAAGGTTCAGAAAGCCGGAGATTGCCGGATGGCACACCTGAGAGTTAATGAGCGCGATGAGAGTCAGGACTCCCGTAAAGCCCATCTTGAGCGATTATTCTATATCCTCTACGAAATGGACCCGACATTGTCCTTCTCTTCCCTACATCCATGTTCTGTGCTTCGATACCTCCTACCGACTATAGTGCCTTTGCTCTCGACGTCCTCAGACACACTATACCTATCACACCCGCTTCATTCATCAGTCAATCTGTCCTACGACAATGTCTGGGACTCGCTTCTTCCTTCCTCATCACCGATCTAACAACTAGCCCCGAAAAGGGTCTATCGACTTGGCTCACAGGATTCAGTCGTCTCGTCGATCTCGTCGTCGTCCTTCACGCGAGGGGCGAACTCGAACTTGCCACCCTCTCTGAAGCTTCCAAGGCCTGTTCAGAATGCTGGACAGCTGCAGGTGCATGGAGGGGAATGGAAGACTGTCGACAGGGCGTTCGAGCAAACGCTGGGAAATTAAAGAAATTATTGGATGAGGGCGGAAGGACGTATCAAGGTGGGTGGGTGAGAATCCCGATTTCGTCCATTAGTGTTCAAGAGTTCAATGTTGGACTGTCAAATTTTAGGTGAACGCGTGTACGCACCTTGAGGTTACTCATCTAAAGCCATCAGACACCCCACTTACAGGATACCACTACATAGTTTTATACTCAGTAGCAGCTATCTCTATGCACACATGTATGATATGCTCTGATCTCATCTTTCTAGGGGCT
>Ga0157368_1000915_pt1 | contig 13216 bp, 15 predicted proteins | sample AttbisABBM3_FD_113146 | JGI IMG/M metagenome (GOLD analysis project Ga0157368, IMG submission 113146) | Fungus gardens microbial communities from leaf cutter ant in Botucatu, State of São Paulo, Brazil - Atta bisphaerica ABBM3 | ecosystem: Host-associated > Fungi > Mycelium > Unclassified ...
TAACACTGGAAGTTGGTAATAGTTTTAGTTGATTTTCAGAATAAAGCTTTATAGTGTAAACTACTAGTATATATACTAAATATATTACTTAGGATAGTTATCTAGAATTACTAGTAATTCTTGGATGTCAGAAATAAAAAAGAATATTTGAGGTAGAATAGAATAAGAGAGAGATATTATCTATAAGTTGGAATGGATATGACAGTTTTGTATCTAATCCATCTTTGTTTTCCTTTTAACTTCACTTCTATTTATCTATTCTTCTAAGTAACTATCTTGTCTTTAAATTATCTGTAGGTAACTGGATAAAGTCTATAAAGCTTAGCAGAGTTTGTAATCTTTAAAGAAATCCTAAGTGATATTTTTTAAAACTACTCAAAATAACTTATCTCTAAGAAAAGTTTAAAAGAACAAAATAAAGTTTTCTAGAGATAACAGCTGTTTTAAGTATTTAAGAGTTTATTCTAATCAAGCAGAACATCAGATGGAATATTTAGTAATCTAACTACAGAATAATAGAGCTATATAGTTAGAAACTTCATTGTAATAATCTCAAACTTTGCCAGATAGTAGGAGCTTATTAGTCAGTAACTAAGAGAGATAGATTGATGGTTAGAAGAAAATAAATAAAGTCTTCTTTATATTACATAATTATGTGAATTGCAATTATGATATATATTACATATGATATCATATCACACTCTACTACTTAAGTCTAAAATAAAGAAAATTAAAATAAAAACCCAAAAATAAAATAAAAGAAAAAGAAGATAAGTAAAACTAAGTCTATTGTTTATAACTCTAACATATTGTTAGGACAACTAGGCAAAAAAGCCAAGCACTTCAAATTTCTAAGAAATTCTAAGTTTATTATCTAAGAAATACTAAACTATATACTTATCTCTAGAAAATTCTAAGTGAACAGAATAAAGATTTTTAAAGGTGACAACTACTCTATATATTAATAGGTTTATTCTAATATGTTAGAATTCTGATTATATATACAAGAAATAATGATACTTAAGTAATCATGAACAGTTTAGAATAGAGAAACTAAAAATAGAAAAGAGCCAGAGTACTTCATAGATATTTTGAGAGTATAGGAAAGTAGATAATTGAATAGGTAAATGAATGTGAATGTGGGAAGGAGTTATAGAACATGAATCAGTTAAAAAATATAGAAGAGAAAAGTCTTGGAAGAGCTAGTTCTCTTATATATATATCTAATCTTAGCATTAGGAAAAATAAATAAAAACCAACTTATTTTTCTATATTTTGTACTTTCAAATTTTTTATGCTTAAAACTGATTTGTTTTTTTATACTTTATACTTCAAACATACTTGTTAAGTACTTTAGTCCTATATTCTAATTTATTTTTGATAGTTCTTTTAGAAATCTTATTCTCAGAATCTTCTAGAAATAAGTTATGTAGTTAGTACTAGTTAAGCAATCAACTTAGAATTTTCTAGAGTTCTAAGGCTTTTCTATCCTTCTGTTTAGTCACTCTGGAAACTTTCTTTTTATCTTCTACTAACTCTTTTATTTGCTCTTTCTTCTATCTTTAAATTATGATTATATAATATATCATACTTGATCTGTTTATGAATAAGTTCTCTTAGCTTGATCCATCATTAGGAGTTAGTCTTTATAGAATTTGCCTAGCTATTGCCTCTTCTACCATTTCACAAGAATAGAATACTATTACTGATGTGTGAGTGATAGACAAAATAACAGTTATGAACTTAGTTTGTTAGGTCTGAAATCCAACACAAAAATTTTATTAGATACAATCCAATGTATCAGCAGAATACAAAGTTGGACTTCAGTATACAAGATAATACTCTTTATATATACAAGTAAAATAGAAGAAAATTTACTGATTAAAATTTTTCTTCATATATAGCAATATATAATATATTCTTTGATCATATCTGCTCACATATACCAATCTGGCATTAGCAGATCTAAGTGACCCAGAAGTGATGACCAAGATACATTCTAAGATACATTCTTTGACACTATTGTTCTAGACATCAGTATCTAGTATTTAAGACCAGTAGATTCTCTGTACTTGTAAAGAGATTATAGTACTATCAAACAATGGGGATTAGAATACAGCAAGAGTAGTTGCTGGTCCATGAGCAATGTGAAATAGCTCTGTGGTAAAGTCTGCACTTTTTCCAGCAAGTGACCACTCTCCAGCATTGGGATTCCTAACTCACAAAAATCTGCTGCATACTATGAGGATTTCTAAATTTCCCCCTCTTAAAATATCAGGCCAGTATGATAGGTCTCTATTCAGTGAAAGCTAGATTGTCTCCTGTTTAGATTCCAGATTTGTACCATTTTTGTATCATTCCACTGCTTCATTCTCTGCCAATAGGTATTCAACACCATTGGGATTAATTTCATCTAAGACGGATTTCAAGATGGTTTGTGACATCATGACATATGTATTCCATCTGTATAGTGAGAGTTTGTTTGTTATGAAAACCCCATGGACTAGTGTTTTGGGAGAACGTGATTTATTATTAACCAGACAGTCGCACTACCTCACTTCATGGCTCATTCACTTCATGGCTCATGCTTCGAATCGTGAAGAGTTTTTGTATAGATGGCAAACCTCGTCCCATCACTTTGTGAGGAATACTGGCTAATTGAGCATGGTCCGAAATCACCCTGGTTCATATGCCGTTGTTATGTTGATCGTACTTCAGGGAGAATAGAGCACTCAAAATTTGTTTTACGGTTTCCAATTCGCAGAATCACTTCTGTCAGATTGAGAAATTCAAGATAACGAGAGACATTGAATATTTCTTCAAGGTCAGTGTTTATATTCCGCGGCAAGCAAAATCAGTGTGAAAAAATTTTCTAGTGAAGGGGTAGCATATCTATATATAGCATATAGCAAAGTCAAAGACTGAGAGGTAGACTGAGAGGTAGAGTGTGTCAATGAAGGTTAACAAGACTCACTGACCCAAGAGGAAAACTGTGGGGTCTCTATGGTAGTCTATTTGAGGAGGGAAAGAGTACACATATCAGATACAAGATTGTAGAGAGAGTGAAAGAGGTAAAAGAGTCTTCTGCATAAGGATGCTGAGAGATGCTATAGAATTACATAAATTGTTCCCTAGGCATAGCCAATGAATATAATAATTAGATGTACTTGTTATTTTATTTTAAAATCAACAATTTATTACACGGGACGCGATGGTAGGCCGTGGCAGGATTAGACGTACTTGACCCGCTGAAGTGGCTCGATAATTACAAAAAACAAAGATCAAAGATCATGCGATTGTGTGAATTTTGGGGGCATATTTGCAGAAAGATGGTTTGCATCTAATCCATCTTCGTTCCCCTCTTAACCCCGCTCCTATCATCTAGTTATTACCCATCCTTCTGAGTAACCACCATGTCTTCTAAAGGTCTGTCTTCTCCTTGGCCCGTTTGTCCGTCTCTCACTCTGTTCTCAGCTATCCGCGAATATGACGCTAAGCTCTTGCTCGCATATTGGCTCGAGCGTGCGCCCCCGGTGGCACCTCATGCGACTGTCAAGACTAATTTCCAGTACCCTGCCGCTCGGGTTGCCCAGGTGTCCTGGGATTCAGAAACCAATACAATCACTCCGGATAACAAAATTCCAAACTGGGTCTCTACCTCCAAGCTGGTTGCGAAGCCCGATCAGCTTATCAAGCGCCGTGGCAAGGCTGGGCTTCTTGCCCTCAACAAGAGCTGGCCTGAAGCCAGGCAATGGATTGCTGAACGTGCTGGAAAGCCACAGAAGGTGCGCATATATCAGGTTTTGTACATACTATATTATCCCTTAATGTTTGCCTCACTTTTTTCTTGATGCACCCGATAACAGGTTGAGGCTGTCACTGGCACTTTGAGCAACTTCATCGTCGAGCCTTTCCTTCCTCACCCTTCCAATACTGAATACTATGTTTGTGTCAGTTCTCAGCGCGAGGGTGACCGCATTCTCTTCACTCATGAGGGCGGTATTGACATTGGTGACGTCGATGCCAAAGCCCTCGTCCTTGATATTCCTGTCAACAAGCCCTTCCCTACTCGCCAAGATATTGCTGCTACCCTCCTCACTCATGTCCCTGCCGTCAAGAAGGACACCCTTATTGATTTCCTGATCCGTCTCTACTCGGTCTATGTTGATCTCCACTTCGCGTACCTTGAAATCAACCCTCTCGTTGTCCTCGATGCCGTCGACGGTGGCGAACCCACCATTCACTACCTGGATATGGCCGCCAAGCTCGACCAGACCGCTGAGAGCATATGTGGACCCAAGTGGGCTATCGCTCGTGACCTTTCCGTTTACGAAGGCGGAGGTGCCATCACAACCAAAGGCGCCACAGTTTCCGCCGACCGGGGGCCTCCGATGGTAAGCACACTTACTGATTTAACCTTCTTTTCGTATTTTGTATTGTTTGTTCTTGTGATTTGAGTCTCTGACACAGCTGCAGGTCTGGCCTGCCCCGTTTGGTCGTGACTTGACCAAGGAAGAGGCTTATATTCAAAAACTTGACGGTTCTACCGGTGCTTCCCTGAAATTGACTGTTCTCAATGCTGAGGGTCGAATCTGGACCATGGTTGCCGGTGGTGGTGCCAGTGTTGTCTACTCTGACGCTATTGCCGCTCACGGTTATGCTAATGAGCTCGCCAACTATGGGGAGTATTCTGGTGCTCCCACTGAGGGTCAAACTTACGAATATGCAAAGACCATTAGTGAATTCCTCCGCTATGTCTATACAAACGATTTGCTGACATCTCATCAATAAGTCGATCTGATCACTCGGGGAACTCCTCGTCCTGATGGCAAGATCCTCATCATTGGTGGTGGTATCGCCAATTTTACAAATGTTGCGGCTACCTTCAAGGGTATCATTCGCGCCCTCAAAGAATACAAGAACCAGCTCATCAGCCACAATGTCAAGATTTTCGTCCGTCGCGGCGGACCTAATTACCAAGAAGGTCTCAAGGCTATGCGCCTCCTTGGTGAGAGCCTTGGCGTTCCCATCCGTGTCTTTGGTCCCGACACCCATATCACCGAGATCGTGCCTCTTGCTTTGGGGATCGATATCTCTAAATCCAAGTCTTCTTCTGCTCATGTTCAGCCAGTCAATCCACCTCCTCAAGTCGCTCCTGTTGGTGGTAATGAGTCGACTGTCGGCTCTATCCACCCTGATGGTGGTCGTACTCAACCCAAGGACCAGATCATCCACTTTGAGGCCAGCCAATCTCCTTCCACTCGTCCTTGGTTCAGGCCGTTTGATGCTCAAACCCGCTCCTTCGTCTACGGTCTCCAGCCTCGTGCTATTCAAGGCATGCTTGATTTTGATTACTCTTGCGGCCGTGAAGCACCCTCCGTTGCTGCTATGATATACCCCTTCGGTGGTCATCACATTCAAAAATTCTACTGGGGTACCAAAGAAACTCTTCTCCCCGTCTACACCAGTGTCAAGGAGGCAGCTGCCGAGCATCCCGATGTCGATGTTGTTGTCAACTTTGCTTCGAGCCGTAGTGTGTATTCTAGTACCCTCGAATGCTTTGAGTACCCCCAAATCAAGGCTATCGCTCTTATCGCTGAGGGTGTTCCTGAGCGCCACGCTCGTGAGATTCTCTGGACGGCCAAAGAGAAGGGTGTCCTCATCATCGGTCCTGCTACCGTTGGTGGTATCAAGCCTGGTTGCTTCAGGATTGGTAACTCTGGTGGTATGATGGACAACATCATTGCATCCAAGCTCTACCGCTCTGGTTCTGTTGGCTATGTCTCGAAGTCTGGTGGCATGTCCAATGAGCTGAACAACATCCTTTCCCTCGTCACGAATGGCACCTATGAGGGTATCGCTATTGGTGGTGATCGTTATCCAGGTTCTACTTTCATTGACCACCTCCTCCGCTATGAAGCAGATCCTGAATGCAAGATGCTCGTCCTTCTCGGTGAAGTTGGTGGTGTTGAGGAGTACCGTGTTATTGAAGCCGTTAGGACTGGTAAGATTACCAAGCCCATCGTTGCCTGGGCTATTGGTACCTGCGCTAAGATGTTTGCTACCGAGGTGCAATTCGGTCATGCTGGATCTATGGCCAACAGCGACATGGAAACGGCCGACGCCAAGAACCGTGCTATGAGGGCTGCTGGATTTATTGTTCCAGACACCTTCGAAGAGCTTCCCCGTGTCATCAAAGATTCGTATGAGACGCTTGTCAGGTCTGGCGCTATCGTCCCCCAGAAGGAGGTTGATCCGCCTGTTATCCCTATGGACTATAAGTGGGCTCAGGTGAGTCCGAGTGTTGAATCACTGTGTCGAGTACTATGCTCATCATATGTCCAGGAACTTGGCCTTATCAGGAAGCCTGCTGCATTCATCTCGACCATCTCGGATGAACGTGGCCAGGAACTTCTTTATGCTGGTATGCGTATTTCTGAGGTCTTCAAGGAGGAAATTGGTATTGGTGGTGTCGTCTCCCTTCTTTGGTTCAAGCGCCGTGCGTTTTCCCAGCTGTGTTTGCTAATCTTGGACTAATATTACAAAACCAGGTCTCCCACCTTGGGCGACCAAGTTCATTGAAATGGTTCTAATGCTCACCGCCGATCACGGTCCTGCCGTGTCTGGTGCTATGAACACTATTGTTGCTACCCGTGCTGGGAAGGACCTTATCTCTTCACTGGCCTCTGGTCTCTTGACAATTGGCTCTCGTTTCGGTGGTGCCCTTGATGAGGCTGCTGCTATGTTCTCTCAAGCTCGTGATACCGGTCTCACTCCTCGTGAGTTTGTCGACAGCTGTAGAAAGGCGAACAAGCTTAGTGGGTCATATTTTTCCTTTTTCGCCCTGTGCTAGAGTTTGAGCCTGATATATTATATAGTCTCTGGCATTGGCCACAAGATCAAGAGCATCAACAACCCTGATCTACGTGTTGAGCTTGTCAAGGAGTTCGTGCGCAAGCACTTCCCCAGTCACAGCTTGCTCGACTACGCTCTTGCTGTCGAGAAAGTGACCACTGGCAAGAAAGATACGGTGTGTAGCGCTATTAATTCCTATCCCTGTCATTTATGGGGATTCTTTTCAGCTTATTCTCAACGTCGATGGCTGTATTGCTGTTTGTTTCGTTGACTTGCTCCGTGATAGTGGTGCATTTACCCCCGAGGAGGCTGACGAGTACATCAAGATCGGTACTCTTAACGGTCTGTTTGTTCTTGGTCGCAGCATTGGTTTCATTGGTCACCACCTTGACCAGAAGAGGCTGAAGGCACCTCTCTACCGCCATCCTGCTGATGATATCTTCATTAACATGGCCGATGTGTCACAGCCTCGTGTGTTGGGTCGTATGCAGTAGACGTTCCGTCTTGTTTCGCTCTTGTTTCATCTATCGATGCGGAAAGGATGGCCAAAAGAAGTAGATTCACAAAATTACTAATATGCGGTTTTACCTTTGTTCATATGTGCTGTATATTTTTGTTGATTACTTTCCTCTCATTTGGATTTTATGTCATAACATTTGGATCGCTGTCCTTGTTTCCTCTGTGTATCAAATACATAATTAGACTTCATTTTTGAGTCAAGTGGACCAGAGTGGGTAGAGTAAATCTTGTTGACATCAATTGGTACGTACTCAGTAAGGACGCGATGCATTCGGCTTTTCGCAGACTTGAGCTCAATTACTGGGAACGGTGATGCGACACAAAATGAAATTGATTTAGCTGAACATCAGCAAGAAACATACATTCCTGTGTCTAGTATATTAATCAGTAACCATGTGCTGCAGCGGTAAAAATTAACTTTTCGCTTTCTGAGGAACGAGGTTGAATTGAACATTTAAATGGTGATGGAAGCCTAATTTGCAAAACAAATGAACAAGTCGAACATGTTACATACAGCCGAGGAGAGAGAACATACGCGACGATGACGGCAGATTTAAAATCTACGACTGGTTCGACAATGTTCCCAAATTCATCTTTGTACTTATCAATTTTGAAAGTAGCGAGGATAGATGCTATTGTTATCCATAACGTAGACATTGCGATATGGGCGCCCGGACATTTTCTGGAACATTGGTGTTAGAAATACTTAATCTTAGTTACGGGACAGGAATTGAGATGGGGCTGTACCTTCGACCGAAGCCGAATACGAATTCGTACGGATCACTTGCGTCCGGGTTGAGTTGGCCATCGGCAGTGAGGAATCGCTCGGGCTTGAATTTTTCGGGTTCTGGATAACGGCTTTCTTCTCGGGACATAGCCCTGGCCGGTGCAACTAGTTTGAAAACCTGATTGACTTGCATGAAGGGATTACTTTACCAGAGATTGGGGATGACAATAGAGTTTTTGGGAATGTGGTATCCCAAATAAGAATCGTCTTCTATGTTCAGATGTGGGACAGCTATTCCATGTGGATTGAACTCCAGGATCCAGTTGGCCGGTTGTTCAGAGGAACGAACTCACCCAATGGACTGGGAGGTTGCCATCTACCATTATGTACGTCATCGTAGAGTGAAATGAAAAGATTGAGCATATATGCTTGACATGAGATGGGCGCAATGGACATACCGTAAAACTTCTTTCATTATAGCAGCAACGTATGGTAAGGAGTTATAGTCGCTAAATTCAGGTAGTCTCTCGTTTTCGAGCACTCCGTCAATCTCGGCCTGAGCTTTAGCTTGGATGTCAGGATTCAGGGTCATAGCCAGAATAAAAGTGACGACCGAAGCACCAGTCGCGTCCGCGCCGGCTGCAACTCAAAATTGAGAGGGACACCAAAATTAGACCTGAACTTCTGAACCGTACCCGCAATGAATGTGACCGCCGTCTCTTTGATGGCCACCTTCTGTTTCTCGATGTCCTGATTCTCATCCACAGCATCTAAAGAAGCCGATACAAAGGAGCGCTCTGCACTCCCACTCGACTGTCGAATAAAAAGGGAAAACTTGGAGGATTTTCGGGAGATCAAACTCACAATATTTGCCTCCGCCGCTTGAAACGTTAGATTTATAAACCTCTGCCATAGTTCCTTCCATTCTCTTGCTATGCGCTGGAAGCTGGCACCAGGGAACCATTCCGGGATATACTTGAGCAGTGGGAAGACGTCGACGAGAAACTTGCCTGGAATAGCACCGGTGGCGCTTGCAGCCATTGCTTCCTCCGCAAGATGAACCAAAGGATCGTTTTCTGGTTTGGTGGGGATCCCGTAAGTGAGTGAAATTAGTATCCCGCTAATCACACTACAGGGATGTCAGCATGAACGAACTGAGGCCTGGATATGTGAATCCTCCTGGAACTAACTGTCTGACATGTTCCATAAATTTCTCTGATGACGTTACAAGTTGAGGAAGAAGATGGTTGCGAATGAATTGAATCTCTTTGGACTGGTGAATATTGGGATTTGACGTTGGAAAGTGATGAACAAGAGCTCGTCGGCGTTTGTTCCATTCCTCGCCATAGGGCATGACCGCAAAAAGCCTTTTGAGATCCATTCTGGGCTATCATGAGCATGGAGTATAACATGGTGGGAATATGGAAGACATACAGTTCCCCCAAAAACGTCGTATGTGGTCTAGTTATTAGTTATTCATGGATAAATATTTGCCACAAAAACCGGCGAGATAGAGACTCCCCTACTGGAATAGTTATGGCTCCTTCTATCAAGTAACTCAGTAGCGACATCGTAGCTGTTCAAGATGACTATCTTTTTGCCGAACGCTTCCAAGTAGACAATGTCCGAGCCTAAAGAACATGCCAGCTTCAGATTATCATGGAAATACATTTATACTGCATACCAAATTTCTTAGTCCACTCAAGGTATGTTTGGGTCATATTGATTAGTGGAATATCGAACGCATTCCCAATGATTGGAATTCTTGGAGGCCCGGGAGGTAGGGGAAACTTAGTTTTTCGCCGTTTTCGGAACAATAATCCTAGGATGCAGACACTTGCAGCAAGTAATATCTTGAAGAGTCCATCTTGAGAGTACATGATTTTTACAGGAGAGAGAGTGTGTGGGACTTGAGAGCGGAGGAAGGACCTGCAGGATTGAAGACGGCAGATTGGGAACGAACAAGCCCAAGTAGGATTATTGGGTGTTGTTATACAGAAAAAAGAACACTAATTAAACCAAGCTATATGGGACTACTATTCTGGAACTGACATCGCATTTTGAGCTTCACCGAATCAATCGCTTTCATCCAGACTCTGTCACCTCCCTATCTCACCATATCTAAAGCCTTGGTAAAACCAAGGTCAAAACGATCGTGCCTGTCTCCCTAGATGATGAAAAAAATTCACCCTGCAAGGACTCGGATGCCAGCCGATTGATAAAAGTGGTAATGTCATGTGGGGAGACCTGTGTAAAGATCTGGCAGATCCCACTATTTTGGGAACAATTATGAGATGCATCTTGCAAGCTCTGCTTCAATCGGCTCACTGTTGGTTTGGTTGGCCACCCGGTCAGAGGCTGAGACGGTGGCAAAATGTGAAATTGGATCCGAATACGGAAAGATTCCATCCCGACTGATTTCGATTTCTTTTTCATCGCGAGCTGTGTAAATAAGTGCAAATAGAAACAGATTGTCGTTATGCCCTCCGTAGGTGTTATGAATCAGAGCATCAACCATATCACATCACCAACAGGGGGAAGGACTAGGGACCTTTTCTTTCGTTGTGCAGCGGACCGCGTTATCGGACCGCTTAGCCTCTCCTGTAGATCCAGAACCTAGTTTCACCACGTAGATTGTGACGCGAGTCCCCATCCAGACATGTTAAGAAAGTTCTGGACACTTATAGTATCAACATCGTTTCTAGGACTCATTATTAAGACCAAGGGATGCATGGCGGAGACTCGCACTTATACTCATGTCTTCGACACAACCATGGTTGACAACAACGGCTACATGAATGTAGACGGGGAACCTCCAAGAGGGAGGTCAAACTGTTCTCTTCTAGGGATTCGTCTGCTCACTCAAGCGTCTCCTCCATCCCATATGTGGAGAGGATGGAGATCCAGAATAATGACCTTTCGTGGGCGGACCAAGTCGATGCGAGCGAACAAATCCTCAAAGAGTGGAGCTTTCTTATGCTACTCCGAAGGAAGGGGGTTTAGTTTCTCCCCCCGTCCTCTCTAAACACGCCCCTCCCTAGTGCAGAAGGTGCTTCTAACGGCAACATCAGCACGTGTAGCCCCAACGGCATCAGTCCTGACTCGTGGGACGGAGAAGCACTCCCCATTTCTTTATTCGGTACAAGCGAATTCCTCGACATCGACGCTAGTAACATTTTTACGTCACTTCTAAGAATTGCGAATTTCATTCAATCCAGAAGGAAAGTCAGAGAAGGACATCCCAGCCATCGCAGGTTTTGTGGATTTTTATCTCGTCCATCTACGAGTCAGGATGGGACAGCCTCAAGGCGGATAGTCAAAATTCGTTCCGAGTTTTGGTATCCAACAAATTCACTCCCAGGACTAAACCTGTCGATAGGTCGAAAACCAAAACTGAGATTTTCAAGGGAAAGGAAGTCGAAATTTCTGTTATTCCCCCTCCGATTCCGCCCCGTCCTTCAAATTAGGCTAAGGACACAAAGAAGAAAGTCGATGTCAACAATGGAAAGAAAACGATTCATCTCAAGTCTTTGTCTTATGCAAGTGTCACTGGATCTAACGTATTCTCAACCTTAAAGAAAATTTCCCAAATTTATCAGCCAAGAAAATCGAGGAAATACACAGGACAGTTAACGACACCAACAGGAGAAAACCTAAAGTCAACATGACGACGAAGGGTCCTTCGCGTCGACAGATCATCATCCCCATGAATTCAGAAAATGCATCCAAGGTCCTTTCCAAGTTGAGTGACCATGTTGCAAACATCAATAGATTGCTTAGGAACATCAAGTCAAACACCGCCGCTGACTTCATCAGGTTAGATTCTAGGGGGATCATTGTTACCATGAACAACGTCGCTGCACAGAGTGACCTCGATATTATAATTGAGAAGTACATCAAGGGAATAGACACCATACAAGCAGACAACGTCTTATCTCCTCGTCTCCCTCAATGAAAATCATACCTCAAAATACTGGGTATACCTTTTTTTAACGAAGCAAATGGCATGCCCATCAAATTGGATGACATTGAAAGTATCATCAAGATTACACATGTCTTCAATGATGTAACTCTCGCATCCAAACCCCGCGTTATCAAGGCATTTCCCAAGTCGGACATGGCCATAGTGCGGATTGATATTTGAGATGCTCAAAGCGGAGCTAATGCCAAATGCCTTATCAATAGGTCATTCAACATTGGAACATACATCGCCACTGTATGAGGAACTAGCATAAATCCAGGAATTCCCCAGTGCAAAAACTACTGGAGATGGGAACACACTATGTTTGCATGTTGTGCTCATGGTTCCAAGTGCCCTAAGTGCAACAGGCTACATAAACTCAAGCATCATAAACTCAAGCATCATCAGAACATAGTATGATGCTGCAAACCAAACTTCAAGATCAACCCTCCAAGATTGGAAATGCCAAAAGAAATACCATGCACTCATACCTTCAAGTGTGCAAACTACAAAGAGGAACACCAAGCTAATAGTATAGCATGTTCTTTCTGGAAACATTGGTTTAATTGTGACTGGCACAACAAGAAATTGCAAGAGCTCAGAGAGATCAGGGTCAACTCTATTCATTGGTCAATTCTATTCATTCAAGCTTGAATATTGTGCAAAAATGATTATTAAAAATCCCAAAGTTTTTTCTCAAAATGTTTGCAAGAACTGTCTTTTCACCAATACTATATTAAAAAATCAAAAAGAGTTCAACATCTTATTTATTCAGGAACCACCATGGTTTATTGTTAGATCAATATCAAGTACTATATTGTCAGAAGGTGAAGAAATAGTAAATACACCAAACCATTCATTGTGAATCAATTTTGCAAGATATTTAAGCCTTGGGAATGAACATTCAAGGATTATTACTTATGTTAACAGTGGCTTAGTCTTCTACTTGCTCAATATATATTTAGATGATCACCAGTCATATTACAACTCAAAGACCTTAGGGTTGGTCAATAAATAGAACCTTGTATTAGGTTAACACAAGAGAACTCGATAGAGAACTTTGTATAAGATACCTTATATACTAATACCTAATAGTCTGTGCAAGCTATTTCTAGCCTATCCTAAACAACCATGTATATGTCTTAAGGTCAACA
>Ga0157368_1000916_pt1 | contig 13211 bp, 11 predicted proteins | sample AttbisABBM3_FD_113146 | JGI IMG/M metagenome (GOLD analysis project Ga0157368, IMG submission 113146) | Fungus gardens microbial communities from leaf cutter ant in Botucatu, State of São Paulo, Brazil - Atta bisphaerica ABBM3 | ecosystem: Host-associated > Fungi > Mycelium > Unclassified ...
GATCGCCGATACCCTGGTGCTCTGCTGCAACGCCTACATCGACGACCTGCAACCCGACCTCGCCGCCCAGGTGCTGCCGGCCGGCAGCTACGTGATCGCCACCGAGCCGCTCTCGGCCGAGCGTGCCGCGCGGCTGCTGCCGGGCAATCGCGCGGTCTGCGACCAGAACGTGGCAGTGGACTACTTCCGTCTCTCCGCCGACCGCCGCCTGCTGTTCGGCGGTGCCTGCCATTACTCCGGGCGCGATCCCCAGGACATCGCCGGCTACATGAAACCGAAGATGCTGGCGGTTTTCCCCGAGCTGGTCGATGTCCGGGTGGACTACGCCTGGGGCGGCATGATCGGCATCGGCGCCAACCGCCTGCCGCAGATCGGCCGGCTGCGCGAGCACCCCAACGTCTTCCACGCCCAGGCCTACGCCGGCCATGGCGTCAACGCCACCCACCTGGCCGGTCACCTCTTGGCCGAGGCCATCCTGGCGCAGTCGGCCGGTTTCGACCTCTTCGCCCAGGTGCCCCATGCGCGCTTTCCCGGTGGTCGCCACCTGAGATCGCCGCTGCTGGCCCTGGGCATGCTCTGGTATCGCCTCAAGGACCTTCTGTGATCCGCCTGGTCGTCCCCTGCTGCTGGCCTTGCTGGCCGGTTGCGCCACGCCGATCCCGCGCACCGCCTCCCAGGTACTGCCTGCCGCCGGCACCGCCCTGGACCGCCAGATACGCCAAGCAGGCGCCAGCCATCCGGGCCTCTCGGGCTTTCGTCTGCTGGAAACCAGCACCGACGCCTTCACCGCCCGCGCCGAGCTGATCCGCAAGGCCCAGCGCAGCCTGGACATCCAGTACTACATCGTCCACGACGGCCTGACCACGCGGCTGTTGATCAACGAATTGCTCAAGGCAGCGGATCGCGGGGTGCGCATCCGTTTTCTCATCGATGACACCAGTAGCGACGGCAACGACTACCAGATCGCCGTGCTGGCCGCCCATCCCAATGTGCAGATCCGCGTCTTCAATCCGCTGCACCTGGGGCGCAGTACCGGCCCGACCCGGGCGCTCGGGCGGCTGATGGATCTCAACCACCAGCACCGCCGCATGCACAACAAGCTGTGGCTGGCCGACGACAGCGTGGCCATCGTCGGTGGCCGCAACCTGGGCGACGAATACTTCGACGCCCGCCCGGAGATGAACTTCACCGACCTCGACCTGCTCGCCGCTGGCCCGGTGGCGCGGCAACTGGGCACCAGCTTCGACCAATACTGGAACAGCCCCCTGAGCCAGCCGGCGCGCCGGCTGCGCTGGTTCAAGCCCTCGGCCGGCGCCCTGGTGCGGCTACGCGGGCGGCTGAACAGCTATCTCGACAGCCAGCGCACCCAGGACCTCGCGCTGTACAACCGCCTGCGCCGCTACGCCACCGCCCCCCAGCTCGACGGCTGGTTGCAGGAGCTGACCTGGGCCCACGGCCAGGCGTTCTGGGATGCGCCGCGCAAGGTACTGGCCGAGGACGAGCCGGACTGGCAACTGCTGCTGACCCATCAACTGCAACCGATCATGGATGGCGCCCAGCACCAGCTGTTGCTGATGTCCTCCTACTTCGTGCCCATGGACCAGGGGGTCGACTACCTGGGTGGCCTGGCCGCCCGCGGCGTCGATGTGCGGGTGCTGACCAACGCCCTGGAAGCCACCGACGTGCCAGCCGTGCACGCCGGCTACGCGCCCTATCGCGCCGCCCTGCTGGCCGAGGGCGTCAAACTCTTCGAGCTGCGCGCCCGCCCGGACCAGAAGAGATCCGCCCTGCCCTACAGCTTCGGCGAATCCGAATCCAGCCTGCACAGCAAGGCCATGGCCATCGATGGCCGCTGGTCCTTCATCGGCTCCTTCAACTTCGATCCGCGCTCGGTGCTGTGGAACACCGAGGTCGGCATCCTGGTGGACAGCCCGGCCCTCACCGGTCGCCTGCGCCAATTGATGCTGCAGGGCATGGACCCCAGCGTTTCCTACACCGTGAAGCGCGTCGAAGATCGCGGCCGGGTGCGCCTGGAATGGGTCACCGAGCGCAACGGCCAGCCGCGGGTGCTGCACCACGAGCCCGGCAGCGCCTGGCGCCGCTTCAATGCCTGGGTGGTCAAGGCGGTAGGGCTGGAGCGGATGCTCTGACAGACACGCTGATCGTCGGGCTTCGCTGAGGCTCAACCCAACCTACCCGGCCAACCTTCGGCACCCGTAGGTTGGGCTGAGACAGCTCCATCGTCGAAGCCCAACAACCCGCACCGTGCCAACCCTGTTGGGCTTCGCTGGCTCTCAACCCAACCTGCAAACTTTCACCCCGCCTCACACCGCGCCTATCTCCCTGCAAAAAATCCGGAAATTGTTTATTTTATGAACAGTAGTCGACCAGGACTTCGGCTAAGGTCGACCGCATTCCAAGGCCCCGCTCCGGCACCCGGCCGTTTTTCGCCTCGAGGATTTCCCATGAGCGCTACCGCCCTGCGTCACGACTGGACTCTCGCCGAAGTCCGCGCCCTGTTCCAGCAGCCCTTCAACGACCTGCTGTTCCAGGCCCAGAGCGTGCACCGCCAACACTTCGACCCCAATCGCGTGCAAGTCTCCACCCTGCTGTCGATCAAGACCGGCGCCTGCCCGGAAGACTGCAAGTACTGTCCTCAGTCCGGCCATTACAACACCGGCCTGGAAAAGGAAAAGCTGATGGAGGTGCAGAAGGTGCTGGAAGCGGCCGCCGAGGCCAAGGCCATCGGCTCCACGCGCTTCTGCATGGGCGCCGCCTGGAAGCATCCGTCGGCCAAGGACATGCCCTATGTCCTGCAGATGGTGCAAGGCGTGAAAGCCCTGGGTCTGGAGACCTGCATGACCCTCGGCCGCCTGGACCAGGAGCAGACCCGCGCCCTGGCCGACGCCGGTCTGGACTACTACAATCACAACCTGGACACCTCGCCGGAGTTCTACGGCAACATCATCACCACCCGTACCTACGGCGAGCGCCTGCAGACCCTGGCCTATGTCCGCGAAGCCGGCATGAAGATCTGCTCCGGCGGCATCCTCGGCATGGGCGAGTCGGTGGACGACCGCGCCGGTCTCTTGATCCAGCTGGCCAACCTGCCCGAGCATCCCGAGTCGGTACCGATCAACATGCTGGTCAAGGTCCAGGGCACCCCGCTGGCCGAGGAGAAGGACGTCGATCCCTTCGACTTCATCCGCACCCTGGCAGTGGCGCGTATCCTCATGCCCAAGTCCCACGTGCGCCTGTCCGCCGGCCGCGAGCAGATGAACGAGCAGATGCAGTCCCTGGCCTTCCTGGCCGGCGCCAACTCCATCTTCTACGGCGAGAAACTGCTGACCACCGGCAATCCCCAGGCCGACAAGGACATGCAGCTGTTCGCCCGCCTCGGCATCCAGCCCGAAGCCCGCGAAGAGCATGCCGACGAGGTCCATCAGGCCGCCATCGAGCAGGCCCTGGTGGAGCAGCGCAACAGCGAACTCTTCTACGACGCCGCCACTGCCTGACCCCACGCTCTGCCCAGGCTCCAGCCCTCTCCCCTTGAGAGGGCTGGAGCCTGGGGCTTTCCACCTTTATCGAGACCCCCATGGCCTTCGACCTCGCCGCCCGCCTGGCCCAGCGCCACGCCGAGCACCTCTATCGGCGCCGCCCGCTGCTGGAAGGCCCCCAGGGCCCTGCCGTGATGGTGGACGGCGAACCCCTGCTGGCCTTCTGCAGCAACGACTACCTGGGCCTGGCCAACCACTCGCAGGTCATCGCCGCCCTGCGCGCCGGCGCCGAGCGCTGGGGCGTGGGCGGGGGTGCCTCGCACCTGGTGATCGGCCACAGCGGCCCCCATCACCAGGCGGAAGAAGCCCTGGCCGAGCTGACCGGTCGCCCGCGCGCCCTGCTGTTCTCCACCGGCTACATGGCCAACCTGGCCGCGGTCACCGCCCTGGTCGGTCGCGGCGATACCGTACTGGAAGACCGCCTCAACCATGCCTCCCTGCTCGACGCCGGGCTGCTCAGCGGGGCGCGTTTCGCCCGCTACCTGCACAACGACCCGGCCAGCCTGGCCAGCCGCCTGGCCAAGAGCGAGGGCGATACCCTGGTGGTCACCGACGGCGTCTTCAGCATGGACGGCGATCTCGCCGCGCTGCCCGAGCTCTGCAGCGTCGCCCAGCGCCAGGGTGCCTGGACCCTGGTGGACGATGCCCATGGCATCGGCACCCTGGGCGCCACCGGCGGCGGCATCGTCGAGCATTTCGGCCTGGACCACACCCAGGTGCCCGTGCTGGTCGGCACCCTGGGCAAGGCTTGCGGCACCGCCGGGGCCTTCGTCGCCGGCAGCGAAGAGCTGATCGAGACGCTGATCCAGTTCGCCCGGCCCTACATCTACACCACCAGCCAGCCGCCGGCGGTGGCCTGCGCCACCCTCGCCGCCCTGCAGCTCGTCCGTGAGGAGGGCTGGCGCCGTGAGCTCCTGCACACTTTGATCCAGAGATTCCGCAGGGGCGCGACGGCCCTCGGCCTGGACCTTATGCTCAGCGCCACGCCGATCCAGCCCATCCTGGTCGGCGACAGCGCGCGCGCCCTCGCACTCTCCGCCGCCCTGCGCCGGCGCGGAATCCTGGTCACCGCCATCCGACCGCCTACCGTACCGGCCGGCAGTGCCCGCCTGCGGGTGACCCTGACGGCGGCCCATCGCGAAGCGCACGTGGACCTCTTGCTCGACGCTCTGGCCCAGGCCATGGCCGAATTACCGCCCGACGCGGATAAGTGACCGACCGATGCGCGATACCCTGATCTTGCTGCCCGGCTGGGGCCTGGGCAATGCCCCGCTGGAACCTCTGCGTGACGAACTGCTGGAGCAGGCACCCTTTCTCGACGTGTTGATCGAGCCGCTGCCGGCACTGGCCGATACCCACGAGTGGTTCACCGACCTGGAAGCCCGCATCGCCGACGGCGTCTGGCTGGCCGGCTGGTCGCTGGGCGGCATGCTCGCCAGCGAATTCACCCTGCGCCGCCCGGAAGGCGTGCATGGCCTGGTGACCCTGGCCAGCAACCCCTGCTTCGTCGCCCGTACCGGCTGGCAAACCGCCATGGCGCGCAGCGTCTTCACCGACTTCTTCGAAGCCTGCTCGCTGGACGCCGAGCAGACCCTCAGGCGCTTCACCCTGCTGGTCGCCCAGGGCGCCCGTGACAGCCGCACCCTCGCCCGCCAATTGCAGGTCACCCTGCCCGAGGTCGATCCCGAGGTGGTCCTGGCCGGCCTGGAACTGCTGGCGCGGCTGGACACCCGCGCCGCCCTGCAGGCCTTCAACGGCCCCCAACTGCACCTGTTCGGCGCCCACGACGCCCTGGTCCCGGCCAGTGCGGCCCAGGCCTTGCGCGACGAGCTGCCCGCCGCCCAGATCGAGGTCCTGGAGCACGCCAGCCATGGCCTGCCCCTGGAACGCCCGGACGAGGTAGCTACCCGTATCCGTGAATTCATCTATGCAGGACGAGATGGCTAACGTATTGCCCGACAAACGCCAGGTAGCGCTGTCCTTTTCCCGCGCCGCCGAGCGGTACGACGGCGCCGCCCTCCTGCAACGCCGGGTCGCCGACGGCCTCCTCGCCCGGCTACACGCCCTAGACACGCAAGCTTGGCCGAACCCGCAACGCTGGCTGGATCTGGGTAGCGGTACCGGCTATTGCAGCCGCGCCCTGGCCAGCCGTCATCCGCAGGCGGAAGGCCTGGCCCTGGACCTGGCCGACGGCATGCTCAGGCACGCCCGCCAACGGGGCGCCGGTGCCCAGCACTACCTGACCGCCGACGCCGAACGCCTGCCGCTACGGGCGGACTGCTGCGACCTCATCCTCTCCAGCCTGGCCCTGCAATGGTGCCCAAACCTGCCCAGGGTGCTCGCCGAGGCCCAACGCATCCTGCGCCCGGGCGGGGTACTGGCCTTCAGCAGCCTGGTCGACGGCACCCTCGACGAATTGCGCCAGAGCTGGGCCGAGGTGGACGATGAGGTACATGTCAATCGCTTCCGCCCCCAGGCCGCCTATGCCGAGGCCGCTACGGCCAGCGGGCTGCGCACCCTGGTCCTGGAGGTCGAGCCCGAGCGGCTGCACTTTCCGGAGCTGCGCGCCCTCACCCAGCACCTCAAGGCCATCGGCGCCCACAACCTCAACCAGGGCCGCCCCCAGGGCCTGACCGGACGGCAGCGGCTGGCGGCCCTCACCCGCGCCTACGAAAGCCGACGGCAGCCCGCCGGCCTACCCGCCACCTACCAGGTGATCCACGTCCTGCTGCGCAAGGAATGACCGCCATGCCCGCCTATTTCGTCACCGGCACCGATACCGAGATCGGCAAGACCACCATCGCCGCCGGCCTGCTGCACCGCGCCCGCCAGCAGGGCCTCGCCACCGCCGGGGTCAAACCGGTGGCCTCCGGCTGCGAACGCACCGCCGCGGGCCTGCGCAACAGCGATGCCCTGGCCCTGCTGGGCGAGACTTCGCTGCCGCTCGGCTACCGCGACATCAATCCCATTGCCCTGGAGCCCGCCATCGCCCCGCACCTGGCCGCGCGCGAGGCGGGCATCGAGCTCAGCGTCGCCGCCCTGGCCGCGCCGGTACGGCGAATCCTCGCCCTGGGCGCCGATTTCACCCTGGTGGAGGGCGCGGGCGGCTGGCGCGTGCCCCTCGCGGGCCGCGAGTCGTTGTCCGATCTCGCCCGCGAACTGGGCCTGCCGGTGATCTTGGTGGTGGGGGTACGCCTGGGCTGCATCAACCACGCCCTGCTCAGCGCCGAGGCCATCCACGCCGACGGCCTGACCCTGGCCGGTTGGGTGGCCAACCTGGTGGCACCGGCCACCCTGCGCCTGGAGGACAACCTCGCCACCCTGCACGAGCGCCTGCCGGCCCCCTGCCTGGGCACGGTGCCGTACCTGGCCGAGGCCACGCCCGCTGCGGTCGCCGCGCACCTGCGCCTGCCCGGCTGATATCGGTCTCGCGGGTGCTGGCTGCCAGCAAGCTCCTAACCTGCCCGGGCCTGTTCGGTCTGGCCAGCCACACAACGACCCGAGCCAGCGCCGATCGGCCAAAGCCAGCGGGCGACGATCCAGCAATGGCGAGGACACAGGCGGTCACACTGGGTGCTGGTTTGTTGGCGCCAAAACTGCTCTAATAGCCCCCTGACATCACCGTCGAGGACCCTGTCCATGAACGTGACATCAAGCAATTCCTTGTACGCTGGCATGCAGGCCTTCCAGAATGGCAGCCGCACGGTCGACAAGGCCAGTACCGCCCTCGCCTCCCAGAACGCGCGCAACCAGGAACAAGCCCTGGATGCGACCACCAACAGCCAGGCGGATCTCGCCAGCGAAGTGGTCAACCTGGATGTCGGCAAGTATCAGGCGCTGGCGGGCAGCAAGGTCATGCAGACCGCTCAGGAGACCCTGGGCAGCCTTATCGATACCAAGGCCTGACCGCTCATCCTTCGACAAGGGGCGCCAAGGCGCCCCTTGTCCTTTTCAGCTCAAGCGGAAGCGGGTGGTGTTGGCGACCAGGGTCCGACCGCCGGCATCCAGCTCCGCTGCCGTCGTCTGCACTGTACGGGCGTTGTCGAGCAGGTCGGCGGCGGCGCTATCGATCTGCTGGATGTTGCCACTGACCTGATCGGCGGTGACCGCCTGCTGTTCGGCGGCGGTGGCGATCTGGACTAGGGTGTCGGACACCCCCTGCACCGATTCGCCGATCTCTTCCAGACGCTGCCCCAGGCCGGTGACCGACTGGGCATCGCTGGCTGCCTGACCACAGGCTTCCTGCATCAAGGACACGGCCTGAGCCACGGTGCTGCTCAGGCTGCCGACGGTGCCGGCGATCTGCGCCGTGGAAGCCTGGGTGCGTTGCGACAGCGAACGTACCTCGTCAGCCACCACCGCGAAGCCGCGCCCCTGATCACCCGCCCGGGCCGCCTCGATGGCGGCGTTGAGCGCCAGCAGGTTGGTCTGCTCGGCGATGCCGCGGATGACGTCCACCACCTGTTGGATCTGTCCTGCTTGGGTATTGACCTGGGCCATGGCCGCAGCGGTCTCGTCCAGGCGTAGATTGAGCCGCTGAATGCTGGCCGTGGTCTCGCGGCTGTCGCTCTGGCTGGCCCAGGCGATGCCGCGCATCTGCTCGGCGCGCCCCGCGGCCTCTTCGCAACTCCGGGCCACGCCCTGGGCCGTCGCGGCCAATTCGTTGGCGGCGGTGGCAATCTGGGTAATTTGCAAACGCTGGGCCTCCACCGCCCCCAAGGCCGCCTCGGCCTGCTGGCCCAGTTGCTCGGAAGCCGCGCCCACTTGCCGACTCTCCTGCTCGACCGCTTGCAAACTGCCGCGTAATTGCACCACGGCCAAGTCCAGCGCCCGACCGATCGTGGCCAGCTCGTCGTGGCCGTCTACCTGCGCCTTACGGGTCAGATCGCCGTCGCGCAAGCCTTCGGCAAGGGTGGTGATGCGACGCGCACTGTCCCGGATGGCAGCTTGCATGCACAGCAGCAGGTAACAGGTGGCCACCAGCAACAGGCCGAACCCACCGACGATGAAAGCGAAACTGCGTATGGCATCGGCGCGATAGTACTGCAGCCGATGATCGAGGCTCTTCAGCGTCTGCTGGCGGAAGGTCTGCAGGCTCTGCAGGACCGCGTCCAGCGTGGTTTCGAACTGCTCCGGCTTGAGGGTGATCTCGCCCCCGAACAGGCCCTGATCGAGCGTCTTGAGGCTGGCGTCCAGTTGGCTGTTGACCTTCTGATAGTCATCCTTCCAGCTCGCCATATCCGGGGGCAGCTTGCTGCCGAGCAGGGTGGCGACCTTGGCCAAGCTCTCGCGGGAATCCTTGACGCGCTCGCGCAGATCGCGCAGTTGCAGGCGGCTCTGCAGGCTGAAGTGGCCGGAGACCACGCTGGCCTGACCGATACTGGCAAGGCGACCGAGACGTTCGTAGAGATCGACCGACTGAGAGGTACCGATCTGCATCAACAGGTAGGTTTCCATCCAGGGATCGAGGATCAATCCGCTGTCGATGGCGATTTCCTCGCGCAGCGACTGAGCCGCGCCAAGGGCCGCGGTGAATTTATCGTAGCCGTCCGGCCACCAGCCAATCCCCCGCAGGTCATTGACGTCCAGGCCGGCGAGCGCCTGCTGCAGGGTCTTGAAACGGGCGCGGACCTCGCTACCGACATCCTCTGCCTCCATCTGCTGCTGCAGCAGCGCCAGGCGCTCGCGGCGGCTGGCGCTGTGGCCTTCGAGAGCGGCGATGGCCGCCTGCACGGCAGGCGTCGGCTCCCGGTTGATGTCGATCGCCTTCCAACGCGCGGTCAGGTTGCGCTGGGTAGTGAGCTCTCCTTCCACGGCATCCAACCGCTGCAGCAGACGAACCCCGCTACGCTCGTCACTGACGGTAGCGAGCTTGGATCGAAAATCCGCCCCCAGTAGCCAAAGGCTCACCGCGATGGGCAGGATGAACAGCACGAACAGCAGCGCGAATTTGCGGGCGAAACCAAACCGGCTCAGCACCCGCATCCCTGGTGACAACAAAAGGCCCATGACCGACCGCTCCTCTGTCCATCCGCCCGATATCGCCATTCACCCCTTGCGGGTGCCCATAGGACGAATTGTCGGCAAACTAACGACTTTATTGATAGATAGGGCACAATCGCCGCCCTTCCCGATTCCTCAGACCCGGTCCTGCACACCAGGGCCGGGTGTTGCCGTCAAAGGACCGCCCGCGTGGACCGCCTCAAAGCCAAGATTCGTACCGAAGGCCAAGTACTTTCCGAGCAGGTGCTCAAGGTCGATGCCTTCCTCAACCACCAGATCGATCCGGCGCTCATGCAAGCCATCGGCCAGGAATTCGCCCGCCGCTTCGCCGGAGCCGGCATCACCAAAATCGTGACCATCGAGGCCTCGGGTATCGCCCCGGCGGTAATGACCGGGCTGGAGCTGGGCGTGCCGGTGATCTTCGCGCGCAAGCACCAGTCCTTGACGCTTACCGACAATCTGCTGGTGGCCAGTGTCTACTCCTTCACCAAGCAGACGGAGAGCACCATAGCCGTCTCGACCATGCATCTGTCGTCCGACGACCGGGTGCTAATCATCGACGACTTCCTTGCCAACGGTAAGGCGGCCAAGGCGCTGATCTCGATCATCGGCCAGGCCGGTGCCCAGGTCGTGGGCCTGGGCATCGTCATCGAGAAGTCCTTCCAGGCCGGGCGCGCCGAACTGGACGCCCTGGGCTACCGGGTCGAATCCCTGGCCCGCGTCGCTTCCCTGGCCGATGGCCAGGTCACCTTCGCCGAGTAAGCCATGACCCAGATACTGCGCATTCTCGGCGCCGACCTCGATCGCACCGAAACCTGGATCCGCTACGACAGGGCCATGTGCCTGGACTGCGTCTCCAGTTGCTGCACCCTGCCGGTGGAGGCGCGCCTGTCGGACCTGATCCGCATGGGCGTAGTGGACGAGTTCGAGAAGGGCGAGCCGCTCAAGGACATCGCCAAGCGACTCAAGAAAGAGGGGATCGTCGAGCGGCTGAACGCCAAGACCGGGCTGTTCACCCTGGTACGGCTATCCAACAACGATTGCCTGTACCTGCATCCGAAGACGCGGCTGTGCACCATCTATGACCAGCGCCCGGAAACCTGTCGCAACCACCCCCGGGTCGGCCCCCGCCCGGGTTATTGCGCCTACAAGCCGCAGAAGCTGCGCTAGTTTCTATCGCGGCCGTGGCGGACCGCCGGTACGGCCGTTCCACAAGTTCTGTCCGTATCCCTAGGGGCTGTCATCAATCGAGCAAGATAGCGTTAGCGACGCAGTAGATGGCGCCGAGGAGGTTTCGGGGGGTCTTGTCGTAACGAGTGGGGATAGCACGATACTGCTTGAGCTTGGCGAAGAAATTTTCGATCAGATGTCGCGCCTTGTATAGCTCCGATCATAGTCGCGCATCACGTTGCGGGTCGGATGGGAGGGAATAACAATCGCCCCGACTTAGTCCGATGGCTTGCGGCGCCCCCCTTTTTGCCCCGGCGCTATGCTGGTGCGCCCGTACAATAGTCGAATCGATCATCGCGTATTCATTTTCCGCATCGGCAGACAAGACTTCGAATATTCGTTGCCAGACGCCAGAACGGCTCCACGTGTATGCCGCAAATGGACCACGCGAAAGTCACCGAAATGCTCGGGAAGATCGCGCCAGGGAATTCCGATGCGAGAGCGATAGAGCACCGCCTCGACAAACCGGCTGTTATCCTTGGCCGTCACTCCCACATACCCCACCCTGCCTGGAAGAAGGGCTTGATGCGGGCCCATTGATCGTCTCGGAGTGCGTAGCGTCGGGTCATGATGAGTCAGTATGGCCAAGAAGCAGCAAGCTTCACTGGTTTAGCATTGTGGGTGTCCAGATAATGCCTGATCGACTCTAATCCAGATCCTGCACGCTGTTATGGGCCTGGAGTTTGATCCATTTTTCGCTCAAGGCCAAAAAGAAGCGCTCCGCCAGGTTCAGCCATGAGGCCAAGATGGAGGTAAGTGTATCTGGTAGCGGAGATACGCAGCGAGCGAGCACGGCGGGAGCGGCTGTGTGACCTGTTCTCATCATCAGGCTCATCAAGAGTAGACTGAACCGTCATGAGTGTAGACAACCAATGTATGAGTTTTACTTCTGAAACACCACACTAGGAGCACAGACCACTGGCAAATCTCTTGACGAGAACGAGCGCGACGCCTCAAAAGATTGCTCTGTGTTGCCCCCTCTCCCTTTGGGAGAGGGCTGGGGTGAGGGGTGAACCGCCATCGACCCAGTAGCCTCACTGCGCCACGTTTTCTAACCAGCCACCAAGGGCCCTCAGGTCTCGAAGCGCTGCACCCGCGGGCCGCGCTGGCGCAGGTCGGCGAGGCTTTCGGCGCTCAGGGTACCTACTGCCCGGTCCAGGTCGCGCTGCAGGTCCTTGATCACCGTGGCCAGGGAGGTCTTGCATTCCAGATTGCAGAAGGGGATGGCCTTGGTCACCGTAGCCGCACGGACGGTGTCGGTGATGGTGAACAGCAGGGTGCGATCGGCGCGGCGGGGGACGGCCAGGCAGGAATGAGGACTGAAGGCGGTAATGAGTTCATCGATGGCGTTTTGCATGGGCAGATCGTCCTTGTCTTGACCGTGAAAGCGTCGAAGTAGACGTTGCCAAGACCTGGAAGGTTCAGTCCCCGGCACGTTGCGCCGTCTTGATTCAGCCCCCAGGTGATGAAAGGTGTTCGCTTCGCGAGCGACAGTCGCCAGCCGCACGGCAGACACGCTGTCATCCCACCTTCGGTCAGGACGCAAAGGATCGGGTTTTCCACCCCTGCTTGGGGCTTGCCGCTGTGGATAAGCGGAGAGGCGCCATCCATCTCCTGCCTTTGACGCCCGCAGCCCGCTGCGGCAGAGTGCGCGCCCTTTTGTGGTGCGGAGTCGGTGATGAATGCGGTGGTGGTAGCGGTGGGGCTCATGCTGGTCCTGAGCCTGGCCCGGGTGCATGTGGTGGTGGCGATGATCGCCGGGGCGGTCGCGGGCGGGCTGGTTGGCGGGCTCGGCTTGGAGGGCACCCTGCTGGCCTTCAACGCCGGCCTCGGCAATGGCGCCAAGGTGGCGCTCTCCTATGCGCTGCTGGGCGCCTTCGCTGTGGCCATCAGCCAATCCGGGCTGGCGCATATGCTGGCCGATCGGGCATTGGCGCTGATGGAGCGGCAGGCCGTCCAGGGTGGGCGCTCGCTGCGCTGGGCCCTGCTCGGGCTGCTGCTGGCGGTGTCCATCGCCTCGCAGAACATCCTGCCCATCCATATCGCCTTCATCCCGCTGCTGGTGCCGCCGCTGCTCTATGTGCTGACGCGCCTGGAGCTGGATCGCCGGCGGCTGTCCTGCGTCATGACCTTCGGTCTGATCGCCCCCTACATGTTCCTGCCGGTGGGCTTCGGCAGCCTCTATCTGCACGACATCCTGCTGGCCAGCGTCTCACGCGCCGGGGTGGACGTGAGCGGTGTGGACCCCAGCCGCGCCATGCTGCTGCCGGCGCTGGGCATGGTGGTCGGGCTGCTGCTGGCGGTCTTCGTCAGCTATCGCCGGCCGCGTCGCTATGACCTGAGCCTGGTGGCGCGCACCGAGCGTACCGACCGGCCCTACAACGGCCGGACCCTGGCGGTGGCCCTGCTCGCTGTGGTCGC
>Ga0157368_1000917_pt1 | contig 13205 bp, 8 predicted proteins | sample AttbisABBM3_FD_113146 | JGI IMG/M metagenome (GOLD analysis project Ga0157368, IMG submission 113146) | Fungus gardens microbial communities from leaf cutter ant in Botucatu, State of São Paulo, Brazil - Atta bisphaerica ABBM3 | ecosystem: Host-associated > Fungi > Mycelium > Unclassified ...
AGTAGTAAGCATGGACCATGAGTAGTAGTATATAAGGTAGACTACTTTGTACTAGGAACTCTATTGAGTTCTCTTGTGTTACTCAATACAAGAGTTGTCTTATTGCTTAACCCTTTGAGCTTTAAGTCATAATAATGAGGACAAAGTATGGATATGAGGGCAGGTTTAATTATTGTTAGCATAGACCACATGTAAAACATATATATAAGACTCTAATTTAGCAGAGACTCTTTGTCGAGTTCTCTTGTGAACTTCCCACTTGATATCTACTTAAGAGATTTACTCGCTGTATAGTTATTGATCTTTGTGATTAGTGGTTGCCACAACATAGACCAGTCTAAGTACTTGAACAAAGTTCTAGCATGATTCAATGTAACAACCAACCCAACAAGTACTCCATGCTATGTGTTTAAATCCATGTAATCTCAATTTCTGTCAAAAGTACCAGCAAATAGTTGGATCTCTAATGTATCTGATAATTGGATATTCTGACATAGGATTTGCTGTAGTCAAACTTGCTCAACAGATGGAAAATCTCTCAAATAAGCATTATAGAACAGAATTGTACCTCTGTAGGTATTTGCTTAATACTTGCAAGCATTAGATAGTCTATGATAGACTTAGCAATGAGTTCATTGTGGTATACTTTGACTCAGACTGAGCACAAGATCTAGAATCATATAAATCTGTGACTGGCTACTTTATTTTAATGGCTCATGAAATAACATCCTGGATGAGCTGCCAACAAAAGACAGTAGCTCTATCTTCAACTAAGGCCAAATATATGGCCCTCTCTGATTGTGGCCATCAACTTGCCTGGACAAGAAGCCTCCTCACTCAATGATATCAGTTTTAATATTTCAACTCCTCATATTTATGGTGATAATCTTGGCTCGCTTTTCTGGGGATCTAACCCTATACAAGAAAAGTGCTCCAAATATATTGATATGAGATCTAATTGAGGATAAACAAGTTAAACCATATCATATTGATGGGAAGGAGAAACCCTGCTGATATTCTGACTAAAAACCTTGGCCAAGTTTTGCACATCTACTAGTAGATTCGGGACAAAATGACAACACCTCTCATTTCTCACACACGGGCTCTTCGCTCCAGTTGGGTATGGAAAGCAGGTGCACTCTTTGGTGGGTTTTTCTCCAATAGTGCCCATAATTACTGACTCAGCTGGTGGATAGTTACAGCTGGTATGACAGCCGGTGCATTTGGAAGTGAGTTTGAGCGACGCAAACTGGTATCGAATAGGTCGTTTAAGACAATTCAAAGCACATGGATTGCGCCGCAGGCCTGATGTTACTCAGGAGCATTTGCACGCATGGAATACGGCAACGTCTTACGCGGTGAGGAACTCATCCCATGTGTGTTCGCTGTCAATTCTCAAGGGCGTTGGTAGATTTATAATGGCCTAGGGCTTCTGTTGTTATCTCTCCACTCTCGCTTCTCGGTGCACAGGTTCGCTGCACCTGCTATTGCCGCAGGTGGAGCTATATTCTCATCCAGTATCATGGCAATGGTGTTGGTCCGGGAACGGCAAGTTCAATATGGATTAAGCCGGCTTCTTGGGATAACGTGGACGCAGGTTCAAAGTTCTTGGCCCCATCACCCCCCTTGGCGGCATAGTCATGATTGCGGGGTATGTCTTTGTCTTTCTTAAAGTAGATCAACGATTGAGTTATTCACAGCTACGTATCCCTGGTTTTGTAGTTCATACACAGCAGAATAAATTCGTTATGTGAACTGAAACCATCATGTGGTCCAGTTACCGCCACAGAGAGACAGAAGCTCTCATACTAGCTCGTCGCACCGATGACCGACCTGGGTAGCTTCCAAACCATCTCAGTGTCATCTGCCCTTTTGACTACTTGACCATCATACTTGACCAGAAAGCACATCTGCCATCACCATGTACATGCTGTTTTTAATCCCATTCCTTTATGGTTTGGACCGCGTCTTAGCACCAGATTGCTTGTAGCGATATATAAGTGCTGAATCCAGGGAGTCATGCCATTTTGTCATGTGATGGACGCGTCGTGTAGCGCCTCGAGGCAGTAAACAAGACACAATATAGCACTTTCCATAGCACTTTCGTCCCAACTTCCCAATAAAACTTTGATTTCCCCATCTCAACGTGGCACCCCGAACCTCCTTTCCCCTCTCCGTCTTGCTTTGGAACTCATTCTATAACACTTCTCACTAACCCATCTACCAGCGATTCCCTAAGAAAATTTTCTACCATGACGGGAGCTGCGACTTCCTCTGCGCCCCCTGCCAAGACACTTTCAGCGCCATCCCTTTCTCCTTCTCCCGAAACTGGCACAATCAAATCTCTCAGGCGACATGCCAGCACTTTGTCTGACTATGATTTTTTTGCTCCTGCCGCTTCCTCATTTCAACCTCGTCCCTATGCACCCCACACACATGGTTCCGACAATCGTATCAAACCTTTTCAGTACTCCCGCAATCAAAACCGGTATCATGATGCCCTCGCTGTCCCCGCAGGCATGGATCCTCATCCTTCCGATCCGAGTGTCATATTTATCCATCCGCCCTTCACTACCTTCCCAAACTCAGATCACCATCCAGATGGACTTACTTTTCAGGTTCTGGCTGATAACCCAGAGTGGTTCCTTGATCCAAAGGACTTCATTCATGAGAATAACACGAACTCACATGCTATTGCATACCCTCCCATTCTTGAGCCTCCTCGGGGTTGGTGCCCCGCCAAGAAAAAGGATCTCAAGGAAAGGGGTATTGAAGGATGGATTAAGGGAGAGGAACCTCGCCTGCGTTGCACGTTCTGCAGACGCCAGTATGCGGGTGTAAATGCCAAGAGTATGTGGCGACGGCATGTATTCGAGAAACATAAAATTGCAATGGCTAATCGCCGAGATGGCTCCGACCGCCCTCGGGGGAGATCCTCAAACAGTGAGTAAGTTACTTCTTCTAGTTGATTGAGAGTGACAGTTTTGTCATAGAGGAAAATAAGCAAACCTCAGGCAGGGTCCGTGAAGATGGACATGATACCCTTGTCAACCTCAAACTTGAAATTATCCCAGGCACCGTACCACAAAATATGACACAAAAATCTAAATTTCGCTCTTCTATCTCGACTCCACCATCAACGGACATTAATGAGGAATCAGCCAGGGACAAGATTTCTAGCTCAAGCCTTCCGCCTGAAACAAGTGCACCAATCTCCAATCGACAGCCTTCTACTGGTCCTTCTACGACTCCTCCTCTCACACCACATTCATCTTCTGACGCAGGGAATTTTTCAGTCGAGAGCTTCAAAGAAGTACCCCCGACGCCTCCAACTTCCGTCCCTCTTGTTCCGCCGTCCCCTTATGATCCCTTATTGACGCCATCATTCCGCCATTCTCCCCCCCGATTGCCTTCAGACCAGCCATGGCGTTTTCCAAGTCCAAGCCATCCGTTGCACTCACAAACTCGCGAACTGTCTTTGAGTATGCTTGTCCGCAACGCCGCTAGTCCGTTAGTGAAAGGCTCTCCGATCCTTGGAAGCAGTCCACTTGTTTACCCCTCGTCGTCTACCTCATCCACGTCTCGCTTTGTTCGACCCGAAACACCTCTCAGTGGCATAAGATTACCATTCAGTTCCAGTATACAGGCGCGCTTCAATAAAAGCCGGATTGGGAGCTCGCCTCTTGCAAACCGACCTGAATTAAGTCGCCTTCGACATCGAATCGAGGAGTCGCCTCTCAGTAGAGACCTCGACCGATCAAAAAAGCGGTTGACGTCCGAATTAGCTGATGATTGGTTCCCGGGGAGCTCCTTGCTACCCGGTCAACTGAATGATCCGTTCAACTCAATCTTTTCGTCGGGTGGAGCTGAACGCCCAAGTCCAGTGAAACGCGTCCTTGAAGCCGAGAGCCCAGTCCTCCGCAGTCGTAATTCCTCAGAGACGAAGGGTCTAGGCATAGGTCTTCTCGAGCCTTTCGATCTTGCTCGCAAGGTTACGTCCGACGACGAGGGCGATAACCTTTATGCAGACTCTTCTTCCAGCTTTGGCGATACGGAGGACCTCGACAATAGCAAGCCTTCTGACGATTTGGTACTCGAGCATGACTCCCAGCAGTCACCCTCTGAGCCCCCATCGAAAAAGAGAAGGCTTTCGGTCAGAGATTAGACATTTTTGGACTATTTATTGTTAACGCATTTGCTTACCTATCTTGAAGTTCTGGTTCTACTCTCCGGTAATTTCTTACTTGACAATTCAAGGTTGGTCGTCTCATCCTAGGTGACCAGTCATGTTTCAGTTGATGCTTGTTTCCGTATTTTCTCCCAGAGCTCAGTCCTTTTAATCTACAGTATCAGTCGACTTAGTCAATATGGCCTGTGTACTTGTACGTGTATTCATAGCTTTCCTGCCGACATGTTTCGCGTGGGAAGGTTGAGAGAAAGAGCGCGCGACGTGCAGGAGAGCATGCGTGAGAAAAATGACTGCCAGCGCCGTATCCAGACTCCACTATCCCGATCCTACCAAAACATCACAAATATTCCTCTTTCTCCTTAACCTATCCAGTTGTTAGTGATAGTGATACGGGTTAGTCCTTATTCTGTTTCATTTTTTGAGATAACTTGCTGAAATTGATTTCAACGTCGTCTCATTGTATAGAGTGATTTCTCGGATTAGTGCCTCCACTTCTGACTTCTCCGCGTTACAGTCAGCTTCTTATCGTGTAAATCTCTCGAAATAGGACTACCATGCAAGCTATCAAATGTATGTACACTCTGACCAAAGATTAGTTTGGCTCATGCCCGCCTTGTTAGGTGTTGTGGTCGGGGATGGTGCTGTAGGAAAGGTTAGTTTTCCCATAGCCTTGATTGCAATGAATGGGAGTTGAGTAGTTTAGACTTGTTTACTGATCTCATATACCACCAATGCTTTCCCGGTGTGTATTCCCTCTTGCGTTTCGACCTCAAGCTAATTTCGATGATCAGGGAGAATATATTCCAACTGGTAAGCTTAGAGAAGAGGAAATTTGAGCTCATCTTGAACCTCCAAACCCAGTTTTTGACAATTATTCGGCGACGGTCATGGTGGATGGAAAGACCATTTCTTTAGGGTTGTGGGATACTGCTGGACAAGAGGACTACGATCGCCTCCGACCGTTATCATATCCCCAGACGGACGTATTCTTGATCTGTTTCTCTCTTGTCAGTCCCCCAAGCTATGAGAATGTCAAAACAAAGGTTGGTTTGTATTCTGCCTTTAACATGTATACCCTCTAAAACGCTTTAGTGGTACCCTGAGATTACACATCATGCTCCATCCACTCAAATCGTGCTGGTAGGCACCAAGCTTGATCTTCGCGAAGACCAGCAGACGATTGAGAAACTGAGGGACCGGTGAGTGTCAACAACACGTCCACTTTGACCAGCTTACTGACATGTTTCAGCCGTATGGCACCCATCACGTACTCGCAGGGTGTTGCCATGGGCCGTGACATTGGGGCTGTGAAGTATCTTGAGTGCTCTGCACTCACCCAGAAAGGACTTAAGACAGTTTTCGATGAGGCAATCAGGGCCGTCTGTAAGATCATATATCAACCTCGGAGATATGTCACTAACAGTCTGACACGAAGTAAACCCCCCTCTACCTAACAAAGAGAAAGATAATGGGAAGCGCAAAAAGTGCATTATCGCCTAAAATAGTCATTTTTATTGCCGGTATGATTTTTATATTACGCCCACATATGCTCAAGCTTCATGACGGAAACGATCCCATTTCTTTGGTTTTTGCGTACAATTACTGCGGTACTCATTTTCAAATTGGGCACTGTTGTGTTCTTTCGAATCCTCTTTTCTAGAGCTGTAGGTATCTGATGGACTTTATGTTTATGGAACGAACCACATGGAACAACCAGTATTTCTCGTCAATCAACCGTTTAAGGGAATAATTCTCCATCATTCAAGCAGAAATCGAATGTCGGATCTGATCGGATGAAACTAGAGCCATCAGTAATGTTCTGATCATTCATGGATGTCGATGTACAATGAATGTACAATGCCTAACGATTCCCATCGATTTTTTCTCCAGACAACCAAGGAGGTGATCTGTCAATAGCACGTATCCTAGGCGAATCCTAGGCGAATGCGATCTAGCTCGAATTCACTAACACTTTAAGGCAAAAAGTCATCATCCAACACAGTGAAATTTGACGTCCATCACACAATGTATACAGCCTGTTGTCAGCCACACGCCCTGACTAGTGTGAAGTCAATCATCATCAGTTCACAAAACACTGGAAACAATGGCAGCGTTGAAAGAAGTAATTCATCAAAGCAGACGAAGCACCGTATTCGCTCACAGATTGGATACATCATGTCTGCATGATCCATGGCACCTACAGAAATTTGCGTTGCAAGGCTAATGAACGAGTAATGAGCAAAGGTCTTTCCTCTTCCCATGCCCGCGTCGGGGATGTTACTTTACCCTCTCAAGCCATATTCCATGGAATACTTGTATTGCCACGCATCAAGGGCTTGACCTCTAAGAGGGCCCTGTTGACGTGGAATCTTATTTTCCCTTCTAATGCTCCCTCCTTGTTATCTTTTTGTCCATAAATATTTTGTTGTTCTTAGGCAAAATTGCTTTAAGAACTCAACTCTACTTTGTTTGTCAAGTTTTTTACAGGTCGACATTGTTAAGTATGTTTTCAAGGGGGTAAATAGAAACACCAATTATAGCTTTTGCTACTGAATACTTAAGTTTACTATTAATCTATCCCTAAAATTCCTCTGGAAATCTTTAGTAGTAGGCAATGTGCCTTTTCTATATAGCAACTGTCTCTGCCTTTGCTGTTATGCTCTAGTGCGTTATCATGAGACCATGTCTTTTGTCAAAAGAGAACTAATTTGGCCACAAGATGGGGCCTCTTGCCCAACCTTGAGGTATCGTATAGCTGCCTCGTGTTAGTATGGATTTGGCCTCGCAAATTTTGATACTGGCTGCTTTGCAACCAACATTAAAGCTCCTGGAACCACAGCCGAAACACGATGAATTGACACTTGCAAGGGAGATTTGTATGATACTACAGCTTCAGTTTCAGTTATAATCGATTCCTTCAATCAGGAGCATCAGATCAATGATACTAGTGAATATTGTTGCCCATCTTTTTCTCACCGTTCTTTAATCTCTCTTCCCCCCCTTTCCCTAACCAGTGTTGTTTGGGCCAAAGGGGCATGCCTTACAGCCAGAAGTTCTTTCCCGCTCGTTATCTATCTTCTTTGTGTTGAGCCAGCAATCCGCACAATAAATGTCACAGAGGAATCTCAGCACTCACTACCATATTAGTCAGCCTTCTGAGGATACAAATGCCTCTGTTGTTGCAGACAACTGCCCTGCAATCCCGGAACACCCTTCTTCCACTCCTCTGCCCATAAGCTCTGTTTCCGAGCCTGCAGGTTCGACCTCCAATCAGTTTGCTCGCTCTGCTTTGGATCACAGTTCGAATTGCGATCTCATCCGACGGCAGGTTAACGATACGAATTCTGGAAGCAATATATCTCCTTATGACTGGCATGAGGGAGCATCTAGCATTGGTGTTGATGCCACGGAAGACCGACTCCTTTCAACGTCCTTCATAACATCACTGCTGCAGGAGAATGCTGGTCCACAAGTGGCGAATCGTACATCCTATTCTAGCGATGCAATTAGTGGAATTTCCGAGATGACATATCCTCCGCGAAACTTTGACCATTTCGTGAACTCCCTTCGTGGCAGCTCAGCCATTCTTTCACATGGACCATTTCCTCGACAGTCGTACAAAGGTCTTTTGTTTCGACCCATTGGAGGTCGCACCCAAGATTTACATCAACAAGGCAAGGTATACGTGCATAGGCACCGTGGTACAGGTATCTCCGGGAAGTCTGGCTTGGCCACCCCAGAAAGCCTAGGGTCAGTTGAAGGGAAAGTGACTAAAATGGAGTTGATGATCAGCCAGCCCACCTTTGCTGCAGAACAAACAGATGGAGATGGAGCTAGAGAAAAATTGGCAGGCGACAATGAAACTAAAAAAACTGGGGACGATAGTCAAGCTGACACTCAAACGAGCTCCTCTTCTTGTTTCGCTACGTCTAGCAAGGGCCTCATCCGTAGATCTCTTCTTGTTAATTCACATAACCGTGAATCGGTACACTCGACTAAGAGCACTGCCCCATCCTTTCTACCTCGCATTCCATCGTTGGGTAGACGGGCAATGATATGGAGGCGGAAGCCCCTACCCACTGTACCAGTGATCTCGCCTGTAACCACTCCGATTAAGAGAGAAAACGGAATAATGGACGAACAAGACGCAATTACCGAACTTGTCAACCATGCTCGCCACTCGCATGGGTTGCTCGAGAAGGGCCATCAATCTCGTCAGACTATGATCTCGTACCCAGCAAAGAGCGAGAATTGCTTTGCTACAACTGCACAGCTTTCTTCGAGAAAATTCCGACTTAAGAAGCCACGGACCGTCTTGGGAATTTTCATCATTATTGCCACTGTTACAATAGGAACAGCAGTTGGAGTGATGGTTCAAAGAAATAAAATCCGCAAGGCCTCAACTTGCCGAGAAAATGTTGGGGGTCTGAATTGCAATCTCAGTATGTATTACCTGGCCTCTGTTTATGAAATATCCTTTTTCTCACTGTCCACCAAGATGGCACCTGCGTCTGTACTTCACCTTCCTCGTCATCATGTGGTAATCCGATTGGGCAAGCCGTACTGGACGTTATTCCGGTCATGAACGAAGTTCTCTCTACAAATATAACGGCAAGTGGCGTTTATGCTAGCCTTTGGTTTGCACAAGGGGGTGTGCAGGGATCAGATTGTGTGGAACAGGTCAATATGATTGACGTTGGTCCTGGACTAGATCCTAAAGTCCAGCCCAATCGGACGCAATGGACACAGTCGGCCTTGCTATGGACCCTAACCCAAACCCAAGATTCTCAAGCCGTTTCACAGCTCCGAAAGTTTGTACAGAAGGCAGCTTGGTCACATCTAGATACCATTGATGGACCAACACTAGTTGAGTCAGGTTTCACTACAGAAGTCGCCGGGTTCAATTACGATTTTGCATCACAAACGATCTCACCAGTTTCTGCTCGATTTGTTGCTGATGGTCGACCGCTGGACGAACAAATATCCCGGATTGATGCTCCACTCGTAGCATCCTTAGACCGTATGTACAGCTATGCAGTTGGTAAGCGTTCTCATGCCTTTCATCTTGGCCTTTTATTTTAACAGTGCTTTTAGCACGGTCGGAACAGAGAGGGGAGGCTTTGCTGCGGTATTGGACGGACACGTTGCACCAACCCGAGGACAGACTGAAGTCATTTAAAATTGCTTTCAATGGGTCACCAATCATCTTGCCTTTTGACGCTGCCTTTCAACCGATTCAAAATACGTATAATGCGAACTCTTTTCCACCTCCCGCTGCGTGTTATCCTGACCTTAAACCTGACCAACATGAGCTTATCAATGCCGTTGAAGAGGAAGCTTTCGGGTTAGCGCAAGTCAATTCCACTCCAATGTTCAACCACTCATGTTTCTCTACGCATCCGGTTTATGGAATTCTGAACGTACTGCGTTTGCGTTTACCATTTTACGATTCTATAACCAATGTCGCGCGACAAGGGGTTGTATTGAAACCTGATGTCGCTCCTCGTGCCATCCTTGCGAATGGCACAACCTTGAGCACTCTTCCGGGTGCAATCAATATTACCCGGAGTTTGACAGCAACAGCAGACCCACGAAATTATGGGACGGTGACTTATGCAAACCATGTCATTCTTCAATACCTTTCGACTATGCCTTCAAACGTCGCCAATGACGTTATAAACCATATCCTGAATATGGCATCATCAGCTACTCCCCTTCCTCCAGACTCAGACCTTCCTCTTCATTCCATTCCAACTCTTGAGGTCGCTGTATTTGGCAAGATAGAAGCCTCGGATATTGGTTTATATGTTTCACCTTTCACTACTCCCACCGGTTCCTTGTTCTTTGGTTCAAGTGACGGAAATAATTTCCGCACATGGGCCATCGGGAGAGGAGGTCAAGTTGCCTGGACCGAGAATGCCACATCTCCTGAGGTTGTTTATGACAACTCTTTATCCGACCGTATATTTAACTTAACATGGGCCGCTACTGCCGCAGCGATTGACACAGATACCCCAGATGTTGGTCTTCTTAATATCACAACAACCTTTGGTAGTTATGGAAGGTTTAGACCTTGATTATATTGTCAAAGTTTTGTTCAGCTGCTCTTTAGCCCGGTTCCCTTTGACTATATCAGACCATGTATCAATTAGTATACAATATTTAACGCTACAGAGCCCAGTGTGTAAGGTAACAATGTAACGTTTCATTATTCCAGGCACACCCTCATTGTAACGTATCTTACGTAAAACGGGTCGAGTCGAGTCTCCCTCAACTGTTCATACATACTAGATGCCCAAATCATTCCAGGATTCGGCACAGCGTTCCATCTCAACTGACCTCCTTACTACACCAAACCATCCTAGTATCCTGAAACGGAACCAAGTTCGTTATCTTCTGAATTGTCAATTACTTGCTGAACATTCATTGTCATATAGGCATGCCATCAGGCCTGTTGTAGAATTATTCTCCTTTCACTCGCTCGCTAATTTGCTTCTGCAGTGCCGGCGAAGAAAGCTGGTGAATTTTGCTCTATCTGTTCTCGCATCGCGTGCTGATTGTCCTTGAGAAATGGTACACACTCTCATGTCCTTGTTAAGCTTGACTTCTCGAATTCTACATAGTGACGCCAAAAGACCATGTTCAACTTGTGTTCGATCTCATGCCCATCAGCTGAACCATGCTCCTCCCGGCGCCAATATACCCCCCAGACCAGAGTGCACTTTCGACAAAAGTCAGTATCAACTTCCTTGAAGACTGGGCTGTACTCACCGCCAATCACACGATAAGTTACCGGGATAAATCTTGCACCAACAGAGGGCCCCAAAAGCAAATATGAGCGCCTGGAAAATCGAATCAGTGTGTTCATTTCTCTCAAATTAATAGCTTTCTCTCCATGCTATTGCTAGACGAACTCGAGGCGCTGTTGCGTCAGAAAGCGAACAAGGAATCAAAAACTCTTGTCTCAACGGCTTTGGCAAGTGTCCAGCCTTCGACTTCTGCAATCTCGACGAGCCCTGCATCGCAGTCCCAGCAGCTTAATCTGTACACTTCGGGTATCTCACCCACCACTTCTATCACCCCAAAATCACCTCTACAGTGCACTTCTATCTCTATTCAAAATTCGGGAAACCACACAGCGTCTAATTCATTTCTCACGGATATCATGCGGTCCAGTTGGCCTTCGAACCTTCCTGGACCCGAATTACTTCGACACCTGTAAGTAAATTTGACTATGTATTAGAGAAATTTAACCACTTACCTTGTCAGAATTGACGTTTTCTTCACTTTTCATCCACATGCAAAACGTCTGTTCCATGCACCAACATTTGTAAGTTCATTATCTTACGGGCCAAACCATCCCAAATTTCCTTCTACTGCCATTCTACATGCAATATGCGCCGTCGGGAGCCTATATACTGGTGCCGTCACAACCCCCCCTCTCCCAAATTTTGACAGGATTGCTCCAGGTCAGATTATCCTAGTTTAGAAATTATCAGATGTGTTTCATCCAACCCCAGATGAAATTTTCCTCGAAAGGTACAGAATAAAGGAGCAGAGACTCGACTCGTTTGCAGAACAGCAAGCCAAGCTGGCTCGTGAAACAGTGGACCGACTCAACATTTTGGGCGAAGAGTTATTCCAGGTGTTTCAGGGTCTGTCTTTGTATTGTCTCCCTTCGAATACTCAAAGGCTTTCCAGCTGACATCGTCTTATCCTGGTTCTACTGGTCACATGGCCGGTGAGGGTCTATGCAATCACCATTCAAACTGCGACTCATGACAACTATTCTCAGATGGGTTGATGTAAATTTAATAAATCTAATACATTCAGTCCTCTAATTGTGTTTAGGTATTTCTAAATTCTGGAAATGTCGCTCGGTTATCCATACCTTTAGGACTCAATACATGCCCTCCCTTCCACTCCATCAGCAAATATGGACGACCGCCCTCCATTGTTCCTCCAGCGCGGACGGCAATTGAAGACGAGACGAGGCGCAATGCATTCTGGCTCGCTTACGCCCTCGAACGCCAGCACGGTATGGGTAATGGATGGGCTCTTTTTCTTGATGACCAGGATATTTCTCAACTTTTACCCGTACGCGGAGATCAGTTTGAACAAGGGGTCTGTATCATTTTTCTTCCCTAAGAAGTATTACTTCTGACATGATATTTAGATCCTCGTTACACCTCTAGAGAGGCAGTGGGCACATACAGGCAATCTCCTGCTCACTCATCCTGAAGATCAAATTGATTCTTTTATCCTCTACGTCAAGGGGACGATCTTAATTTGTAAGAAAAAACTCGTTTCTGAGCATAGCCCCGCTAATTATCAGTTCAGCTCGAGTGAAAACTTTTAACTCGCGAGTCCGGGCTCGTTACTACGCCGGGGATAGCTCAGTCACTAATCTCCGAAATGATAATCCTTCCGAGCACTACGATCCCAGAGGTTCTACTGCTTTCATAGAACTAGATCACATAGCATCGTCATTTCAATCCTCATTCCCCAGCTATTTACGCAATCCGATTGTGGACAATGTAGTGGATAATCACCTTTATACAGCATGTCTGATGCCCCTTGTGTAAGATTCATGATTCTGTGGCTTAATCACAACCATTGATGTGTTTTGTAGAGCTACCATCGCCCTTCATGATCCTCACGCAGAAGTTCGGCAATCCGGATGCATCTCTGCTCTTAAAATCTTAACAGCTGCAAGAGCTATTCTCGATATGGTGTACAGTATACGGTCAACAAGTTTTGATATCACACTCCTAGATACGTTTTGTTCGGTGAGTGAGTTGCTCAGGAGATCCAGCCGATAGTTACCACCTGACATTTCTAGTTCGCCTGGTTTATGGCTGGCAGAGTTATCATACGATTCCTTCAGGCTGCCATAGATACCGCCGGTCAAGATCAAATTACTACTCTGCGAACTGAAGTTGAATTCCTTCAGTAAGTGAAAAACACAGCTTCATCCCATGACCCTCATCTAGCTCGTTCAGTTTCGCCATCCTCA
>Ga0157368_1000918_pt1 | contig 13193 bp, 8 predicted proteins | sample AttbisABBM3_FD_113146 | JGI IMG/M metagenome (GOLD analysis project Ga0157368, IMG submission 113146) | Fungus gardens microbial communities from leaf cutter ant in Botucatu, State of São Paulo, Brazil - Atta bisphaerica ABBM3 | ecosystem: Host-associated > Fungi > Mycelium > Unclassified ...
GACTTAGGCAAAGACTTGAATAAGAGTGGAAAATAAGTCAATTGGTAAAGTGTAAGAATATATGATAGTATCTACAACTATATATACCTATTGATAATGAGAAGTACATATGGCATCCTAGAGAAAACAATAAGAAGAAAATGAGGAAGCCTCTACTACTATATGAGATACTATTATGAACTAAAGCCTTTAGAGTTGGACAATAGAACAACTCTTGTATTGAGTAACACAAGAAAACTCGATAGAGATCTCTTTACAAACTAGTCTACCTTTTATACTACTACCAATGGTCCGTGCTCACTACTGTGCACCCTACCCTAAATGACCATGTATGTTATAGAACGAGAGTGTGGACAGACCTTGGCTAGGGTTAGGGTTAGCCGGACATAGATAAGATAGTATTTTATTAGTCTACAATGGATAGAGAGCACGTGACCTGGAAGTCATGTGGAATAGTCTAGAGCGGTCTGGAAGGACTTAGGGTCTAGAAGGATTGGGAAGAGTCTAGAGATGGAGTTAGGGTTAGGAGATGACGTCAAGGGACATGGGTTCCTCATGGTGTACACATGGTGTGCACATGTACAGCGGAGATTAAAAGTATGACGTCAGGGCACATGCAGGAAGCATGGTGGCCTTATGGAAAACACATGTGGATGAGTAATAGGACATGAGGTAGAAGCATGGTAGATGGACATGAGGTAAACGTATTGTTGTAGCACGGACCACTTGTAAATTATATAAATAGAGGAGCAATGCAGCGAGGGCTCCTTGTCGAGTTCTCTTGTAATCCCCATTCGTTACTTGATAGCCTACTGAGAGCTTTACTCGTTGTGAGATCATTTGTCCTTGAGTGACGAGTGGTTGCTACAACATTGTAGTTCTCTCACCTTTGCTTTCTTTATCTCCTCTACTACTCTGACTATATCTTTGTCTTTACTCCTAGCTTTTTTTATCTTTTCTAATATACCTACTTCTGGTCCTTCTATTATTACTTCTTGTAAATTACGAATCCAATTGTCTTTAATAAATACTTGATTATCGTTGTCTTTTTCTATGCCTACTTTCCAGTCCAGTTATCTAATAAGTCCATCTGCCTTCCCCATTTTTGTTCCTAGAACATGTTTCAAAGTAAAGTCAAATCTTGACAGGTATAATGCCTATTGAGCTTGTCTTCGATTCAACTTTTGTGCTTTCATAAAATGTTCCAAATTTTTGTGATCAGTCTAAATCTCAAACTTGAAACATGCGCCTTCTAATAAATGTCTCCAATTTTCTAATCCCCTTATTATTGCTAGCATCTCCTTGTCATGAATCTCATAGTTCCTCTTAGTCTCATTCAGATATTTTGAAAGAAAGGCTACTGGTCTCCATAGTCTGTCTTCACATTCCATTGACAAATCTCCCTCTGTTGCATAATCTGATGCATCAGCTTCCACCCTTATTTTTTTGTTTAGGTCCAGTACTGCTAACACTGGTTTCTTGGTAAACCACTCCTTTAACTTCCTAAATGCTTCTTCCTGCTTCTCAGTCCAATCCCACTTTTGGTCTTTCTTCACCATATCATGTAGAGGCCTAGTTATAGATGCAAAGCCTTTGATGAATCGACAATAATAGTTCACCAATCTTAAAAACTTTTGTACATCTTGAACACACTTGGGTGTTGGCCAGTCCAAAACACCTTTCACCTTCTCCTCTTCTATCTTTATCCCGTCTGCTCCAATTATTACTCCTAAAAATCCCACTTGTCAAGAACAAAAGAAGTGGACTTAACATTTTTATTTTATTTTCTCATTTTTAGTTTCTTTTCAATTTATTTTCTTTTATTCTATTTTTAGAACTAGGGTTAGGGTTAGAGTGACAAGATTACGCTGTCACACAGCAGGTCACATCAGATGACATGGTCACAAGTCACATGACACATAGAAGGATATAGAAGATTTTGGAAGGATGATGTCATACAACGTGTGAAACACATGTTGATCTTGAGGCATACACATGGTTGTTTAGGGTAGGCTAGAAATAGCTCACACAGACCATTAGGCATTTGTATATAAGGTAGACAATCCTGTACAGAGTTCTCTATCGAGTTCTCTTGTGTTAACCCAATACAAGGTTCATTTTCTTAACCAACCCTAAGGTTTTGAGTTTGTAACAGCGGGAATGTAATTTCTGGACAGGTGGGCTTGCATATGACATCCCTAGAATATGTCATCATAGTCTTGTAACTTGAAGTACTATCTTGCTTGTCATCTATTAAGTTTGTATGGTTTTCTGAAATAGTTGAGATTCTCATGATCTGTCCAGACTTCAAACTTTTCTATAGCATTCATTAGGTATTGTCTCTATTTTGCTAGAGCTTTCACTATAGCTGATAGTTCTTTGTTATATATCTTGTAGTTTCTTTCAGTTGCTTGCATTGTTATTGATAAAAACACAATTGGTTTCTATTTTTATTTATGTTTCTGAGATAAGACTCCTTCTATAGTATGTTCTAATATATTAATTTCTACTCTGAATTTTCCTTCTCTTCTAGATAAAGCTAGTACTGGTTGACTAGTAATTTTGTCCTTTAATTTTTTTGAATGCCTTCTGGTGTTCTTCATCCTATTTTCATTTCTTCTTACCCTTGAGTTTATTAAGAGGTTTTGCCATAGAGCTGAAGTTCTTGATAAAGTGTCTGTAGAAATTCACAAACCCTAAGAAGCTTTCCACTTCCTTTATCTTGGTAGGTGTTTTCTATTCCTTAACTTTATCATTTTCCATTTGTACTTCTCCTCTTTCAACTACTACTTCTAGAATTGGTATTTCTTTAGCATTGAAATTGCACTTTGATTATTTAAAACAAAGGTTATACTTCTTTACCACCTTCAAGAATTGTATTGTTCTTTCTTCTAATTCCTTCTTGGCCTTGGTGTGTATTACAAAGTCATCCATATAGTTTGTTAGTACTCTTTTATATGAGAATTCTCAGAGTATACTATTTATCATCTGTTGGAATGTTCCTAGTGAGTTGTATAGTCCAAAATATATTACTTTTGGCTTGAATAGTCTTTTGTTCATTAAAAATACTACCTTCCATTTATTATCTTCTTTGATTTATACATTGTTGTATTCTCAGATAAGGTCTAATTTGTTGAAGTATTTAGTATCTTTGAGTTTGTCAATTACTTTTCTAATCAATGGTAGTGGCATTTTGTTCTTTATTATATGCTGGTTTGACTTCCTACAATCTTGTACTAATCATAGGAATCCATCTTCTTTTGGAATATAAAAAAATGATGCTGTATATCTTGAACTTGATTCCACAATTAATTCTATCTTGAGTTATTTATCTAGCTATTGGTTTAATGCTTCTTCTTTCTTGACCATTGTATATATCTTGGTATTTAGCTTTTTTAGTATATCTTTCAGAAGGTTAATTTTATGATCCCATTCTCATCTTTTCAGCCACTTTTCACATTTCTTCTTGTTAAATAAGTGGGTGAAAGATCAAATATACTCTGACAAATCTTCTAGGTTTGTTGGATCAGAGTCTTTTCCTATTTCCTGATATCTTTTATTATTTCTTCCATTGGTATAATTCTTCTGATTCTTAATCTAAACAAAATTTCTTGATACTAGATTTTACATTCCTTTGGATATCTTGTAAACTATATTATTCCCTTGTCCCAATTTACTTCTGTACTATGTTTAACCAACTAGTTGTATTTTAAGAATATGACCATGCTATTTAGATCTATTCCTGCTATATCAAATTTTGAATGATCTGAATAGTGGTTCTGTTTTAATCCAATTTCTCTTTTACTAATTGTTTGTCAATTCCAGTATGAATGCATCCTGAGTCAACCAGTACCTTAAGCTAAAGTTCATTTCTGGTTGATGTTTTTACATTTGTGCACATGTTGAGTTCTATTTCTTTGTTATCTCTTCTTTATAAAATAATATATTGATTTTTCCAGGAAATTACTATATACAGAGGTTCATCATACTATGTCTACTCTCAACCTTTAACAAAATTCTCCTCTTTGTTGTTATTTTCTTTGTCTTTATTGTCTGAATCATCTTATACACTTCTGTTCTTCATCTTCTGGCCTGATCTGCAGTTCTTTGCAAGGTGTCCTACTTTGTCACATTTGTAACACTTCCTGGTTTATTTTCCTTTCTTCAGTTTTCTACAATCCTTTGATATGTGTCCATTGATAAGGATCAAGCAAAAAGAGGTTATGCTAGGATACAACAAGAACTATGTAACACTAGCCCTTAACTGTGCACTAAAAAATTTAAAGAGGACAATATCAGTGTCAGAAATTGAAAGAAGAAGTAGAAAAAATAATATAAAAGAAAATTAGAACATATAAAACTCTTAAAAGAGCTTTTGTGAATGCAAAAATATAAAGTTAGGAAGAATATAAAAAAATAAATAACATCCACTTGTGAATGCTTTCTCTTGCTAACACACTTTGAAACAGTGAACCTTATACTGTGTAATAAGCTCTTTTGGAAAATCTAACAAATAGATTGCAAAGCTTCTTAAAAGCTTCCAACAACACTATCTATCTCAGGTGATACACTCTGAAAGCACCCTTCAAGTTAAACCTTACAACTGAAGATACTAACTGATACTTGTTTTGCAAGCCTTTCCTAAGCTGTTAGAACTATCTGAAACTTGCCTAAAAGTGATAGCAGATACTAACAATACTTACTTGATAAAATAGTGATTAAAATACTCTTGAGTGGAGAAATTTGGATAGGAGTTCTCTCTCTGTCTCCCCTCTACTTATAGCTTATATATTAGTCTAAAAATACAAGAAATGAATATAGAAAATAAAGACCAAAACTATAAGAAAGATTTCTAAAGTCTTGCAAGCACATAGTCCTCTCTCTATTTGCAACCCAACATCAAGCTGATAATTATTGTCTACTTACAAGTACCAATCTTATTCCTTCTTAGTTATTTCCACTAGTTGCCTCTACTCACAAATCCATTGGCTTCTAACCTAGTATGTTTTTATCTTATCCTGCTATCTGAACATTTATAGCTATGCTGATTATGCTCATAAGTACTCTTACTTCATAGCTAGTTTTTTTGTAAGTATAGTAGTGTTTCTTATTCCTAAAGACCTTGTCTTTCTAAGATCTAGTTTTATTAATGGCTACCATACCATCTCTCAAGTGGATATCTGCTTGAAAGAGCTTGAGGCATTATCTTAGAGCCTAGAGTCTTCTCACTAATATCTTTAAAGAGGTTTTAAATGCTTAAAACCTTTTAAGAGTATGTTCTTTTATAAAAAAGCATTTTCTGACATAATATCATATATGTTGTAGTTAAAGCACCTAGGCTTTCCATCTTTATCTCAATTGTCTTTGACCTTCTCAATGTCCATGGGTGCTCCTCTTTCTTTATAGGTTATTCCTCATCTCATTCTATAGTCTTGTCTGTCTTTTGTAGATTTATATTCTTGTTCAACTGATGTAATTGCTATCTTCCACTCTTTGAGTGACTCTGGTACTGCTGTGGATGGATATTTCAATATAATCGTAATGATATTGCTCTTGCTATTCTTCTTTGATAAAAATATGATGTGCATACCATCTACTTCATAGTTAGAGCTTTAAATTCTATCATGAAATCTGCAATATGCTTTTTTCCTTGCTTGAATATTTCAATCTTCTATTTGGTATCTGCTGCCTTGCTCTTGTTACTGAATACTGTCTTAATTTCTTTGATAAAATCATTCTAGTCTTAAATATTATCTTTTTCTTCCATTTGGTTGATTTTCTTCTATACATAAATTCCTGCTACACCCTCTCTCAGTTGGGCTAATATTACTATGATCTTGTTGTCTGTTGCTATAACTCTGTTACTTTTAAATAATTATATCCTCTACCACCAGTTTTCAAAATATATTGCTGGTGCTGGTACTATTAACATTTCCTCTAATACTAGTTCTATAGTTCTGTTTTCTTCTAAGGTATATTCTTCAATGATCTTCAATGATATCAATATCTTTTCAAGTGTCTCAATGCCAGTAATTCCTTGACTATGTCTGTCTGTCTTGTCTATCTATAGTTTCTACTACAATAGTCTGTGTTCATCTTGTTTTATCTTGTCTATGGTATTTATCATAATGTTGTTTTAGTATCTCTTTGATAGCTTAACCATTATAACATTCCAGTAGCACAACTACAATGCACTCTTCTTTTGTAAGATGTGTTGTGGCAACTAGTAACCAAAACAGTCAATAGTGTACTAAGTAGTCTTATATAATGAAAATCTCATAAAGATTATAAGAGAACTTGACAAGAAGTCTCTGATATATTACTACTTTATTTATACAAATAGTTCATAATTTATGCTAATGATAAATGACCCTACCCTAATGTCCATGTGTCAGCCATGAGTGTACTATATATATACTATAAGGTGAACATACCATAGATATGTATTTTGATATTATTCTTCTAGCTCTTTCACCTAGATTTTAAGCCTATGATATAATGCCATGTGATTCATCATTTGATCACAGTCACATGCCTCTTTATCATCCAAGAAACAAATGAAATGAAAAGAAAAGAAAAAGAAAAATCAAATCAAAGAAAATAGATAAAAGGAAAATAAAATTAAAAATAAATTATAAGGGTTCAAGCATATCATGACAGGATGAGCCTAATAACACTTTACCAATTATTACAATTCTAAGCTTGGCTCAAGTTGTAACTTAGGCAAAGACTTAATAAAGAAGTAAGATAATGATTAATTGATAAAGTATGAGGATATATATCTGTATCTATTACTATATATACCTAATGGCCATGAGGAGAATGTATGGTATTCTTGAGAAAACAATAAGAAGAAAAGAATAAAAACATAAGGTTAAGGTAGTTATGAGATAAACATCTGTAATATATGAAGTATAGATCATAATAATATTACTTATTCTAGAACCTTTTATAACCTTCTCTGTGTCACATGTGACATGTGACCATCATGTGTAATATCATATTACATTCTTTACTTGATTTTTTTAAATTAACAATTTATTACATAGAACATGTAGACAGACTATAGTAGTTACTTTGTAACTATATTATATAGAAGCAAACAACATGTAGAAGAAAAAGAAACAAAAAGAAAGGAAAACAAGTGTGATTGATATTGCATAAGCAAGAGTCACTCTGCTATGTGATACTTTTTCCAAAAGAGAATGTATTCTTGTTAAACACTAGAAAAGACACAAAATGACTAATAGTATCTCACCTTGGATTCCAATAATTGTTAAACCTTCTATAATCATGGAGGATATAATGTCTTGACTCTATTGGATAGTTTCCACATAGACAATTAAAGTCTCCTTTAGAAAAGAAATAAAAACAGTATTCTCCTATAGGAGCATAATTAATAATGGCTCTTGTAGCTCTCACATATAATGAGTTTGAGTGTCTGAAGTATTTGATCTATGAATCTCCTTTGGTATACAAAGATTTTATAGGGTAGAGATCATCATCAAGAAGATCAAGGAAGTATTTACCTTGAGCCTTAGATGCTTAAAATGTTATTTTCCAAGTTTTTAAGATATCATTATATTTACTCTTTCTTTCAAAGTTTCAAGATGATTTACATAGGAATAAAGATGTAAAGTTAAATTCTTTAGTTTCTTTGTCAACTATAGAGTAAAGAGGTCAGTTATTGTTACTTGGGCAATTCCAAAAATCAATAGAATTTAAAGAATTCTTATTGGAGAATTCCCTGAGTTCTTTCAATATAGCTATCAATTGATGTTGATAAGGGTAAATCACAGAGTCAAAGATACAATGTACTATATGAATAGCATCTATAACAATGATGATACAAGTGACATCAGAGATTTGAATAGTCTGGTTAATACCATACCTAATAGCAAATAGTTTAGCTTCTGTAGATGTAATGTTGACTACATAATGAATTGTTTTATTGATGGGATTTGAAAGCAAATGGATATGTGTGATGGATATAGTGATATTGTTCTTAATATTAGTATCTGAGACTACAATAACTAATTTGGAATTAGTCAAAGCATAAAACACACATTTATTAAGTTTGTAAATATGAACAGTCTTGCTTTCTTTGCTTTTGTGATTTGCATGATAAAATGAAAAATGATTAGGAAAAATGTTTATTAATTGAGTTCTAGGAGAAATTTTATTACTAAGAGAGTTGAAAGTAGGAAAAGTACTATTAAAACAATTGTTGGCATCTATAACAGAACCTTTGATCTTCAGTTATTGCTTAAGAGTCATGTTATCCAGCAATAGACATTGAGGGCTAGTGTTTTCTAAGTGTCTTCCTTTAAGAAGAGACTTGATAGCATGGTTGTTCAGGAGAGTAGTGATCCTAAGTTGATGATGTCTACTAAGGTTTTGAAGATGTAGATAAATGAGAACCAATCCAGCTATTGCTTTGATTCCCAAGGTGCAAAAAGTACAAAAAGCACCTAGGATCCATAATACAGCTCTTCTTTGCATTTTTATATACTTGACAGTTGATAGAGCTTTATTAGAATACCATTTGATATGCTGTCAAAACAAAAGCTTTCTGTTAAAAATAAATCCAAGATATTGTCATGTATCTTTGGAGTAAAGAATAGAACTTCCAAGAATATTGAAGTCTAATGGGGGAGGATTGAAGACTCCATGCAATCTAGAAAAATGGAAAATCTCAGTTTTTTTGTATTTGATTATAAGTCCAAACTATTCAAGAAAAGATGAAATAATATTGTAACTACAGAAAAGATGAGAATTAGACTTTTCCAATAATTTTTCTTGTGATATATGAAAAATAGAATAGAGATATAATACCAATGAAACAGAAGATAAGGCAAAGCCTTGTTCTACACCAATATCAACATTGAAAAAAGGAGACAAAAAATTGTTCCAAAGATATTGGGTTTTTCTGCCTACTAAATAATCAAAAAAAGAATGAAGATATTCTTAGATCAAATCCAGTCTTATCCAAAATCAATGGAAGAAGTTGATGATTAAGCAAAGGAAAAAACTGAGTGATGTCAAATGCCAGTATACTTGTTTGAAGATTTTTAATTCATTCTGCTTGAATTAGATAAGTTAAAAAAGTGCTTGCATCAGTAGTTGACTATTACTTCAGTCTCTCCAATTGATTAGAATAAACAAATTTGTTTGAGATGGCTTGGAACTGAAGCCTTTTCCCAATGACTTTTTTGATGAGTTCTTCAAGTATATTTAATAAAAAAATGGATCAAAACATCTTGGGTGAGCTATAGAAAGTCTTATTAGGCTTGGGGATAATGATAAACAATGGCCAATAGCCTAGGTTGATACATGTGTTAGCAATGTTGACAAACTTGTTTAAGCACATATCATCTTTGATGATTACTTTAAGATGTTTCCAAGACACTCTATCTGAACCAGATATAGATGAATTGTTACACTTAGTAATAGTACTTTTAAATTCCTCAGTTGAGAAAGAAGCCCATATAATTGTAGGCCTAGTTGGAATTTCATTCAATATATCTGAGTTGACCTGTCAACTTTGTGCCAAGTTGAAAGCTTGATGAAGAGCTTGCTATAGATTGTTAAGCTCTATATGCCAAGAATGAAAAGTGTAGACTTAGTTTTTTCTCATTTTCTTTTCTTTTCTATTTATTTTTCATATTTTTCTATTTATAGAACTTAGGGTTAGGGTTAGTCATGTGACACAAGAAGAAAGGAGTAGAAGGTTCTAGAAGAAGTGATGTTATACAGCATGTATACCACATGTTGACCTTATGCCTAATATATGGTGGTTTAGAGTAGGGTGTATAGTAGTTAGCATGGACCATCTGAATAGGTATATAAGGTAGTCTACTTTGTATAGAGCTCTTTATCAAGTTCTCTTGTGTTTTACTCTAATACAAGAGTTTTGTTCTTTTATCCAACTCTAAGGATTTAAGATCATAACACTATACAAGGTTGATTGTTATAATGAATAGCTTCAATAGCTGGAAGTTTATACTTCTTGACCCAATTCATAAATTCTCAAGGTCCTTGGTTTTTTAATGTTAGTTCTTGAATTTTATCATTGAAGAATAAATTTTTTGTATTTTTAATGGTATACTTGAATGTTTTCTAGTCCTCTAACTATTTAAATGTTCTCTACTTCACTAGTTTGATTTGACAGTCATTATTCCACCATACTTTGGAGTGTCTAGTAATATTGATGCATTTTGAATATTTAAATCAAATAACATCTGATTTGTTTGCAAATTCTTGAACTATGAGTTTAAGTAAGACTTTATTGCTAAGTTGTTCAGTGTTGATTTTTTTGTAGCTTTTATAAGTTTAGCAATGAACTTGTCTTCTTCTTTGCTACTCTTAAATATTGTGTGTTGTTTGTCTGGAACAAACTTTTCAATAATAGAGATGTCAACTGTTAATGGAGCATAATCAGATAAGTATCAAAATTTCAGATGAATGGTGTGGTTGTTAATTTCCAAGGAATTTGGCCATAGGAACATAAAGTCAATAACAGAATTTGCATCATTCACATTGTCCAAATACCTAGTAGGAACTTGGTTAGTAGGATTTGACAAGATAAGATCCAAAGAATTAGCAATGTGTTAGAAATAGACCAGCCACTGAACTAGTTATGCTAAAAGTGCACAATGTCAAGCTTAGCTTTGATATCTGGCTGGTACTATATATGTACTTCATACTGTACTCCTGACACAATATTAGTAATTATATCACTATGAATTGAATGAAAATTAAATGAAAGATCCCAACTACTATCCCTAATGTTAAAATTGCCAGCCATGACCAAGATATTATGAATATTAGCTTCAGTATCCTTTAGATACTTTAAAGCTGTTTGAGTGGTATCAGAATAAACATTAATCATGTAGTAAATGTCACTATTATTAAAGAAGAAAAAACAACAGATATCTCTATAATTACAAATGTTCTTTCATAGAGAGAACTGAAAATGCAACATTCAAACATTGATGTATGAAATAACTCTGGGAAAGATATTGTCATTTAATAGTGTCCTAGAAAAATTAAACTAGTCAGGATAATTAGAAGCACTTACTAAACTGTCTTCTTTATTGCTTAAAGAACTAAAAATTGACTGAATAAACAACCAAGATAGTTCTTGAATGAAAATAATGTCAAACTCCTTATTAGATTCCAAAATTGTATTAGTTAGAAGCTTGTTCTTTCAGACATTTTGCAAAAAGAGCTTGATGTTTTTAATAATCATGCTTAAATGCTGCTCATGATTGAGCAAATTGACTGCTTTCTGATTTCTCAGAGTTCTTGATATTTTCTTGAACGCCATACCTTATTGAATTGATGCTTCTAGAAAAGGCATATGTTAGAATCAGCCTGATGATCACCTTTACAGTTTAGGCACTTGAAGGTATGTGGGCAAGGTTTGCCTTGTTTGGTTTCCAATTGAGAAGGATTTGTTTTGAAATTTGCCTTGCAACACCAGGCAAAATACTGGTGATTGTCAGTTTTGTGTAGTCTATTGCACTTGATGCATCTTGAACCCTGAATTTTACAAGCAAAGATAGTATATTTTCACTTTCAGCAATTTTTGCACTAGGGAACCTCTGAATTCATGTTTGTGTCTTGAATGGTGGTGATATAGCTTTCTACATTGAAGCACCTATTAATTAGATACTTAGTCTTACTACCACTTTGGACATCCCATATATCCAGCCAAATAATTGCTATATCTGATTTAGATGACACCTTAATGACTTGAGGCTTTGAAGTAAGCAATATGTTGTTAAAGATGTGGTTATTTTTCAAGATGGTCTCAACCATACTAGAATTAATAGGTGTACTAGTATTTTTTATCAAGTAAGGAATACCTATTATTTTCAAATAGGATTTAGATTAAGGGAAATAAGGTATTTCTATGTTGTTAGAATCAATATAGTTAATGTTTTTGATGTAGTTTTCAATTGTTTGAATGTCCAATGGTGAAGCAATCTTATTCATTGTTATGATAATGCCATGTTGATCAGCCTGAACAAAATCTGCCATGACATCTGATTTGGTATTTCTGAGTATACTAGTTAAATTAGTAATGTGTGCATTCAAACAAGCAATAAATTTTGATTTATTATAATTGCCTATAGGAATGATAATTTGTTTTCTAGAAGAATATTTAGTAGTCATATTAATTCTGGGCTTAACCTTTTCAGAATCATTGATTATTCTATAAATGTTTTCAATCTTCTTGGCTGACAGATTAGGGAAGTTTTCTTAGAGTTTCAAGATGTCATCAACTTTTTGGGCTAATGCTTAAGCATATGATTGTTTGTTCTTAGGTTTGACAGTTTTCTTTGCTTTGATACTTTTCTTAAAAAATTTTGACTTCTCCAAAATTTCTGTAGATGGCCTAGCTAGGATTAGAGGATGAAGTTTGACAACTTCTGCTTGTTTATTCTTTGATGGTTCAACATTTTTGATGGATTTATTGATATTGCTCTTAGAAGTGAATTTGGCTAACATATTTTATCTAAATGTCCTATTGTTTTCATCAGTCATAAGAGAATCTTATCCTGCTTCATATATGGAAGAAATAAATTGCTAGACAGCCTGATCAAAACCTTTGAGTTGTGTAATGTTGTTTACCAGGTTATACTTGACACTTCTGTTTTTGATAAAGTTTACCATATATAAAAGTGAAGTTGTTATATTCATGGAATCAATCTCAAGAAATTCCATAGTGCTAAAAATAGAAATATAATAAGCTTTACTATCCTAAGCATTTGGTTTGACTAGTTGATTGATTTCATAGGAAACCAGAACATTTATGAAACCTTGAGGAAGACACATGTTAGTATTATTATTAACCTCACTCTTACCTCATGGAATAAGCATGACATTTAGAATAGGAGCCTTCTTGTTAGCATATTATATTCCATCCTTATGGCTGTTATCTGTAGCCTCATTAACTGTTATACTCTCTCCTATCTTAGGAGTAGTATATGAAAGAGAAAATCTCTTTCTCTTATCATTTTCTATTTATTCACTCTAGAGTAGGTTGTTACTTTGGATTTCCTTCCTCTCATGGTATGGGATGGAAAATATGTTTGAATGCACTGAAGATGCTCTTGAACTATTTGTGCTGAATAAAACTAATCTTTCCCTGGAAGTATTAATTTCTAGTACTACTAAAGAAACTA
>Ga0157368_1000919_pt1 | contig 13158 bp, 11 predicted proteins | sample AttbisABBM3_FD_113146 | JGI IMG/M metagenome (GOLD analysis project Ga0157368, IMG submission 113146) | Fungus gardens microbial communities from leaf cutter ant in Botucatu, State of São Paulo, Brazil - Atta bisphaerica ABBM3 | ecosystem: Host-associated > Fungi > Mycelium > Unclassified ...
AAAATTAGAATAAAATGTTTCGTAACTGAGCCAGTAAATCTAGTTTTTCTGAGAGTCAATGCCAAAGTTCCCCTGACTCGCCTGCATCCATGTGCTCGAAGCTTGTGAGATTTTGAATATGGCTATAATCCCTGATAGCACCTGCCCCATTTGCAAGAGCAAGTGTGATTTCGGATATAGCCTTGTCCGAAGATAGAGAAGGCGTGCGGTCAAGGGAGGAAGCTGAATCAGAGGGTGAAAGGGAGGAAGGAAGAGAGAGGGAAGAGGGAGAAATATCGCTATCGAAATGTTGAGATGGGATGGGAGACGAGAGCAAAGATGGATTGGTAGACGAGAAGGAGAGTGCTGAGGGAGAAAGATGGGAATCAGAGATAACTGGTAAGGGATTGCTTCCAAACATCATGGAGGAGGGTGGTTGATTTCGATGAAAGAATTGATTATACTCCTGATCATACTCCTGATCGCCATTTCGTAAAGGGTAATACGGGATAGCCATTGAAGTAGATTGTTCTCCATGGCGGGGGGAACAGGAGCCGGGGTTGGTGGACAGATCCCCGGCGAAAATCTGGATATCCTCATCCTCATCGTCACCAGATTCATCAGAGTCAGCGATATATGTATGTGGAGTAGTTTGTGGATGAAAGTCTCTTTTGCGTCCTCGGCGGGTAGGCTCAGGTGATTGACGCGAGCGGACATGTTCGTAATCACGCATGCGCTGGACGAATCCTTCTCCATTCTCTGTGATGCTCTGATGCAACTCCCAGAATGCACTAGAACGCAGGCGAGTTAACTCAGATTGGCTAAGCGAATTTGAAAGCCCAGTCTCAGATCTAGGGGGCGAATAGCTTGCACGGCGCCTTGAGGATCTGTTAGACTTGGGGAAGAGGTTGAAGTCAGCAGACGATGAGGGGAGCGCAAATCCTGAGGGTACAATTGTACGAGGAGTATCGTGTGGCTCTGGGACTTTAGGAAAACTCATGCTAGCCTCCGGGGACTAATCGCGAGTGTCAGCCACGTGGATAAGTAGGAGAAAGTATAGGATATACCGAGGAACCACAGCGCCTCCGTTTGCTATGCCTCCAATTAATGTCCCAGTCGTGTGGCAGCGAGATGTTGCATGAACCGAGGATGGGATATACACGTTTGGCGGCTATCCTGAGAGAAAAATCGAGGGAACGACGAACAGTGGGAGAGGAGGCAGAAGCTGAACGAGATCTACGACGATGAGCACTAGAACGCACGGACGCCATAACAATTGGAGGTCCTTGTCTCTCGATCTAGGGACGGCTCTAATTGTTTATATAAACAGTGACGCCCATACTCACGTGATCGAGCCTTGTTCGCTGAATTCTCCACTCACGAAATTTAATTGGAAATGACTGGGGATGGTGTTGAATAGAGCACAGGTGACAACTAAGAGGTCCTAGTAGCTCTAGGAAGTAATATGATTACTCAGGAGTCACTGTGAACAACTGTGGACAAACTAAGGTAGTAGTACATGTGATCATGTAATGTACTAACTAAATGAGATGCAATCCCGAGACCAAGTCCACAGTAACTACGAATGGGGAAGACGGGATACTCTGTTGATTGGCGATTATAACTACAAGTGCTCTCCCCACCTCACTTGTTCTTGCTCCCAGTCTCCTCCTTCCCTTGCTGTCTTGTCAATCTCAATTGGCTACCAAATCGAGTCATCAGTGGCGTGAGGTTGGTGCATCCACGCCCCGTCTTCTTGTCATATGAAAAGTATAATACAATTGGAGTGTCCTTAAAATGGCACAAGTGGCGCCTTTTCTGAGGTGTCGAGTTGTGCCGTCGAGTTGCATCAACGTTCACTTCCGAGGTCGGATGCACCTATCGAACAGCTTGCAATTCAAAGAACGCACTGTGGTTATAGCCATCGCTTTGAAAATGTTATTTTTCCCTTGAGGATTAATTACGTTAATGTACTTGCGCCCAGTTTCTTCATGAGGCATCTCTTATTCGGGGCGACTTCAAGCCTCCCATTGATTCGAAATGCTTGTGCCAGTCAACTGTTTTACTAGGAACATTCCTCTCCCCTCGTCGACGCTCTTAGAACTCCGCATGCCTATAGCGCTCTTGGGCCTTGGCTGAGTATTTGCACTATACTGTTTTGTTGGGCTCGAGCTTCTTGTGGGGCTGACAGAACCACCCGTGAGCTGTTTGAGAAGACCATTCTCAGCCCCGCCCCCTAGTCCTGTAAATTGACGGGCGAGCGTAGTGCCGCTTATTTGTCGCGGGATTTTCCCATCAAGCCCAACACAGGTGGACACGAAGGGTATAGTAGATGTCTGCTGTGGACCTCCAACCCCAAGCATCAACTGAAATAATAATTTCAGGACCACAATCGCTGAAGGAATTGAAATACTCGCCAAACATTCTCTACACCAGATGCGACCAGTTGCATCAGTCTTGGCTGCACTATCAAGCCTCTTTCCACACCCAGGTTCTTTTTTCTTTTCCTCTCCTCGACCCAACATCCAAGAATTAGACTTATTTGGTGGCCGCTTTCCGCCACAAACCAAACAACCTACGTGCCATCTCGAACCCTGAGGGCCCGGTATCACGCCCTTTTCCATCAGAGAGACCGATTTGAGGCATCCTGGGCACGACGTCCGACTACCGAAACGAGGGGATAGAGCTGTGACACTTCCGATAGAGGTTGGACGTTCATAACGACTAGAACTTCCGATATGCCGTGGTTGCGAAGGCAAAGAACCCGTGCTGTTATTGGTTTTGGTTTTGAGAGAACCCCTCTCGCGTGAGAAGGGGAGAGAGCTAACGCTTGGCGACTTGTGGACTGTGATCTTTTCCGGTGGTGAACACTTGGCATACCCGTTAGGTTTCATCAACTGACACGAGTTGGACAGAGACGCACTTCGACGTGAGCGGGTCCAGCATAGGACCTCACAAAAATTGCTTGGCCAGTCGTGCTTTCGCTGAATACGCCATCACAAAAGGTACACCGAAAACAATCCCGATGAAAGGTCTGGGATACATCAGAGTCATTCTCTCCGGAGATTGTCAAAAATTTCCCCCCTTCCCTTAATGCGAATAGTGGCTTGTGACATTTCGCACAAGTGCTTGAGGCCGATACATAGCCAAGGATCTTCCCAGACGACTCGGTTGGTAATTTGTTTTGAGTTTCCGACGTCCTCGGTCGGAGCTTGATGGTGGATTGAGGCGTTTGATTGAGTGTGTTGGTCTCTTCAAGGATAACGTCGGTAGGACTCGCGAGAGGGTTATAACGTGAGGACTGACTGGGCAACGATTCATTAATGTTTAAGGGTGAGTCTATCCCCGAAAGGGATGATTGAGTTAGAGTATCGGAAATGTCAGACATGAAATCGGGTGTCGAGGAGGAGGATGGAGATGTAGATTCGGTTCGTGATATGGGCATATTGGAGCTAAAGCTAGATGTGCTAGAGTTTAATGGGTTAAGAGAGGAAGAAGACAAAGCCGGTGAAGACTCGGAGAGTGTTACCGTTGATGAAACAGGTGACGTAGTTGTGTGGCGAAAAAACCTTTTCTTCATTTCGTCGATGGCTTCTATTGTAGGCGCAGGACTACCGGACAGTCGACGGGGATTTCCAAATACTGAAGATGAAGCACCGAGTGATTCGTCGGGCTCGGGACTTCGAAGACGCTCTAAACGACAGACAGGGCTCGGACTACCTTCCGCACGTCCATAACGTGACTGCAGAGGGCTCGAGGGATTCGAATAACGGGGCTGGTGGCTTCTACCAATTGAGCTTAGGCGCTGACTCAGTTCTTCGATTGCAGGACTACTCTCGCGGCTCCTCTCGATACCTAATCGCTGTTCCAACTCTTCAATAGCTGGACTAGAGTCCTGAAATTTATTTAGCCCATTTGCCGATGGATCCCAACCTTTAAAATTACGCCTCTCCAAGGAATTATTCATCTTGCCTGTGTTCTCTACCGTCTGCTTGGGCGTTCGAGGCTCGCGAGAAAGGCAGGTATCAAAACATTCAGGGCAAGAGGGACGTCCAAGTAAGTCGACCATCGGAGAGTTACCTATATTCTTTGAACAGCCTTCGCAATTGAAACACTTCTTATGCCAGTACTTGTCAGCAGCATAGACAAAGCCACCCTCTGCTTTGAGGATCGTAACTGGTTTGTTGCAGTTCGGACAAAGTCCCTTGGAGCCTCCACTAATGATGAAGCATTGGCGGCACAGGAACCGAGGTTCTTCGGAAGTAGATAGGGAGGGGTCAGGGTATATGGTGGCATCAGGAAGAAATGGGGCTGCGCAAGTAGCACAAGAATGCATCACGAGAGACTCTTTGGGTTGTAATACCGATCCATAGACTTTGGATAGAGTCGTTTCGTTCGGTGCCAAAGACGGCAAGATACCAGACTCGGGTATTGGTCCAGTAATAATGGATTTGAGAGGTGAAGTCGGTTGAGAGGAAATTGAGGCAATGTGATTCGTAATGCGGTTATCAAGTAATATGGATCCAGTAATTTGAGCATTTACGGTCCTGGGAAAGCGCCGGCTAGGAGTGGTGTCCGGACGAGTAGAAGGAGAGACGTTTTCCGGTGGTCCTCGACTCCTGGGCCGGACTGGGGAGGTTGACTTCTCACGAGACACATAAGTTCGAGACCATTTATCCTGATCTTCCTGTGAATCGCTATGAGTCCAGGAGATAGTAGGAGCTGCATGGGGTACAGATGATCAGTTAGATTGCATTACTCCGCCAGGCGCGTGCTCACCAACTACAGAGCCCCCGCATTTGTTGCATCGCTTATCATTGACAATGTCACCGCATCTACGACAGAATCCCATATGAGCAACCAATCTGCAGGATGAGAGGGAGCAATCATACTAAAACTCAACTTCAACTCTGTTTATCACGTGACCTTAATTGGCAAAGGTTTGGAACCGGTTCCTCCCATGCTTTCTCCATACTTTTCCCCTTGTAAAAAACGCGGATCACGCAGCCGCTTGGTAAACGAGACTCTAACCAAGGATAGCAAGGAAGATCAAGAGACAAATCATGCCGAGCCTGTCTTTGAACACTTTTTCCGTCACGATCCCCTTCTCTGCTTCTACTTTCGCAAGTTCCTCGATCTCTATCAACTCCTCTCCGCTCTCAAACCGATCCTTATCCAAGGTATTGTCATTCAATTTTTAAACGCCTTGACGTGAATTCATCCTTCTTCCTAGAGTCTGTCGCGGGCGATCCATGGAAATTACTGGTGGCCGTCACTTTGCTCAATAAAACTACCGCCAAGGTCGCAATTCCTGTGTTTTGGGATTTAATACTGCGTTGGCCGACTCCATGGGCTATGTCTCAAGGTCAGTAGCTCCACATGTCGAGGTATGATGTCTATTTAACGATTTGAACAAAAAGCTTGTGGAGAGGAACTAAAAGACTGTCTTTACCGTTTAGGAACATACAATGTTCGGTCACGAAGGTTGATACAATTGTCGAAAGTGTACATCGTTGATCCACCCTCTGAAAATGATGCTCGCCCTTCCAGAACTGCCTTTCGAACAAATCAGCCCACGAATTTACTACGCAACAAGGGATATCGATATCTCTCAACCCCGATTTCACATTTACCGGGTACAGGGCCCTATGCACTAGACTCCTATCGTATATTTTGTACCAGTCATCAAAATCCGTTTTGTGAGGAGTGGAAAACGGTACAACCTACGGACAAGGAACTGGTGCTCTACTTGGTAAGCTCACTCGTGTATCTCAAAACTTCTATTCATGTATCGAAGCGCTGGAAATGGGCATCCGAAGAAAGAAAAGAATGGTCCCCGTTGACGGGTCGCATTATACCTGTAGATCTTCAGTACCTCGACTCACTAGTGAATGAGCTTACTAGGTACCACGTAAAACAAAAACGGTAGTGAGGGAAAAATAATATCTAATCTCAAGCATTGCGATATATTGTGAGATTCCTAACCAAGGCTTTTAGATAATTCTCTTCACGTAAGATCTCATAGCTTAGTCGCCAGTCTTGGCTGCCAGTCGATACGTTCAACCTGATAGGAAACATGATCATGCCTCTGAGATCGTGTTCCCAAGTGTGCTTACCATTTCAGGGCGTAAATCTTCTATGCTCGCTGCACCAACGAGCCTCATGGCCGTAACAATTTCCCTCTGGAGAATCTGGGTAATCTTTACGACGCCTGCGACCCCATATGCCTGATGCAGATTTGTCGCTATCTATCATCCACGAGAAAACAACACTCACACTTTGAGCATATAGGAAGGGCCGCCCAAGTCCCACTGCCCTAGCCCCAAGGCACAATGCTTTGATGACATCTGTGCCCCTGCTTATACCGCCTGATTTTCTGGTTACCAAAGTCCTTGCAGAGTGTTTAAATCGCATACCATCAATGTACACTGGATTATATCGATCAGCTCAGGACCTAGACACAAATACTGAATGCATACCTTCTATCTTGTTGAAGACATCAGGACGCTGCAGGCGGAGCTTGTGTAACACCTCCAGTGGTGGTAAGGAACTGCACCACATGTAATCAATGCCAAGTTCCTACATCTTTCTGACATCTACTAGGTAGCACAATAAAACCACTTACTATTCCAATTGTCGTCCTAGAGGAGATATAATCTAAGGGAAAACTCTAAATGTATGGACATACCTCCGTGATTTGAAAGAAGGATTCCCTCAACTCCGGCGTCAACTGCAAGAACTGCATCCTGTAACAGGACAAAATAAGTAGCCACTCAACTCTGAATCAAATGTGTCTTACCTCAACACATTGAATGCCTTATGATCGTCAAGACTACATTACATGCGCAATCATGGAACGCGCTCACTCACCTTTGATCACTATCGGCAAATTTGTTAAACCCCTTAACCATGGAATTGTCTAATGCTCAATGTCACAAAGCGTAGGCAAAATGGCATCAGGACGCACCCTCTCCCACGTCATATTTCGATCATCATTGGCTATGAGTACACCTGCTGTACCCAGTCCATCTACTTCTTTTTCTGGGTCATCACTCTCGGACCAATACGTCGAGGTACCCTTCTCCTCGTCTTCCAATTGCCAAGGGTTACGAATATCTCTTTCACGCTTGCCAGCCACAATCGCATCAACCGTCAGAAAAATTGCCTTGTAACCGAGAGTGTCAATTTCCCGAACCCGTTGTTCAGCAACCGAATCATTAGCATGTTTGTAAAGTTGAAAGAACAAGGTCTGCGACGGGATGGCGGCATTCATGATCTCGCTATGCGATAGTGATGAATTCGAAGACACCATTTGGATAATCCCGGACTGTGAAGCACCTCTTGTTATGTTGACTTCACCTGCAAGATCATGTAACTCATCCAACGTTCCTGAAATATAGAGAGAAAGAGACTACCATCTGGATGACCAAGTTTTGCAAGTGCAGCTCCACTGACGAAGACAGGGATAGAAGACTTGAATCCAAGGATACGAGTTGAAGGATCACATTTTGCGACTGGTCGCATCACTCGAGCATTAAAGAAAAAACGTGAAAATGCACGGGCGTTCTCGTCGTGAGCTGCTCGTTTTAAGATGGGGTGATATGACCTTTGCTAAAAGAGGTGGTCTTACTTATCTCGTCGTCTGCAGCAGAAGTGTAGTAGGCTCTGGCTTTACTAGAGAGCGTCTGATATGCAACAGCCTGAAAATGCTTATCGACAATGTTTCAAGGCACTTCCATGTAAGCTCACCTCCATATCTCTGAGGCTGAGAATCCTACTAAGAGGCGGTCTTTTTTGGGCTGCCTCTTCAACTCGTTGCTCATCTTTTGTTTTCTTGCGATTTTTCTGCCTCTCACTCAGGATATGAATAGATTTGGTGTCCAGTGAACCAAGATGCTTTGTAGAGGGTAGGTTCTTCTCTAGGGCATCTGGCGGATGAATAGGTACGTAGACGGCGGTGGCGTCTCGTCCGGCGTATTTGAGTATGATTTTCGCACCTCCTGGGTGTTCCTTCCAAAAGTTGAACTCAATCGGGGGATGATACGCGTGTAGAAAGACGAACTGGGAGGAACTCCGTCACATCGTAGACGTAGTTCTTAATGATAACCCAGCAGGACCTGTTGATGCATCATAGATCAAGTCATTCGTGTTCACATCTGAAAACGTACTCGGGAGAGCCGTGTTGAGCAACCTGGTCCAATGTCCAGGTTGACATGGTGGGCGGGGAGAACTATGAGATAGGAGGGGAACGTAACACGGAGTACCGGACCGTCTAGTTATTCGAGCATAAGATTCAGCCGAATGTGTACTGGAAATACATGTAGTGATCTCTAAGATATGTACATCATGCCTGTCACTGTAAAGAAATTTCTTCGTGGGACCACTCGACACGTCCCACCAATGCCTTATCGATAGCTTGGTGCCCCAGCCGTGCAGACATCACATATAACCTACCCCGAGCGCACGAGATCACCTGGACCACTGAGTGGAAGAACAACCCTCCGTAGCAGGGGAGCTGGTCATTTGGCCAACCGCCCAGTACAGTCACTCCAACCCTCAACTATTTCCACGACCTCGCTGAGAAAAGAGAAGTCTTCGGTCAACTCCTGCAGTGTAGAACAGGCCGTGGGCACCTCGGTAAATAATATCAGAGGTTTGTTCCTATAGAGACCCCTCTTCATGTGGCGAAATCATACAACCGGTTCTGCTCCACCTTTCAGGGGCCATCTATCTCGAACACTGTACCTCTCAGACCTTCTTGGGACCAAGGACTATGGCAACTTTCCTCAAAAGTCTGATGCAACGGCCGAATCAATCCATACCTCCACCCTGGGCTTGACAAGCTCCTCTGGGTCATGGCCTACCACCATGCAATACGGTGGCTTGCGCAACCATAGGCATCTCTATATACGCCTATCCCATACTCCTCGCCGCAACTTTATTTCCATCACACACCCTAACCTTATAGAAGCCCACTCCGGCAGCCTGAGCTTAGTCAGTATGCCGGCGGCATAGATTGCTCACACACATGTGACTGCGCGTTGTTTGCTCTTGTTGGGAACCAACCGCGCAAGACTGGTCTTTGCGTTATTGTCATTGCTTTGTCCTGCTGTCTGCAATGCCGACGTTACTGACCCAACGGGAACTCAAATTAATGAATTACAGAGAATTACAGAAGATATGCAAGGTGTGTTTGTCTCGCTGGCCATCAACTGAACTTATGTTCGTCAAGGATTGGGGTCTTCGGGCAAACCTCAAATCTGATGAAATGATTGGTTTGCTGTTGGAAGCACAGTGCGTTTCCGCTCTCACTCCGCCTACATATTAGTTCACCTTGACTTCAGATCTCAGGACACTCAAAGACCTACTCCCACACCGGCACCTCCGGTGCAGCCCAGATCGGTTCCGGCCAGACTGTTGACGACCAAGGCTGGATCGACCCGGTTGCCTTCGGTAGTCATTCATGATGTACCAAAGGAAACAAATGGACGAGAGGTCCATACAGCAACTGCCGCAAGGCTGGAAACTGCTCCAGTACCCCCACCACCTGCTCGAAGCAAGAAAACAAAAGAATTGCAGAAGAGACTAGGAGTAGGAAGGCCAGTTGCAGTCGGTGGCACTGGTGCACGAGCGGTAACCCGACCAGTCGCTTTCTCGAGAAGAGGGATAAGACGTAGTCGAAGCGGTCAAGTAGAAGCAACCATTCCAGAAGGTAAGTTTCAAAAGGCGTTATTGTACCCTCGGAGGCCTTTTAAGTATTATGCAGAATCCGAATCATCCTGCACTTCTGATGTGCAGCAAACGGCTGCTGTTTCATCGTCCCAAGCCCAATCATCTAGTTTCCAAGGTGAAGCAACTCAAGAGAAAGCTGAAACAATAAGATCACCCGATATTGAGCGCTTACTTTCTGAATTTGTGAGTCTAGTCATCTTGTGCCTAGCAGGTTATTGACGGTTACTACACAGGTCAAGCCTTTACAAGACCAAATAGACACACTGAGAGCCGAGGTAAAGCGGCTGCAAGCTTTGGAGACGGAAGTAAAGAATTTAAATGCCATAGTAAAACAGAGAGACTCTGGGCAGACCGTCGATGAGGCACAAGTGTGGGAAACAACCTTTTGCACGCGAACGGATTACCTGGTCGAACCTTCGACCCCTCCAACAACGTCCAATGTTCGATTACCTTCACCAAAAATGATAATGTCGACGGGATATGCTCCCACTTTGCTCGGAAAGCGACAACCAGAGTCTTCCATTAGCGAATCACTGAATGCACAGGAGGAAGATCCAGGGAGGATATTTGCTGATACTTCGAGTCCAGTCAAGAAGCGTCCTAAACTTTCAAGAGAAGGTTCATCTAACAAAGGCAAGGAAGTTGATCGAGCGGAGGTTAGCGGGGATAATACCTCGACCATGTTGCCTCGTGCTACAGGTTTTGTCGTTTATAATGACCCTCAAGAAAGAGAGTTTCTACCACCAGCCAACCACCTGTCGGACACGTCTCGATCGAATGGCCCTCGAGGTGTGAGGCAGGGATATTCAACGAGTTCCATGAGTGCGCTAGAGAATCGAAACCCTTTTAACTACTCGCTGCTTCCAGAACCCTTGGCACCTAGTCCGACATTGTTTGCACCCGCATTTCCGTCTTTAGAACCTCCACAGTCCCCAACACCCGCAGGATTTAGTCTTCTGGGAAGCCTTTCTACTAAGGACGATCGCTTGGATATGTTCAAGACTTTTGGTGTACCTCCGTCAGACAGAGCAAGGCGCTTTCCACCGGGGTCATCTAATGACGTGACCGATCCCACAGCTTTACTTCATCCACCACAAAGACGTCTCCCCTCAGTTGATGAATCTCGTTCGACCTTTGGCCTGATGCCTTCAGCATCTGGATCGGATCCAAAATCCGAAAAGCCATTCGTAGCTTTGAAAACGACCATGTACGGAACCGAGCTCGAGGGTGACACTCGGTTTGGAGATTTTGGAGTTGGGGGTGTTGCTATGGGATATTGGAGTGGTGGTCGTTTTTAGTTTTGCTTAATCGATGCCTATTTTTCTCGTGTTTATTTCATTCTTGCGTTTACGATATTTCACGCGACGTTCGTACTGCATTTCGCAGTATCTCAGGTTTTTTCATACTAACCATAGTCGGAGTTTCATAACAGATAATGATCATTTAATGATCATTGAAGCCGAGTTTCTACAAGTGCATCATATATACTACATACAATGCTAGAGACATAGACCTTTGTGGTAAATACGAGACCCTCTTAATACAGCATCATCTCTGGGTGCATGGGTGGTTGATGTTACGAAATCCTTAGACTCGGTGTTCAAGTTGAATGTTTATATATACAAAGACCTGTGTGATCTGTCTTCTCACCATTAATGGAATGACATCCCAAGTTCACGGAGAATGGAATTTGGCCATGTTTCAGTAGATTTGGTTATTATGGCTATTAGTAGCCATTCAGCCCAATTAAATTATTTGTAACTGATGTAAAGACTATTCCATTTCCTAATCTGTATGCCTGGTTTGACCATCTATTTATTTAGAGGTAATAGGCATGAATAGATTTTGTTCAATTCCTAGTTGAGTGGTATAGAAATATTGATATGTAAATAGCTGGATGATTAAAAATAATTACCTTTTTATCTTTAAGTATAGGTAATAATGTGTTCACAAAAATGAACTTAAGATGGGAATATAATAATGTGTCATATGCCAAGTCCAACCCTGTCAATAGGGATCTAACTTTTCATTGTGCTCAGCCAAGCAAACACTCTCAACCTCACATTTGCTATGAACTTCACTATCTCTCTGCATTCCACAGGCTTTTCTACAGGCTTCCCTGCACCCTCAAACTCTGCCACTGGACTTGTAGACATCACTGCTATAGATCTCAAATCCTGTACTCATACCTTGTTCTTTCAGAAGACTTCCTGGATTACTGATTCACTATCTTTTGTTACTCCAAATACACTCTACCTTTTTGGGTAATATTCTAGATATTTTGATTAGGTTTCTGACCATCTGCATACCATCATTCTAATGTCAGCTCAGCATTACTCTGCTAGATTGCAATGGACAGTAGAGTATTTAGAACATTAGTCATAGAAATATTTCTCTAAAGATCACAAACTCCATATAACCTTACAGACTTTTCTCAGTTGCTTTAACACTGTCTTCTATAGTAGTGTTATCTCTTTGTACAACCATTTATAACCTGTTTTCTATAACAGTGTTATTTCTCTGCACATCCATTAAGAACCTATCTTCTGTAGTAGTGTTATTATAAGAGGATCTACTCTTTTGACTTCAACACCACTATCAAAGTCCACAGTATTCACTTCCCTGGTCTTGATCTTATTCTGCTTTCAAAGCCTACAGTATTTGTTCCTATAACCTTGACACTTTCCACTGCTTCTCACAGAGTTTAAAACTCAACCACTGTCTCTACCACTTCATATCCACTGCTTAGAGTGATCTTTCTTTCTTTCCAGGCTTGTCAGACATGTGAAGCTTGAATGCTAGTCTCCTTATTTAATTCCCTTTTCTTTTTCTTTTTTCTTTTATTTTCTTTATTTGGATTTAGGGTTAGGGTTAGAGTAATGTCATGATCACACTGTCACACATCAGTCACATCAAATGACATGGTCATAGAGAAAGATATAGAAGGTTCTGGAAAGATAACATCATATAATATGTACTATACTTATTGACCTTAAGGTAAACATATAGTCATTTAGAGTAGGCTAGAAAAGTAGTAGTATAGGCCATGGTAGTTTAGTATATAAGGTAGACAATCTTGTACAGAGTTCTATATTAAGTTCTCTTGTGTTAACCCTAATATTATTATGACTTAAGCTTTGAGTTTAAGCAAAAGACACACTCTTATATTGAGTAATACAAGAGAACTCAATAGAGTTCCTAAGTACAAGACATCTACCTTATATACAAACTACTGATGGTCCATGCTACCCTCCTTTAGCCCTATTCTAATGACTATGTGTTTATCTTGAGGTTAACATATATGTTACAAACTTAAGACCTTAGGGTTGGTCAAAAGAGTGAACCTTGTATTGGGTTAACACAAGAGAACTTGATAGAGAACTCTGTACAGGATTGTCTATCTTATATACAAATACCTAATGGTCTGTGCGAGCTATTTCTAGCCTA
>Ga0157368_1000920_pt1 | contig 13151 bp, 8 predicted proteins | sample AttbisABBM3_FD_113146 | JGI IMG/M metagenome (GOLD analysis project Ga0157368, IMG submission 113146) | Fungus gardens microbial communities from leaf cutter ant in Botucatu, State of São Paulo, Brazil - Atta bisphaerica ABBM3 | ecosystem: Host-associated > Fungi > Mycelium > Unclassified ...
CACCCCGCCCTCGCCCAGGTCGGCGATTTCGAGATCCGCCTGTTGCGGCTGTTCAAGACCGTGGTGGAGTGCGGCAGCTTCAGCGCCGCCGAAGGCCGGCTGGGCATTACCCGCTCGGCCATCAGTCTGCACATGAACGACCTGGAGAAGCGCCTAGGCATGCGCCTCTGCCAGCGCGGGCGCGCCGGCTTTTCCCTGACCGACGAAGGCCGTGAGGTGCTCAAGGCCAGTCAGTCCCTGTTCGCCGCCCTGGAAGGCTTTCGCAGCGAGGTCAACCAGTTGCACCAGCACCTGCGTGGCGAACTGAACCTGGGCATCATCAACAACCTGGTCACCCAGCCGCGCATGCGCATCACCCATGCCCTGGCGGCACTCAAGCGCGCCGCGCCGGACGTGGTGGTGAACATCGGCATGACCCTGCCCGGCGAGATCGAGACCGGCGTGCTGGACGGCCATCTGCACCTCGGCGTGCTGCCGCTGATCAATGCCCTGGCCGGCCTGGAATACCTGCCGCTCTACGAAGAGCGTGCCCTGCTCTACTGCAGCCGCGCCCATTCACTGTTCGCGGTGGCCGACGATGAGGTGGACGAAAGCGTCCTGGCGGCCCAGGACGCGGTCGGCCCCAATCATCTGCTCAACCAGGACGGCCATGACCGCCATGCCGCACTGAATTGCACGGCGCGCGCGTCGGATCGCGAGGGCGTGGCCTTTCTCATCCTCACCGGTTGCTACATCGGCTATCTGCCCGACCACGTCGCCCAGCCCTGGGTGGTGCAGGGCCAGCTACGCGCCCTCAATCCCGAGCGCTTCCACTTCGACACCACCCTGGCCGCTGTCACCCGCAAGGGCCGGCGGCCGAACCTGGTACTGGAGCGGTTTCTCGAAGCCCTGGCCGAGACGGTGTGAGCCGGTCTAGTTGGCGCTGCGCACCGGGCGGACGACGATCTCGTTGACGTCCACGTCGTCCGGCTGCTCGATGGCATAGCGCACCGCCCGGGCGATGGCGTCGGGCTGCAGGGCGATGGCGCGGTAGTCGTCCATCATCGCCCTCGCCGCAGGATCGGTGATGGTGGACGCCAGTTCGCTTTCCACCACGCCCGGGTGGATGCAGGTGACCCTCAGGTCGTCGTGCTCCTGACGCAGTCCTTCGGAGATCGCCCGCACCGCATGCTTGGTGGCGCAATAGACCGCCGCCGTGGGCACCACCGACAGGGCGCCGATGGAGCCCAGGTTGATGACGTGGCCGGTGCCGCGGGCGGCGAATTCCGGCAGCACCGCGGCGATGCCGTTGAGCACCCCTTTGATATTGACGTCGACCATCTGCATCCATTCTCTGGTCTTGAGCGATGCCAGGGGCGACAGCGGCATGATGCCGGCGTTGTTGACGATGACGTCCACGCGCCCCCAGCGCTCGCGGGCCGCCTCGACGAAGGCGGCCACGTCAGTGGTGTCGGTGACGTCCAGCCGTCGATAGGCAGCCTCGCCACCCGCGGTGTTGATCTCGGCGGCCAGGGTCTCCAGCCGTTCGCTGCGACGGGCGCCGAGTAGCAGCTTGCAGCCGGCAGCACCTAATTCGCGGGCGATGCCGGCGCCTATGCCACTGGATGCGCCGGTGATGAGTACGACCTTGTCGATAGTCATGGAAGCAATCCTCTCTGGTGGTTTGGAGCCCTCGGGCGGTAGCGGCGCCAGCCATCCGTACCTCGGTAGCGGTGCAGCCGCTATTCAGGCTTGCCAACACCTTAGCCAGCAGCCATTGTCGTGATAACTCCCCCGGAGCTGACCGTCGTGGTTAGCAGGATTTACCAATGGAAACGGATCTGAATCTGCTCAAGGTCTTCGTCGCGGTGGCCACGGCGGCGAACTTTCGGGTGGCAGCGGATCGGCTGGGCGTCAGTCGCTCGGCGGTGAGCCAGGCGATTCGCCGCCTGGAAGACGAGCTGGGCAGCGCGCTGGTGCAGCGTACGACTCGCAGCGTGCGCCTGACCGAGGCTGGCGAGCGCCTGCATCGGCAGGTCGCCGGGCCCTTGTCCGGCCTGCTCGGCGCCCTGGACGAGGCGAGCCATGCCGGACCGCCGCGGGGGCTGTTGCGGGTCGCGGTCACCTCCATCGCCGAACGCTTTCTCGACGGTCCGCTGCTGGCCGGCTTCGTCGCAGCCTATCCCGAGGTGACGCTGGACATTACCGTTACCGATGAAGAGTTCGATATCGTCGAACGCGGCTTCGATGCCGGCGTGCGGCTGGGCGAGGTGATCGAACAGAACATGATCGCCATCCCGGTGACCGGTCCGCAGCGCGAGGTGGCGGTGGCGACGCCGGCCTATTTCGCCCAGTACGGCCGCCCGACCCATCCACGGGAGTTGGCCGAGCATCGCTGCATCGGTTGGCGCCCGGCACCCGAGGTGGCGCCCTGGCGCTGGGAATTCAGCGAAGCAGGCCGGGCCTTCGACGTAGCGGTCTCACCGCGGATCACCACCAACGACATGCTGCTGATGATCCGCACGGCCCTGGCCGGCGGCGGCATCACCTTCGGCATGGAGGATACCTTCCGACCCTATCTGGAGCGTGGCGAGCTGGAGCGGGTGCTGGAAGACTTTCTGCCGCCCTTCCCAGGCTTCTATCTCTACTATCCGAGCCGCCACAACCTGGCACCCAAGCTGAGGGCGCTGGTGGAGTGGATACGAGAGTATCGGGAGCAGAGCGAGGGGTAACTCGAGGTGTGGGTTGCCCTCACCCCGGCCCTCTCCCGGAGGAGAGGGTGTGCACCGCTTGAGTTCAGCCGTAGGGTGGAAAACGGCGAAGCCTTTTCCACAGGGGGCATAGGTTGGAGTGACGTCGCAGCTGTTGGGCTTCGGCGATGGGGCCGCCTCAACCCAACCTACGCACGCTCTGTAGGTTGAGTTGAGCGTAGCGAAGCCCAACGAGCAGCGAATCTCAACTACCCAGAATCCAGCGATCGATGGCAACGGCCACGCCATCTTCCTGGTTGCTGGCAGTGACCTGGTCCGCTGCTTCCCGCACCGCCACGCCGGCTTGACCCATGGCGATGGCGAGGCCGGCTTGGCGGAACATGGGGACGTCGTTGCTACCGTCGCCAATGGCCGCCGTGCGCGCGACGGGTACGCCCGCTGCCTGGGCCAGTTCGACCAGGGCGTCACCCTTGTTGGCCTTGGGATGGGTGATGTCCAGGTAGTAGAGCTGGGAGCGCAGCACCGTAGCGCCCTCCCCCAGTCGCTTGCCCAGCTCACCTTCCAGGGCTTCGAGTCTGGCGTGATCGCTGCCGGCGGCGACGATCTTGTCGACCCGGTCCAGGTAGGGCTCGAAGGAGTCCACCACCGTCGGCCCATACCCCAGCGCCCGGGTTTCCCGTGGCACGTAGGGGCCCTGGGGATCGCGGGTCAGCCAGAGGTCATCGGCGAACACCCAGACCTCGCAGGCCTCCTGGTCCAGGCGCTCCAGTACCTGGCGCGTCACGGTCTCGGCCAGGCGATGGGCGCGGATCAGTTTCCCATCCGCCTCCACCAGGTTGCCACCGTTGAAGCCAGCCACCGGCTGACGGATACCGAGGCGTTGCACCAGCGGCAGCAGCGCGCGCGGTGGGCGACTGCTGACCAGGGTGATGGCCTTGCCGGCGGCCTGCAAGCGCGCGACGGCAGCGATCACCGCCTCGCTCAGGCTCTTGTCGTCGCGGACCAGGGTGCCGTCGATGTCCGATACCAAGAGGTCGATGGGGATCAGGTCAGCGGATGCCATGAGTGGCCGTCCTTCTTCAGCAGTTCATCGGCACCGGCGGGGCCGGCACTACCGGCGGCATAGCTTTCCACGTCGCCGCCCTGCTTCCAGGCATCGAGGAAGGGTTGTACCGCGCGCCACCCGTTCTCGATGTTGTCGGCGCGCTGGAACAGGGTCTGGTCGCCGATCAGGGAGTCGTAGATCAGCGTCTCGTAGCCGGTGGACGGCTGCATCTCGAAGAAATCGCTGTAGGCGAAGCCCATGCGGATATTCTCCAGCTCCACCAGGGGACCCGGGCGCTTGGCGTGGAAGTCGAACCACATGCCTTCGTCGGGCTGGATCTGGATGATCAGGTAGTTGGGTCGCATCCGGTCGATCTTGGTGTCGCGGAATTGGGCATAGGGCGCGTGCTTGAAGCAGATGGCGATCTCGGTGTCGCGCGCGGTCAGGCGCTTGCCGGTGCGCAGGTAGAAGGGCACGCCGGCCCAGCGCCAGTTATCGACGAACAGCTTGAGCGCCACGTAGGTCTCGGTCTGGCTCTCGGGATCGACCCGTTCCTCCTCGCGATAACCCTTCACCGGCTTGCCATTCATCGTCCCAGCGACGTATTGGCCGCGAACCGAGTTGGCCAGTGCCTCTTCGGTGGTCTGGGGACGGATGGCGCCGACCACCTTGGCTTTCTCGTCGCGCACCGAGGTGGCGTTGAAGGAGGCCGGCGGCTCCATGGCGACCATGGCCAGCAGTTGGAACAGGTGATTGGGCACCATGTCCCTCAGGGTGCCGGTCTTCTCGTAGAAGTCGCCACGCGCCTCCACGCCCACCGTCTCGGCCGCGGTGATCTGCACATGGTCGATGTAATGGTTGTTCCAGAACGACTCGAACAGGGCATTGGAGAAGCGGCTGACCAGGATGTTCTGGACCGTCTCCTTGCCCAGGTAGTGGTCGATCCGATAGATCTGCTTCTCGTCCATGCTCGCCAGCAGTCGCTGGTTGAGCGCCTGGGCGCTGGCGAGGTCGGCGCCGAAGGGCTTTTCCACCACCAGCCGGCGATAGGCGTCTTCCCGCTCTTCCAGCAGCCCGGCCTTACCCAGGCGCTCGGCCACCTCGCCGAAGAAACGCGCCGCGGTGGCCAGGTAGAAGACGGCATTGGCGGTCTCGGCCTGGGCGATGCGCTCGCCCACCGCCTGGTAGGTGGCGTCTTCGAGGAAATCGCCCTGCAGATAGCAGATGCGACTGCGCAGCCGGCCCCAGAGATCGGCATCCAGCGCCTCGTCACGGGACTTGCCCTTGGCTTCGGCCTGGTCGCGGATGAAGGCTTCCAGCCGGTCGGCGAAACCCTGGTCGGTATTGGGGTTGTGGTCGACGCCGATGATCTGGGTGCGCTCGTCGAGCAGCCCGTCGCGCAGGAGGTTGTACAGGGAAGGGATCAGCAAGCGCTTGACCAGATCGCCGTTGGCACCGAACAGGAACAGTGTGGCCGGCGGCGCGGTGGGCGCTTTGGTGCAGGAACGCCGCTCTTGGGCAGCGGTGTCGGGGGTAACGGCAGGAGACTCGGTCATGACAGGGCCTTAGCCACGAGGGCGGCTGGTGCCGTCCCCCGGGACGCGGCCCGTGGCCGCTCCACAGGGGAACGGCCGGGGTTTTATTGCGGGATTTCGACGTGGCCGCCGAAGCCGAAGCGCATGGCCGACAGGAGCTTGTCGGCGTAGGTGGCCTGCTGGCGCGAACGGAACCGCGCATAGAGGGCGGCGGACAGCACGTTGACCGGCACCGCTTCCTCGATGGCCGCCTCGATGGTCCAGCGCCCTTCGCCGCTGTCGGCCACCGAGCCGGAGAATTTCTCCAGCGCGACGTCGCCAGCCAAGGCCTGAGCGGTCAAGTCCAGCAGCCAGGAAGAGACCACACTGCCACGGCGCCAGACTTCGGCGATGTCAGCGAGGTCCAGGTCGAAGCGCTCGTCTTCGGGCAGCTTGTCGCTGTTCTTCATCTTGAGGATGTCGAAGCCCTCGGCATAGGCCTGCATCAGGCCGTACTCGATGCCGTTGTGCACCATCTTGACGAAGTGCCCGGAACCGGCCGGGCCAGTGAAGATGTAGCCACGCTCGGCACGCTCGTCCGGTGCGTTGCGGCCGCGGGTGCGCTCGATGCTGCCGTAGCCGGGCGCCAGGGCCTCGAAGATGGGCTCCAGCCGCTCGACCGCCGCGGACTTGCCGCCGATCATCATGCAGTAGCCGCGCTCCAGACCCCAGACACCGCCGGAGGTACCGACGTCGACGTAGTCGATGCCCTTCTCGGCCAGGGCCTTGGCGCGACGGATGTCGTCCTTGTAGTAGGTATTGCCGCCATCGATGATGACGTCGCCGGGAGCCAGGCGGTCGGCCAGCTCGGCGATGGTCTGCTCGGTCGGTGCGCCCGCGGGCAGCATGACCCAGATGGCGCGCGGCTGCGCCAGGGCAGCGATGACGCCATCGAGACCATCGGTGGCGATGGCGCCTTCCTTGCCGAGGCCGGCCACGGTTTCGGCACTGCGGTCATAGACCGCGACTTCGTGCCCATGCTTCATCAAACGCCGTGCGATATTGCCGCCCATGCGGCCCAGTCCGATGATTCCCAATTGCATGCTGATGACTCCTTGAGGTCAGGCGACCGCCGCCTCGACCAGTTCGACGATTTGTTGCAAGCCGGCGTCTATGTCGCCGCCCTTGATATGCACGCGCAGGTAGCGACGTCCGCGTTCGGCCAGGACCTCGAGGTCGCCCTTGGCCTGGGCGGCCTCGACGACACCGAAGCTCAGGCTGCGACCGGGAATCTCCAGGTCGTTCTGCGCATCGGCGGTAATCTGGATGAACACCCCCGAGTTGGGGCCGCCTTTGTAGGCCTGCCCGGTGGAGTGCAGAAAACGGGGGCCGAAGCCACCGACTGTCGCTACGTGCTTGCTATCGCGAATGCTATCACGCATGGCGCTCAAGGCCTCCTGGTGCACCGCATTGCGCTCCAGATAGGCCAGTACGGCAAGATAATCACCGGGCTGCAAACGGGCCAGGTGCGCTTTGATGGCCGCCCGGACGGTGTCCTGCCCCTCCAGGCCGGCGTCGCCGAACAGTGCCAGATCGCCTTCTTCCAGCAGTGGCCGGTCACCGCTCAACTGGCCTTCGCGCTCGTAGCCATCGGTCAGGGCCCGCGTCTTGACCTTGCTGGCTTCCACGTCGGGCTGGTCGAAGGGATTGATGCCGATGACGGCGCCGGCCACCTCGGTAGCCACTTCCCAGCGGAAGAATTCCTGGCCGATCAGCTCGGGGCGAGCCAGGCGGATGTCGACCACGGGATGCCCAGCTTGCGCCAACGCCTGCAAACGCTCCTCGCGTTCGGCATCCTCTTCACCGGCCAGGACCAGGCTGACGAAGACCCGATCCCTGCCATAGACGCCGGGCTCGCCGAGTGGCTCCAGGTCCACCGGAATGATGCCCTTGCCCTGCTTGCCGGTACTTTCCGCCAGCAGCTGCTCCAACCAGGCGCCGAGACTGGCGACACCCGGTGAGGCGATCAGGGTAACCTTATCCCGCCCGGCGCGGACGGCCTCACCCAGCACCACACCCAAGCGGATACCGGGGTTGATCGCCGGCGGCGCACTGGGGCTGCAGGCCAGCACCATGGGGCGCGTCACCTGGAAGAAGTCGGCCACCGAGTGCCCGAGCAGCGCCAGGGGAACCATGCCGAACACCGAGAGCACCGAATAGCGCCCGCCGATATGGGGATCGCCCTGGAAGATGGCGCGGTAGCCCTGAGCAGTGGCACTGGCTTCGAGCTTGGAGCCCGGATCGGTGATGGCGACGAAGCGCCGCTGCACCTCGGCCTCGCCCAGCGCGCGCGCCACGGCTTGGTGGAAATAGGCACGCAGGATTTCCGGCTCCAGGGTCGAGCCGGACTTGCTGGAAACCAGGAACAGCGTCTTGCTCAGGTCCAGCTGCGCTTCCAAGGCAGCTATCTGCGCCGGATCGGTGGAGTCCAGCACCTTGAGGGTGAGACCACCACTGGCGGTACCCAGGGTATTGGCCAGCACTTCCGGCCCCAGGCTGGAACCACCCATGCCGAGCAATACCACGGTATCCAGGCCTTCGCCACGCACCGCTTCGGCGAGTGCCGTAAGCGCCGCGGGATCGGCCTGACGGCCCTGGGCAGCGGCCAGCCAGCCTAGCCACTGGTCTTCGTCGCGCCCGGTCCAGAGCGAGGCATCGCCCTGCCAGAGTCGTCGGGACCAGCCGTCACGCCGAGCCTCGTCGAGACGCGTCTCGACGGCCTGCTGCAGGGTGTCGGCCAAACGATAGCGGGCGGCGTTCAGGCGCTCGCCGAGAAAATCCAGGCGCTTCTGCCCTACCGCGCCCAACAGGGCATCGGCGGCATCCTCGAATTGACGGGCACCGTCCTTGACCAGTTGCTTGGCCACGCCGTCCAGATCCAGGCCAGCGCGAGCGGTCGCCTCCAGCACCTGCTGCGCGGCCGTGATGTCGGTGACCAGCGTGGGCGCCACGGTGCCATGGTCGCGGAAGGCGTCCATGGTCTTGGGCGGCATGGTGTTAACGGTATCAGCCCCGATCAGTTGATCCACATAGAGGGTATCGGGATAGGCCGGGTCCTTGGAGCCAGTGGATGCCCACAGCAGCCGCTGCGGACGGGCCCCCTTGGCTTCCAGCACCTTCCAGCGCGGTGACTCGATCAGCCGCAGGTAGTCCTGATAGGCCAGCTTGGCATTGGCGATGGCGATCTTGCCGCGCAGTTGGGCCACCTCGCTGTCGCTACCCTTACGCTCGTCGATGCGCTTGTCCAATACGCCGTCGACCCGGCTGATGAAGAAGCTGGCGACACTGGCCAGGCGGCTGATGTCCTGACCCTGGTGCAACCGCGCTTCCAGACCAGAGATGTAGGCCTCCGCCACCGCCATATAGGCATTGCGATCGAACAGCAAGGTAACGTTGACGTTGATCCCCTCCTCGATCAGCTTGCGGACGGCCACTGCGCCTTCCGGCGTACCCGGTACCTTGACCATCAGGTTGGGGCGATCGACCGCCTGCCAGAGGCGGCGCGCCTCCTCCAGGGTGGCGCGGGTATCCAGGGCCAGATAGGGCGAGACCTCCAGGCTCACGTAACCATCGCGGCCTTCGAGTCGGTCATAGACCGGACGGAGGATGTCGGCGGCCTGCTGGATGTCCTCGATGGCCAGGTGTTCGTAGACGTCCACCGGTTCGGCATCGGCCTTCTCGAGAAAGGCCTGGAGGCTGGCATCGTAGTCACTGCCGTGCCCCATGGCCTTTTCGAAGATCGAGGGATTGGAGGTGACGCCGGTCAGGCCGTCACGCTCGATCAGCGTCTGCAGTTCGCCCTTGGCGAGGAATTCACGACTGACGAAATCGAGCCAGACCGCCTGCCCCTGCTCCGTCAACTGTTTGAGTGGATTACTCATTTGGCACTCCCTTGACGTTGTGCCTGTTCCTTGGCCAGCTTGACCACGTTCTCCACGGTGTAGCCGTATTTGGCTTGCAGCTTGCCGATGGGGGCGGAGGCGCCGAAGGTGCTCATGGTCACCGAGGCGCCCTTGCGGCCGATGTAGCGCTCCCAGCCCAGGGGACCGGCCTGCTCGATAGCGACGCGACCGAGGATCTCATCGGGTAGCACGGACTGCTTGTAGGCTTCGTCCTGCTCCTCGAACAACTCCCAGCAGGGCATGGAGACGACCCGCGCCTTGACCCCTTCACCCTGGAGCTGCTCGTATGCCTGCATCGCCAGGCCCAACTCGCTGCCGGTGGCCATGAGGATCACCTGGGGCTTTCCACCCTCGGCATCGGCTACCACGTAGGCACCCTGGGCCACGCCTTCGGCGCTGGCGTACTTGTTGCGATCCAGGGTTGGCAACGGCTGGCGCGACAGCACCATGCAGGAGGGACGGTTGGTCTGTTGCAGGGCGATCTTCCAAGCCTGCACCGCTTCGTTGGCATCGCCCGGACGCAGCGTCAGCAGACCCGGCGTGGCACGCAGCTGGGCCAGATGCTCGATGGGCTGGTGGGTGGGGCCGTCTTCGCCGACGCCGATGGAGTCGTGGGTGAAGACGAAGACCACCGGCAGCTCCATGATGGACGCCAGGCGGATCGGCGGCTTCATGTAGTCGCTGAAGACCAGGAAGGTGGCGGTGAAGCTGCGCAGGTAGCAGAGCGCCATGCCGTTGGCGATGGAGCCCATGGCGTGCTCGCGAATCCCGAAGTGCATGTTGCGCCCGGATGGCTCGCGCGCGGAAAAGCTGCCGGCGCCCTCGAACTTGAGGTTGGTCTTGGTGGACGGCGCCAGGTCCGCGGCGCCGCCGATCAGCCAGGGAATCTGCTGGGCGAAGGCATTCAGCGCCTTGCCCCCGGATTCGCGCGAGGCCACGCCCTTGGCGTCGGTGTCGAAGGTGGGCAACTTGGCGTCCCAGCCATCCGGCATCTCGCCAGCGCGCATGCGCTGGAGTTCGTCGGCACGGGACGGATCGTCCTGGCGCAGCCGGTCGAAGGCACGATTCCAGTCTTCGTAGAGGCCGCTGGCACGTTCCAGCAGGGCATCGCGCAGGTGGTGGCGGGCTTCGTCGGGCACCAGGAAGTCGGCGTCCTCGGGCCAGCCATAGGCCTTCTTCGCCAGTTTGATTTCGTCGGCACCCAGGGGCTCGCCGTGGGCAGCGGCAGTGTTCTGCTTGTGCGGCGCGCCGTAGCCGATGAGGCTGTCGACCACGATCAGGGTCGGCTTGCCGGTATTGCCCTTGAAGCGATGCAGGGCCGCGGCCAGGGCCTCGGCGTCGTTGGCATCCTTGACGTGCAGGGTGTGCCAGCCATAGCCACGGAAGCGCTCGGCCACGTCTTCGCTGAAGGCCAACTCGGTGTGGCCTTCGATGCTGATGGTGTTGTTGTCGTAGATCCAGCAGAGGTTATCCAGGCCCAGGTGGCCGGCCACGGAGGCCGCCTCACCGGAGACGCCCTCCATCATGTCGCCGTCGCCGCAGAGCACATAGACGTCATAGTCGAACAGGGTCACGCCCGGGCGATTGAAGCGCGCGGCCAACCACTTCTGCGCCAAGGCCATACCGACGCTGTTGCCACAGCCCTGGCCCAGGGGACCGGTGGTGGTTTCCACGCCGGTGGTCATGCGGTATTCGGGATGGCCCGGGGTCTTGGAGTCCAGCTGGCGGAATTGCTTGATGTCCTCGAGGCTGACCGCCTCCTTGCCGGTGGCGGTACCGTGCTCATCGATCTCCTTGACCCCGGCCAGGTGCAGCAGCGAATAGAGCAGCATGGAGGCATGGCCCACCGAGAGCACGAAGCGGTCGCGGTTGGGCCAGTCCGGATGCTCGGGGTGATAGCGCAGGAAGCGGCTCCACAGCGTGTGGCCGACCGGAGCCAGGGCCATCGGCGTACCGGGGTGTCCGGAGTTGGCCTTCTGTACCGCGTCCATGGACAGGGTACGGATGGTATTGATGGTCAATTGGTCGGCGTTGGAGCTGGAAGGTGCGGTGGAACCCATGGCAAGCGTCCTCGTGCTGGCAGGCGCGCCACCCGCGACAAAAACAGTCCGACCGTCCTTGCAACCGTTTCCACCGGGAGCAGCACCGGAAAGATAAGCGTCGCGCACTCGACGAGCGCTACTCGTCACGGTAGAAGGGCGGAATGTCCTGCCGCGACCTCTTGCCGCACGCGCGAGTCCTTCTCTAGAACAATGCCATACCGGGTTGGTTCCGCAAGCTCCGTTAGTTGGCTAACAAAATTTTCGCGTGCTCAACCGGCCAACAGCAGCCGCTCTACATCGAGGCCCGCATCGCGCATCTGCGCCAGCTTGTACCTGAGGGTACGGGCACTGATGCCGAGGCGTTCGGCGGTTTCCTTGCGCCGGCCCTGCTCGGCCTTGAGGGTCTCCAGAATGAGCTGGAATTCCCGCTCACGCAGATCCTCGTCCAGGCCACGCCCCTCCTCCACGCCGGGCAGCGGCTCTGGCTGGGTGACCACGGGGGACAGCGCCACCAGACCCGGCAGGCCAGCAAGGCAGAAATCCTCCGGCTGGATACTGGCGCCCTGCTGCAGGATCAAGGCGCGTTGCACGGCGTTGTCCAGCTCACGCACATTGCCGGGCCAGGGATGGCTGCGCAGCAGGCGCTCGGCTGCGCCGTCCAGCCTGGGCAGCGGGCGACCCTGACGGGTGGCGTGGGCCGCCAGCAGACGCTCGGCCAGCGGCAGGATGTCGTCCGGGCGCTCGCGCAGCGGCGGCCACGCCAGGGGAAACACCGACAGCCGATAATAGAGGTCTTCGCGGAAGCGTCCGGCGGCGACCTCGGCCACCAGGTCACGGTTGGTGGTGGCCAGCACCCGGATGTCCAGCGCCAGGGGCTTGCGCGCGCCGACCCGCTCCACCTCGCGCTCCTGCAGCACCCGCAGCAGCTTGGCCTGCAGGCCCAACGGCATCTCGGAAATCTCGTCCAGCAACAGGGTGCCGCCCTGGGCCAGTTCGAACTTGCCCGGCTGGGCCGCCACGGCACCGGTGAAGGCACCCTTCTCGTGGCCGAACAGGATGGCCTCGAGCAGGTTGTCGGGAATGGCGGCGCAGTTGACCGCCACGAAGGGGCCGCTGGCCCGGGTCGATTGGTCGTGGATGAAACGCGCCAGCACCTCCTTGCCGGTACCGGACTCACCGGAAACGAGCACCGTGGAATCGCTCGCGGCCACCCGCCGAGCCAGGGCCAGCAGCTGCCGACTGACCGGCGCCACCGCCACCGGTTGATCCGCCGGCGCCTGACCGCTCGCCGGACACAGCCGCGCCACCAGGTCCAGCAACACCCGTGGCTCGAAGGGCTTGACCAGGTAATCGGCCGCTCCGCCGCGCATGGCATCGACCGCACGCTCGATGCTGCCGAAGGCGGTCATCAGCAGCACCGGCAAGGCGGGATCGCGCAGACGAATGCTCGCCAGCAGCTGATGGCCATCGATACCCGGCATGTTGACGTCGCTCACCACCAGCCGGAAGGGTTGCTCCGCCAGCGCCAACAGGGCGGCCTCGCCGCTGTCCACGGCGCGGTAACTATAGCCGCCGAGTTCGAGGGTATCGGCCAGGGCTTCGCGCAGGGCACGGTCGTCTTCCACCAACAGAATGGGCAGGCTCATGCCGTAGCCTCCGTAGTCATCAACAACGGCAGGATAAAGGTCACCACCGTGCCGCGGCCCAGCCGCGAACGCACGGACAGCCGCCCGCCGTGGGCCTTGGCCATCGCCAGGGCGACGGGTAGCCCGAGGCCGGTGCCGGTGGCCTTGGTACTGAGGAAGGGTTCGCCCAGGCGCTGCTGCACCGCCAGCGGGATACCGGGGCCGCCGTCACTGATCGCCAAGCGCAACTCGGCCTCACGACGATAGAGATGC
>Ga0157368_1000921_pt1 | contig 13140 bp, 7 predicted proteins | sample AttbisABBM3_FD_113146 | JGI IMG/M metagenome (GOLD analysis project Ga0157368, IMG submission 113146) | Fungus gardens microbial communities from leaf cutter ant in Botucatu, State of São Paulo, Brazil - Atta bisphaerica ABBM3 | ecosystem: Host-associated > Fungi > Mycelium > Unclassified ...
ACTGAACCTCTGAAACACTATTAAGTTCAAGTATCACAACCAGTGAGTATCTTATTTGTGATAACATACATAGGCCTATCTAACCTTTTCAACTTAAACCCCTGCTTTCTCACAAATTCTGAACTCATCACCAACCCTGTTATACTGCTATCCAACAATGCTTCTACTGTAATTCCCTCTTGTATATCAATTCTTTCAAGTTCTATCTTCACTGTTACTTTTCTTAGCATGTCTTCATTGTTCTGGTTACAACAAGATGTATTGTCTACTGCTCTTGCAAGCATTACAAACCTATTACTGGAATCTAATTGAAGACTATTAGATCTCCTTCCTCATTTAAATTACTTTGTCCTTTCCCTTCTTCCTCTCTTCTCTGTTTCCTATATTCTAGTCTTCTTCCCTCCTCAATTCTGTTCTCTATCCTCTTATTCCTGCAATTCCTAGCTAAGTGTCTGAAACCTCTATAACTGTAACAGTTCCTATTTTCTCTCCTATCCACATCCATAGTATATGGGTTCCTTTAAGAAAACTCTACCCTCTGTTAAGAGTTTACTATTACCACATTCATTCATTCTACTCCCTCCATTGGAGCAGGCCTCATGGAAACCCACTATTGAAATGTCTCCTGCCTCCTTAGCCAAACTTGAGGCCATGGCAATATTTGCCTGTGTGCCTCTTGTGTTATGAACTTAAATCCTTAGAGTTGGATAAAAGAACAAACTCTTATATTAAAGTAAACACAAGAGAACTTGATAGAGATTCCTTTACAAACTAATCTCACTACTGTGCACCCTACCCTAAATTACCATGTGTAGAACATGAGGTCAACATATGTTATCCATGTTGTATAATATCATTTGTTCTAGAACCTTCTACTCTGTTCTCCTAAGTCTTATAATCAATATTGTGACTACACCATCAGATTGTGACTGATGTGACAGTGTGACTGATCACTTCTAACCCTAACCCTAGTTGTTCTAAAAATAGAAAATAGAAAGATAGAACAAAAAAAATAAAAAGAAAAGGAAAATTAAACTGAAAAATAAAGTCCACTTTCAACAATCTTGATATCTTGATTGTTCAGCCTTGGAGTGGATGCCCTATTGTTCTTCTTCCTCCTTCTTAGTCTCTCTTCCTCTCTCTTGCTCTCCCTCCAATTTTTATCTAGAATAATTGCCCTACTGAACCAGTGCTCAATAGAGCTGGGTTGGTTCTCTGCTTCTATCAACTTTCTTCTAATATTCCTATTCATGCCCCATTTGAACTCTTTGATCAGTAGGTATTCTTTGTAACCACTTCCTCTTGCTACTCTCTTGAAATTCTGTACAAACTCCTTGATCGTTCTACCTTCTTGTTCTATCCTCTTCAATTCTGCTACTTTTATTGATTCTTTGTTTTCTCCTCTGAACTCTTTCCTTATTTCTGCTAAAAATTCCCCTACTGATTCAAATTCTAATTCTCCTGCTTCCAATTCTTCTAGTATATTTTCCTTCTAGATATCTGCTAATTCTCTCTGTATATAGGATAGGACCCATTGGATCTGTTCCTCAAGTGCTGCCTCTCTTAACTTCATCTTCACATATAACTTGCATGCTGTCACAAAACCTAAGACCTTTAATAAGGTCCCATCAAACACTTATGGCTTTGCCACTTCTGTGCTCGTTGCTACTTCTTCTCTTACTTCTCCCCTTACTTCTCTTACTCCTACCTGTGCTGTTAATGCTGTAATCTACTCCTGAAGTTGTCTTATAATGGCTGGGTAGTTAGGTTGACTCATCTCGTATGGTGGTGGTAGTAATGGTAATGAGGATGTGAGGAGTGATGGGATTGGTAAAGATTGCTCCTAAGTCAAAAGAACTGACTTTGTACTGGACTCGGTCTCTGACTCCAAAATCTCTATAGGTGATAGCAAGCCCTCTTCTTGTTCTGCCTACACCATCTACTGACTACTTAAACTACTGACTATTGCCCTAATCAAATTCTACACAATTTTGTCTTAAGAAAGACATTCTACTCTAGACAGGGTCTTATTGACACCTATCATTCTCCTGCATATACAGGTCATAAGGGGACATTGCAGCACAAAGTTTCTATGTAAAAAGGTACAAGTATACTAACTTAATACCGCACACTTAAACTATGAGTATGTCTAGATAGGGGCCTATGCCTAGTCCCTACCATTCATGGCAATCTTCTGGTGGCTGTTACCAATCTCTTAAGCCTAAGATCTGGCTGTTCTTCTTGATGAAAGAGCTGTGTTGCTTTTCATCAAGGATAATGAGAGAATAAGTGTTGGGAGGGCTCTGTGTTTAAGCAGTTCCAGGAAAAGGGGATCAAGTTCTAATATTACAAATTCAAAACCTTAGAGTTGGTTAAAAAAGTGAACCTTATATTAGGGTTAACACAGAAGAACTTGATAAAGAACTCTATACAAGATTGTCTACCTTATATACTAATACCTAATGGTCTGTGCGAGCTATTTCTAGCCTATTCTAAACAACTATGTGTTTTACATATTGCATAACATTATCCTTCCAGAATCTTTTACATCCTTTCATGTGTCTCATGACCTGTGACCTGCTGTGTGACAGCATGATCTTGTCACTCTAACTCTAACCCTAACCCTAAGTTCTAAAAATAGAATAAATCAAAAAAAAGAATAAAAATAAGAAAGAAAATAAAAATTATTAGAGTCTACCGCTTTCAGCTTTGACAGTTACTACCTTCTTCAGACAGGCTATGAGCACCTACTCTTTGGCATATTAGTATATGCTCTCTTTCTTCTAGTAGACCAAAATCTTAGCCTCTAGATTTAAGAAAGTTAAGAAAAAGTTTCTGTTAGATATGATAATAAAAAAGAAAAAAGTAAAGAATTTTTCTCTTTTGAGGGTTTTATATATTCTAATCATTTTCTATATTATTGTTTCTATATATTTTATTGATTTCTAATGTTAATAATGTTCTCTTCAAATTCTTTAGTGCAGTGCACAGTTAAGGGATAGTGTTGCATAGTTCTTGTTGTATCCTAGTATAATCTCTCTTATATTTGATCTCCATCACTGTTCTAACCTGTGAATAACTTCTGTTCTCTCATTTGCACTTTCCAATCTCTTCTAGTATAGATCAACTATCTCTATTCTATCTTGGGTGTTCTCACTAGCTTTTTGCCAACTCTATAAACTTACATCCATAATATCCAAGAATTACTAGTAATTAAGGTAACTTACTTAGCAGTTTCATTTCAGATAACTATCCTAGGTATATAACCTAGTATATAAACTAGTAATTTACACTGTAATAGCTTATTTTAAAAATTGACCAAAACTAGCACTAATTTCTAGTATTGGCAATGTCATATCTTGCTATTTTCTGGTGGTTCCAACCTTCTAAGTTTACCAAGCTCTCTTCTGAAATATGTGACTAGTGTGACTTGTAGAGATGCAGTATATAAGCTGAAGCCAAAGATAATTCTGACTTTCATCTTTCATATTCTCAGATAATATATAACTGACTATTTAGACTTCTGAGAGACTTTATCAAATCACAGATAACAAGATATAAACTACATTTAACATTGGACCACAGCCATAAATTTTCACTATCTATCTTTATTTGTTTTACATATTATATAATTTGAGAACTCACAGAATACTTATCTCAGTTATGTTCTATATTCTAAAACTTTCTAAGATAAGTATTCTAACTATACTACTTAGAATCTTACTTATAATTATATCATAGATATTTATTATTCTTTAGGTAAATATAGTTGTATTCTATATTTTAGAACTCTCTGAGATTTTTACTATTTTTTGGGTCCAAGTATATTGTTATAGTCTAAGTGGTCATGTAGTGATGTAATAATCTCTATTTAATTCTAGTACTTGTACAATCTCAGTACTCTAACAAATTTTAGTATAATATCTCATAATAGTGGCTTTGTAAAGAAATTAGCAATATTATTAATAGATGGAATATAGCTACTTAACCAAGCTTCATCCTTTGTTTAATAAAGTGGCATTTTGTTAGATGCAGTTCACACTTTATTATCTAAGATCTGGTAAGGCATCTTGAAAGTCCAAATATGTTGATTAGCATGTTATCTAAGAATGTAGAAGATGAGTTGAAATGACCTTTAACTTCAGCTTGTATACTATGTCTCTACTAGCCACACTAGTTGTATATTTTGGAATGGAACTTGAGGAACTTAGTGAATGGAAACCACTAGAGAATGGCAAATTGTATCATTGCTAACACTAGAAGAAGATGTCAGTCATAGTCAATTTTTAGGATAAGCTAGTACAGTACAACTACTAGATTATATACTAGATATGCTGCCTAGAATATTTATCTGAAATAAAAACTGTTAAGTAAGTTACTCTGATTTCTAGTGATTTTCAGATATTAGAGAATAAAGATCCATAAAGTTAGCAAGGGTCTAGTAAGAATATCTAAGATAAAATGGAGATATGTAATTCACACCAGAAAATGTTGGGGAGTGTGGATAAGAGAGAAAAGATTATCTATAGGTTGGAATAAATATGATCAGAACAGGATATGATATATTTGCATTATAACTAGTATGACTATTATAAGAAAACTCAACTTTTCATTGTATTCAACCAAGATTCCTTAACTCCAAACATACCTTTGTGACAAACTTCTCTATTTTCTAGTACTATCAAACCTTACTATAGAGTTTGTAAACCTTACTACTATTAATTCTGAACCTTGTGCTTATATACTACTAATTTTAGAAAACTTCTTAAGTTATCACTTGCTATCTCTTTATCACTATCAAATGTATCCTGCTGTCAAAAATCTTTTGAGTAGACTTAGATATTTTCTATTTTCTTAGTCTTTTATTATTTCTCTTTTCTTTTATAGTTTAGATTTCTTATTTATGACTTAGGTCTTAGAGTTAAGATAAAAGTATACTTTTATATTGAATAATACAAGAAAACTTGATAGAGTTCTCAGTATAAGCTAGTTTAACTTATATACAATAGACCATAGTCTGTATATATATTATAACTAACTAACTCTAAATTTTATAAGATTAACATGTTGTTGTTATGCTATATAACATTATTTATTCAAGAATTTTCTAGAATCTTCTCTGTATTACATAATAATGTGACATATGTGACCATCACATGTGATATCATGTCATACTTCTTTATCTAAGTCCAAAATAATAAAAATAAAAGAAAAAATAAAAGAAAAGAAGTCAAGTTCCTTATTTTCAACTCTGATAGTAGCTACCTTTAGGAAACTTCATTCTGTCCTCTTAGGTTTTCATAAAGGTGGGTTATATCTAATATATTAGACTCTATTATATACTTAGATTTTCCTGAAACATAAACTTTATATAACTTTACAAACTTTTTTAGTTGTTCTAATAGCTATTAGTAAACTAATCTCACCAAAGAACTTGGTAAGCCAGAGTACCTATTGGATTGCTTGTGTGAAGACTATATACTTTGTCTTTATAGTGAATATTACAACTATTTCTTATTGTTTAGTTTTTTAGAATACTAGTCTACTAATAATAAAAAAACATTTTGTTTTGTCAATCTTTATATAATCTTTCATGAGATAGAACTTGTTTTAGAGTGTTTCAATATGCTTTTTTAGATTGTGAGTCAAGTGTAACAAAATATTTACTAGAAAGGAGAGATTGGAGTAAATAGTAACTTAGAGCTATATTAATGATCCAAGTATCTTATGATATAGAATATCTTTTATTTTGTCAATCTCCTTTGATGAACTGAGGCAGTTATTATTGGTTAGTATGATTCCCAGTAGTAATAATGTGAATGCTAGCTTATACTTAGTCATATTAAACATTCTGGTATTTTGTTATGTTTATACTTAAAGGCAAAATTCCATAAGATTAGTAGAGTTAATAAGTATGAAAACTTATTAAACTCTGCAGGTTTATAAACTTCTAAAATGATCTTGGCTTTGACTTATATATTGTGCCTTCTACTAGTTATAGTTGAAATTTCAGAGAAAGGTCTAAAAAGATTATAATAGGAGTTATGATGATAGAAGTATAACCCTATAAACTTTCACCTTTGAGTATAAACTATATCTAATACCATCAAACTCTAATGTAAATAGCAATATACAGGGTTTGGACCAAGTATAGAAACTTGTCTAAGAAACAAAAAGTTGTGGACTTTGTGAACAACTTTGGCTTTAGCTTATGTACTGTGCTATTGACTTGCTACATGGTCACAACTTCAGGAAAGATAAGGTGGGGTTTAAGAGAATGAGTACTTAAGTAGTGCTCTTACTTCATAGTATAGCTCCAAGTGATGTCAGTAGTTATATTGAGTAGAATTTCAGTAGTGAGATACTGATAAGAGTTCAGATTAGAAAGAAGTAAACTCTACTATAGAAAACTAAGTATTTGTGAGGTTTTTATGAAAAGATAATATTGCTATAAATATTATAAGTGGAAGTGTTGCAAGAAAATGACACTATTATAGAAAATGAATTATGTATAGGGTCTTACAAAGATATAATATTACTTTAGAAGACAGATTATTTATAAGTTTAAACTTAGACATATAACAATATTCTTTCTTCTTTTTCTAGCTAACACACTTTTAAATAGTAAACTTTACACTGTGTAACAAGCTTCTTTGAAAAATCTAGTGAATAGATTGTAAAGTTTCTTAAGAGTCTCCAATAATATTATTTATCTTAGATGGTATATTCCAAAGATATCTATCAAGTCAAACCTTATGACTGAAGATATCAACTGATATTTATTTTGCCAACCTTTTCCAAACTGCTGGAACTCTCCAAAACTCATCTAAAAGTGATAGCAGATACTAACAACACTCACTCAATAAAATAGAAGTTAAAATTGCTCTCAAGTAGGGGTATCTGGATGAAGGTTCTCTCTCTACTCCTTTCTACTCATAGTTTATGTATTAGTCTAAGAATACAAAGAATAAAACTAGAAAATAAAGGCTGAGACTATAATGAAGCTTTCTAAGGTCTTGCAAGCACATGGCCATTTCTTCATCTACAACCTAACATCAATCTAATGATCAATCTTTACTCATAAGAGCCTATTCCATTCTCCCTTTATCATTTCCATAGCTGCTCCTTCTTATTTCTCCATTCTGGACTCTGTTAGCTTCTGATCTAGTGTATTCCTACCTTATTCAATCATCCAAATGTTCATAACTTGATAAGACTCTCTTGTAAGTACATACTCCTTGTAACTAGTCTTTCTCAAGTAGATGTTATCACTTTCTAGTATAGTTCTAGTGTTTCTATTCCTTTAGCAAGTGAATAACATTGCTTTTCCTATAGTTCTCTAGTAAACAGTACTATAGCATGTTTTTGTTATAATTGAGTAATCTTTGTATATATACTGTTACAAACTCAAGACCTCAGGATTGGTCAAGTGAATAAACCTTGTATTAAATTAACATAAGAGAACTCAATAAAGAACTCTGTATAAGATTGTCTACCTTATATACTAAACACTAATGGTCCATGCTTTACTACTTTTATCCTACTCTAAATGACTATGTGTTAGTCTTAAGGCCAACATATATTACATATGTTGTATGTCATCATCATACTAGAACCTTCTACATCCTTCTATTATGACCACATGACTGTGACTGTGTCATGTGACTGTGATTTCATGCTAAACCCTAACCCTAGATCTACAAGTATAGAAAATAAAGAAAAAATAAAATAAAAGTGGAAAGGAAATTGAAATAAATAAAATCTATTATCTTCAACTCTAATACATACAAGCTGGAGCAGCAGATAGTTAGGCATTTCACAATACTCTGCTAAGTCTGTTCTAGTAAGCTTCAAGTCTGAAGTCTGGTTTGTTTAATGGCTACCACACTGTCTCTCTGGTTAGTATCTGCTTGAGAGAGCCTGAGATTTGTTATCACAGAAAAGCATTTTCTGGCATAACAATGAATGTGGCCAGAACAGAACATGACATCCAAGCATGTTGCTATAGCCCAAGATGCAATGATCCATGTTCAACAGGACCACTACATAGACTGTTAAAACAAGTGACAAGAATTTAGAGTGATAATCAATACTTAGAATCATAGAATGAGACTGAGGTAGATGAAAAAACTACACAAAAATAAAGGGAGTGAATTATGTAATACATGATATGGAAAAGGAAACATGTCTATAAGGGTATATATACAACATGGACCACCTCACTTAAATTTTTTCTTTATTATTATTCCAGATGAGTAGTATATACATAACACCTACCTCAGTCACATTCTATATTCTGGAACCCTCTGAGGTGAGTTCGTTCACTAGTACACTCTATTTCTATTTAGACTTACAATTGTCATAGCTATTTACTGCCTTTTAACCATGCTGCTGTGCTTTAACATCTACCAGCCTTAAATACTAAGTCTTGGTGTCTACAAGTAAAGAAAAACACTAGCTCCCAGCAATATAACAACATGAAGTCTAGAAAAAAGACAACTAGATGATGAAATATGTGATCTATGGTAGAAGTCACAGAAGTGAATAAGCAGTACTCAATTGATATCTGTTGTGAAAGATAGAAGATGGATATACTTGGAACAGACTATGACAGCTACAGAGAGTCAGAGTGATGCCCAGTTAGCTGAGCTGCCAGTTGTCCATGCTGCATGCTGCTGCTAGGTTTTCCTTCAAACATGAACTGATTTATTTGCCACAGATCAAGAATTCATTCTATTTGAACAAGATTATTTCAGAGATTTCATTATATTATATTGTATCACTTAAAAGTTTCTCAACAAGTCTGTTAATGAAAATGATTACTATGAATTGAGTTATAGCTGCAGAAATTGTAAGGTGAGTCACGAATGGGGCGTGGATGACACGAGGTAGTGAAGTTCGTAACAGCATCAACTACAAGACAGCCACTATGCACATAGGTAATTATTCAATGATCCTGATACATTATTGATTCACCGGCGCAATGTATCTAAAAACTGGTGATTATCTTATTTAATCCAGAAACACTCGTCAAACGATCCAACACCTTCCCAGCATACAAAACCTCCACTTTTCTAGGCCTTATATGTTGAGCTACAGTGAGAACGGCCTTCGTAGGCTTTGAATCCTGCCAATACAAGTCAACTGTGATACCCCCTCGGACATGAGCACCTTTGATTGAACCCTTTGGCCATTGGGAAGGAAGTGCAGGAAGCAGTGTAACCTTCAAAGGGGTCTCGAGAGTTGGAACGTCGGGTGCTTGCAACAAGGCGTTCTGTGGGCAGCAGGTCAGTCAGGTAGGGAGACACAGATCAAACTTGGTGCTTCAACAAACCATCACAGCTGCAGGATGTGCAAGATTGGCATCAATTTGGAAAACCGGATCAGGATCTGTGGGATCATAGATCGAGAATAAGTTGGCAGCAAAGTTTCTCTTGATGTAATACTTCAAATCCATAGCTCAGCATCTGAAAAATAATCATGAGAAATGTGACAAGACGAACCGAAAGGAGATGGTAGAAATTTTGAGAATCGCCCAGCTGGGCATACGAAGCCGCCCTCCATGCCTTCTCCCACCCAGAATCCGCATCAGCTGCAGTCCCATTGCCTCTATGAGTGAGACTGGTTTTCGCGGCTTCGAGTACCTGTTCCTTGGTATACTTGACCATGGATCCGTTGGTAGGAACTGGTCCTTGTACGACTGGGTCATAGGACGCAAGAGCCGATCCTGGAAAGAGCCCAACAAGATGTGAGAGATGTCGATGAGTGTCCGAAGGATCATCCTTATCAACTTTCCACTCCTGGAGCTGACCCCATGATCCGATGTGGATCCCTTTGTCAAGCCTAGCAAGAGCAATACGAATATTTTCAAGGAACTCAGTGTCAGTATCACCAGAAGCAGCAAGACCCTTGTCTGCGGCAGTGAGTGCCTGCCAGATCAACTGCTGTGAATGTGCACAACCTATCTCCGTGAGTTATTTGTTTAACAAGAAAATTGATGATCTACCAAAGGTGATGGGTAACTGCTAGGGTGAATTGCAGGGATTGACAACCCATGTGGAATCATTGAAATGTAGATCTTCAACAATATTGTTCATGTGGAACAAAGTTGTTCCCTGATCGTCATTGAGTAAAAACAAGGCGCACTGGATTGATGTCTAACATGACTTACTTTTAGTAGCGGCCATCCCGTTGATCTCCACCACTTCACATCATTTGTATAGTCGAAGTGATCCCAAACGTGAAGCATCTTGAATTTAACCATATCAAAGAGACATACTATCATCAAGACTGGACCACCTCACCATCCAAGCGTTTGAAACTGTGAAAGAGGTATAGGTCAATTATGGCAGAAGGACGATTGAGGTTTGAGGCTACCGCTATAGTCTGCCCACTCAGCGGAGCCTGGATCTCCAGCCATCATCCCAGATTGACCAAAGATCTAAAAGCAATGTGAGTATTGAGCCGGATCACCCGGTTGAATCTCACGTTGGCCTAGGACGTTACTTCACTACTGTAGCAATGGGCAGAGATATTCAACGATGTACACACCGAGTTATGCATAACCCATCCCCTGAGAGTGTTGTACAGCACCTCTGCAGTGTAAGTACCCCTTGGAACCCACCCTTTCTATTTCCAAAATTCAATCAATACATCAATCCACGGCAATACGGAACTGGTACCGCACCTCAATGAAATTGAACAAGGGTGCAGTTACGTCTAGATTTGTTATTTCCGCCATCCAATAGTTCATTTGAATATTAATGTCCAAGGCTATTGGAGTCAAGATCAATAGGGTCGTTGAAGAGGGCAGTAGATAACGACAGACCGTAGCCTGTTCGGCCCAGGCGAAGAGATCAGTCAAAAAGGACGTGAAGAAGAAAGAAGACGCACTACCCCACCACGGATTCTCAAGGTCCTTGGCCCACTTTCCTTGCAAATTTGCGGGCAGTAAACCCCTTGCACTACTGAAGAGTAGGTATCGCCCGAAATTGAACGTGAGCCAATCAATGAACACGTTTCCATCAGCATTACCCGAAGCATCAACTTGATAGCGACTCATTAAAACATCAGTGGGAACATCAAAATGAGCTTTTTGGCCAAGGTCAAGGAGAAGGGCGCTATGACTCCCGCTTTGTAATCATTCACATGTTCTCTAAGAATACTCGTGAAGGGTACATCGGCTTTGGCCAGGAGAGACACAAGGCTATCATGGGGATCTGGTCCCCGGTAGGAGAAATTTGAAGCTGGAGTACCAGCATCGAGGTCATAGTTCGTATCACCAACCCACGTTAACCATGCTTCCTGTGCAGACTCGGTTATCTCGAGGGTTGCATTCGGCTGAGAGCCAGGTAATTGGATGCAGTTGACATTTCCGCCCAGAGCAGTTGCATGTAAGAGAATTTCATAGATCATACTAGGAGCTCCGACAAACCCACGGACTTGCAGAGTGCTTGGATTCAGACAAGTGATGTTGGGTGTAGGAAGATCATCTTGAAGGGCAGAAGAGAAAGCGTATGATAGTTTGGGAAGGGTGGAGGTAGTAGAGGGTGGTGTCGACATCACGTTGATATGTTGGGTGCAAGAGTGAGTCGGATTTGGGCACAACAGTGTTCTTTTTTCCATTGAAAATCAGGAATAGCTCGCTCTCTCGGTAAACAAATGTACGCTGACCTCTGGTATGTGGTCTCACCCTGTGTCCATACAGTCCTGGCTATTGCTTGGTCGAGATCGAGATAACGTCCGTAGTTTGCTACAGGACCGGTTGCATCGACATTGGAGATTAGATATCCTGCCCCAGCATAGGAACCTACCAGGTGTCCGAGTAAGTCTGAACAAAGTTTTTTCCGAAAAAAGCTAACCAAACTGGCCCATATCTGTTGTGAGGATATCGATATCTAAGCATGATCAGTACATCTTGGATTTCAACAAGGAATGAACCACGAACTATCAATTTCGCCTATAGGGCTTTCAAAGATCGTCTGACGAATACCTTTCATCGCCTTGGCCATTGCATCCCGTTCAAATGGCTGCTTATTTCCTCCGTTATAATTCTATGTAAATATAGGAGTTAGTAAAAGATTGGATCCTGTGCTGAAGAGACATCAAATGACAGGTTCTGCGAAAGGACCGCCAGACCATAATGTTTCAATATTCAGCTGAACAATCTCTTGGTAAGTACCACCAGCAGACATGGCTAACGGTGTTGTCCGAGTTGAATCTGAGTCGATACCCCATGGTGATAAAAACTCATACCTCCGAGATAACCATTACCAACCGGAAGCCATTCTCTAGCCCAGATCCCACCAGGCTTGGAGTACCAGAGGCCATTGCAGGAACTGGGAAAGCCTGATGGAGCACATCGAACAACCAGAAGGAAATTCAAGAGGATCAGGAGGTCGCGATTTACTGACATCCTGGATATCACTGACAACCAGGCGAGGATAAAGAGAAAAGAAGTCCGGCAACCGGTACTCCACACATTTGCTCATTCTAAAATTGCAATTAACTGCACGGTTCAGTTCGCGGATAAGTGTTAGAAGTTGCGAAGCATAGATGGCAAAAAAGTGACTGCAAAGTAAACCTGGCTGTCAATTGTTCGAAGAAAACCGACAGTTCACGACAAAACATCTTCCCCCAATCATGAACAGCAGCAATCGGCGGACAATGCAAGTTGGTTATTTCGCACACCAGCTTTCCCGATATTCATAATACCTATCCCGCGCTACCGATTCGGGCACAGTGGATGAATATCCCTCGCGTCTTTCCAGATTCTCGCACAGGGGTCAAGGTGGAACGGAAGTGATATACCCCACCTTACTTCGTGTTGTGATATCCAAATCGAGGACTAATTGTTCAGAGTTAGCTAGTTAGTATAGTATAGTGGTACTAAGTAATTTCTTGTACCTCATTCGCCTACTCCCCAATACCACCAAGTACGTTGGTATGTATTTATCCTGGTCCGAACATAACTCTCACAAATGTGAATACCTCGACGTTCAATAAAACTTAGGCGGAGACTAATCACCGTCAATTTTACTCTTCTCCTCGTCATTCTTCATCGATCTTCCGATGATCTCCTCGTTAAATTATAGCACTGTCTTCTCCCGACTCAAACTCAGAAGTTCAACGACACATACA
>Ga0157368_1000922_pt1 | contig 13140 bp, 14 predicted proteins | sample AttbisABBM3_FD_113146 | JGI IMG/M metagenome (GOLD analysis project Ga0157368, IMG submission 113146) | Fungus gardens microbial communities from leaf cutter ant in Botucatu, State of São Paulo, Brazil - Atta bisphaerica ABBM3 | ecosystem: Host-associated > Fungi > Mycelium > Unclassified ...
AAAAAAAGTGTTAGACGTAAGTAATGCGATAGAAATAGTGCATCACGTGCAGCGCAGTCAGTGGTAACAACCTCTCATCTGAACATGGACGACCATGACCCAATTTTCCATTTCTTCCCGGATCAAGAGTCTGTCGACCTTTATGAGGTCCTGAACCTGAGTAATACAGCTTCTCAAGATGAAATCAAGAAAGCCTATAAACGACTTGCCCTTCTTCATCATCCAGACAAACATGCCTCTACAAGCGATAAAGTCAAGGAAGCGGCTTCACTCAAATTTCAGCAGATAGGGTTTGTTTATGCTGTCTTGAGCGACGAGAAACGAAAGGAGCGATATGACAAGACCGGTAGCACGAGCGAAGGATTCGACCTTGGACCTGGGGATCAAGGGTGGAATACCTACTTTGAAGATCTTTTTGAAGGAGTCACTCGACAAAAATTGGATGAGATGAAGAAAGAGTATCAAGGTTCCCTTTGACGCATCCGACAGGTTCAAATCTCGAGACTGATATGCTTGCAGGGTCTCCCGAGGAAATTGAAGATTTGAAGAAGGCGTACCTTGATACCAAAGGTTCGATCGGTAAAATTATAACTCACATACCCTACTCGACGATTCACGATGAATCACGATTTATCGTCGAAATAACAAGACTCATCAAACAGGGTAGCCTTCCCAAAATGAAAGAATGGCAGAGGAGCATCAAGGATGAGAAGGCTCGCCTCGCACGACAGAAAGAGAGTCAACAAGAGGCTGAAGAAGCAGAGGCACTGGCCAAGGAGCTAGGGGTGTGGGATGAGTTTTACAACAAAGGAAAGCCGAGGAAAAGGAACGGAAAAGAAAGGGACGTAGAGGGAGACGAGGGAGATGAATCTCCTGTTTTGAAAGCTCTCATTACACGGAAGAAGAGAACGGGTGCACAGAAAATGGGTTCTTTCATCGATGGCTTAGAAGCCAAATATGCTCGTACAGGTGGAAAAAGTGACAAAGACAAAAAACGTGGGCGTGTAGAAGTTGAGGACGATAATGAATCGTCAACAAAGAAAGCCAGGATCGAGGACATTTCAGATAATGAATGGGCTGAAATCCAAGAAAGACTTTTCGGTGATAAATCCAAAGCACCGTCATCAAAGAGCAATGCAAGAAAGAAGAAAGAACGGAATGCCTCTAGATAACCTTTTATACCCTAGCCTCAGTGCTCTGTTTAGTTTTGATGTACCAGAAGTTTCTTTGTTCACTATATCATACACAATTAATCATCAATAGATTGCAGAAATCAAAGATAACGAATGGAATCTATGCCCAAGCTCCTTCTGGCGTGAATGGTTGCCGCTAGCTCTTTGATGCTCTCCTCCAGGATGACTACGTTATCCAGCAGTAGGGATAGTGTAATAGTCTTCTCTACCTGCGACTCATTCTCGTTCCCATCGCTTATTCCCTTCTCCCAAGAGTCAAAAGCACCATTGTGGCCTGAGGCACTCGGCCGTTCTGTCCAACCCGAGCTAAACACATCTTCCTCCTCCTCGGAGTTCCACTTTGGCACCTTGATGGGTGTCCAAGGTCCAACAGAAGGCGCAGGCACAACCTTTGGTTGGACTTGAATCGTACCTGTCTTCTGATAGTGAGAGCCGAAAGGGTTCCCAGACACAACTCTACTCCCGCCTGTGTCTCTAGAGGGTATAGAGGATGAGAGTTCCTGGTCGCCTGTAGGTACCAGAAAAGACTTATTCCTCTTAGGCGTGAGAAATGAAACGAATGAAAAGGCAGCTTTTGTTTTTGTTTTTGACTTCGTAGATATAAATGGCGTAGAGTTCAAAGGTAAGGTATTTTCACAAGGCACATCTAGTGTGAGACCGAGAGCATCCGTCAGATTCTCGGAGAAAAGAAGACCTTGTCTCCTCTCCATGAGAAATCTATCAAATTCGTCGACGATTTGTCGATAATGCTCCAATTGATTCACAAGACCTTGGTAGATGGAGTATACGACAGGGCGAAAATTTTCGTCCATAGATGCAGCAGGCAGTACATTTGTTTCGTAAACCAAACTTTCTCCTATCTTGAAATCAATCGACCGATCATCATCACCATTCTGTGCCGGGTCTGCATTTTGTGTATGTTCAGAGCGGGAATCATCCAGGGATAGTGTAAGCCATCCCGTCAGAGAGCGATCAGGATCCAACGCTAGCTTCGCGAGAAAGCCAGTGAGAGCGATATTGTAGTCGGGTGTGTTTAAGAAAAAGCTACGCAAGGAATCAAGAATGCGAGATAAAATAGGATCATTAAGATTCAGACGATGCTTCCTCTGGCGTCGCATCTCGAGGTTTTCGGCAAGAACTCCTTCAGTTGAAAACCCTAGTTGATTTTGTATGGCGAGCAACGCGTCATGAAGATAATAATCGTAGCCCGTGCTGAAAACGTCTCCACTGTGTGATGGGTCCGCGCGCGAAATGAGATTCATGTACAGGTTCATCTCCTGTTCGTAGGTCGTCGTGAGGTGCCGAGTAAAAGTGACCTCTTCATAATGAGATGGGGGCGAATAGCTTTTTTCTGTATCTGGACAACATAACGGTTCATCCTCAGTGCTGCCATTGACGCTGGAAGCATGAAATGGAGCAGGTCGAGGAAAGTTCGTGACATAAGAATCGTGTACCACAGTGAAAATGCGCTCAGCGATAAGCTGAGGGAATCTTAGAGTCAGTGTCTGGATCAGCTGCAGGGCAGTCGTGGCAGTGGCTTGTGACTTGGAGCATAAATTTGACATGAGAAGATCTTTGAGCGTGAATCTGGTGGTGGTGAAGTACTCAGTTGGCTTCCTGGCATCTGGCACTTCCATTTCGAGTAGCGCCATAGCACTACTTTTCCGTCGTTTGTATTTTGCTGAATGATTCACCAATTGAGGACATGGAGGCTGATCAAGGTTTAAGAGCGCCTGTGACCTTGAGCTGACTCGAGGTTCATCGTTCTCATTGACGAGAAACGTGATTATTAGGTCAGAAAGTGGGCCATCGTGGAGTGTCCTAAGCATAATCTCAATGTATGACAACACCGCCACGGCACTCCCATCCGAATCCGAACACTCCAGAATCGAAGGATATAATACATTCTCAAGGAATATGCGTCGAACCGCATCCAGAATCGAATGAACAATGGCTGTCCCTGCAGGAGCTGACAAGTCAATGTTATTATCTTTTGTGTTACGCTTCAATACGTCTTGCAAAAACTCCATCAGCTTGAGGAAATGATTCAATCGTTGCTTGAAATCAGGATCATCTGCATTTTCGATGCCTAGAACACGGTTACGCTCTTTTTTCTCCAGTTCCAGCTTCTCTATCTCTTCTTGCACTAACGGTCCGATTGGACAAATGGTCATGGTGTTCCCATTCCCATTCCCCTCCAAACCCCGAGAGAATTCAATTTTGGAAGGCAGAAGGGAATATGCGGCGCTGAGGCCAGCGCCCAAAACTTCTGAGAAGTCACCATAAAGGATGTATTCGGCAAGAGTGAGAGCCGCATCTGTAATGGGGTCCGTTGACATCATATCTTCGGATTCAGATTTGGCTCCCTCAGAAGGTTGTCGCTGCTCGCCTGGTGACATAGCCACGTCCACGAGGAATAGTAGACCTGCACGGGAAAACTCTCCTATTTTTCCCTCCCTGTGCACGAATCGAAGGAGATAATTGAAGAGTAGAAAATCGCACTCTGTCCTTCGATGGGAGGTTGAAGGTGGGGTGGACGTAACTGACAGTTGTGAAGGAGCAAGAGAAAGCACCCGTTCGTCAAGGTTTTCCTCTTCCTCTTCCTCTTCCTCTTCCTCCTCTATAGAGAACAGAGGCTCAGAGCGATACCAGTGTTTATCATGGAAGAAAATCATCAGAAGTTCACGATACCCTTTGATTCTGCTACACAGAATGCATAGAAGATTGACCACTAAAAAGATAACCCAGCATCAGCGACGATTCAACAGCAGGGACAGAAGGCGCACAATCTTCTTCATATTCCGATGGTTGACTACGAATAGTACTCCTTGCGGCGCCGAGTACACGAGATTGCCCATCTAGTTGTTCTTGGATGTCGTCACCTACACAGGTTCGTAGAAGCCGTAAGACAGCCCGGTGGACAGCAGAGTGAACTAGGAATTGTTCGTCAAGGAGGACAACCATGTTTTGTACCGTACGTAAAACCTCTGCCTGAATCCCTGAAGGTCTATCGGGTTCGCTCAATCGGACAAGGGAACCAAGTACATCTACCAATGGTCAGGCTATCGACTTAATCAGAGAATAACAGCACACCGTTGGTTAGGAGGTACTCCAAGCAGACACCAGTACTGCTACCAGTGTGTATTAAGCCCGCAGCGAAATGGTCTCGAAAGGGAGACCTACCCCTCCTCAGTGCGGGTCGATTCCCAAACTAGAGCATCGACCATTGATTGCAGCTGTCCAGGTACATTTGTCGACTTGATTCCTTGCAGTAACTGCCGTTCATCTGGTTGTGTGAGCGTTAACTGAGCTCCAGAAAATGCATATGAGCCTTGGACAAACGAGGTTGGCTCCCCTACACACATTAATATATTCCCATGACTTGTGGAATTCTTGTGCATAATCAACTTGAGGAGCCTTTTGCGTTGTCTGATTAGACCCCTTGAGGAATTTGGAGAAGTAGTCCATGGGAGCGAAGAAACGCCACCGTGGGCGAGTGAGTATTAATCAATCAATTTCCATTAGTAAATTACAATTCTCAACAACCCTGACATCCTTTCAATACGAATAACAATCTAGATAGCTGCAGAAATCACGGAAGTATACACGATGACTTTAGAAATGCGCTGAGCCAGACTAATATTCAAACAAGGCACCAGCGTGACGAGTGTTGCCGCCCTAAGATGGACACCAATTACTGAGTAAGGTTTTTCGGTTGCTGCCGCCAATAAATTAAGAGGATCAGAGTGTAAGACACGGAATGGAGTGTTGCTTACTAGCAAACACAACTGAATATAGCGGCAGGCCCCAGTGCCGTTGCGATAGTCCTCTGACCAGCAGCAATGTCGTCCATCACAGCATCCAACGCATGAACGCCCGACGCACAGAGGCCCAAAATGAGGCCCTTTATAAGCGCTTTACCTAGGGTCAGTCGAGAGAAGCTAAATCCGCAGAACCAAAGGAGAAATACGGCTAAGCAATTCGATATCGAATCGATAACTGGGACCTCTTTTAACTGAAGGGGTGGCACAGAATATTGCCAGCCAAGGAAGAGCAGACATGTGGTTGCAATAGTATTACACAGTCGATGAATGAGTCGATGAATGAGGGATGATAAGCGGAAATGAGGATGATGGAGTGTTATTCTGACTGGAGGACCCCTCCTTCGAGGATTTTCTGGGGGTTGAAGTTTTTCCGAGGGTTGCAGCTATCGGTTTCGAAATTGTACACATCATTCATTCCAAAAACAACTGCAAAACGTCAGTATGTTAATGACGTTGGACAAAAGCACTTAGGACTTACTGATGGAAAGGAAAAGGAGAAGATTTGTAATGCTGCAAGTGACAGCTCAGACAAAGGAATCTTTCGAGAGTTTATAGCGCCAATCCCGAATAGTATGGGGCCGAATGACCAGGATGGTAGACGACTAGCAGTAAGTAAGCATACTTACCACACTTGCTTGAAAATGAACGTTTCACCCTTGAGGTCATTCAACTCGCGGGAGAATTTTAGGTAAGTGAGAGACTTGGTCATGTGCCCGCCTTCACGTATTTCTTGACTGAATATCTTATCTGTTTAGGTGAGTCGACGATAAAATTGCCGGCGCTTAGCATTTCAAAGAGCTGATCATTTGTCTGTTGAACCGGGGTTTCTGTTATATCTGCCAAAATATGAGCTATATAATAAAGAGAGAAGGGGAAATGAGCATTCAGCGCAACCAAACCAAGATTATGTATCCTATCCAGTGAAAATATCATTGTCTATCTGATCATGATAATACAAGCAATAAAAAACAGCGTCTTTACAGCCATGTGTGTCATGCCAAACACAGGTATCAGAGTGAAAATATTAGAGGTCTTGGGTCATTAGATGGTTAGATATTACTGCAGATGGCGCAGTCAAGCGTAATACGATCCTTGAAGAGAGCAGCTAGAACGGAGTTAATTTGGTCCAGGATGGAAATGGAGCGGTCTTACGCAGGACAATAAGAGCTGCCAAAATAGAAACCATGATAATATAGACGATCGTGTACTTCACAACCTGGAATCCTGTCAGAGAGGAGATCTTCAAGGAGTTTGCTTACTCACAATCCATCTGCGTTGTCGCTTTTGCTTAGTCGAGAAGAGAGGAGGTCGTATCTGTTTGGAGGGCCGAAGCCAGACTAGACGGTATAAGTGGGGTGGTGAGAGATGGAGTAAATGGGAACGGGAACAGCTCACAGAGCATTGTTGAGTGGACGCTATTGAAGAACGGGATCAGTGTTGGTGGCGTCAGAATGATAAGGAGGATGTGCGCCAAAAGGAAGTCTGACGTCCACAAAGACATCTCCACAATCTTCACAATAAACTCTCGGGCAGGTTGCGACATGGCTGAAGTTCCGAGCCCGCGACCATACCACTTGCCAGTCCACCAAGCACGGTTGGTTTCGTCGTGTTTAAATTCACGGGTGAGGAATACGGCAATAAAGATTTTCTGAATGGCCCGTTGAATGGCAATGATAGCAATGACACCGAGAACGGCATGAGATGCGTCCCAGAGTTCCAAAAACCACTAAACATCTAGTCAGCGACATACAAAAAATATCTAGCAAAACAATGCGCACAAAGAACTCAAAGAAAGCAACAAGACCAACCAATCCTAAGACATGAGCCAAGGTAGCCATTAAGGAACCAAATTTGGTCCAGGATTCCATCATGGGTCCCAAGAAAAGTGAAATAAAAAACAGGCCTATCAGGACCGCAGCATTCCAGACGACGGGTCCAACTGCAATGATAGCAATGCGAATGAGGGGACTGGGTCCAAATTCACCGTTTGCATCAGGGAAGGATTTCACAAACATGTACGCGACAACAATGATAACTGCCATGCAGATAGGCCAGATAATTTCGGAAAAGATGACGGAGTGCCAGCTTGCTCGAGGGATATCACCTGAGAGTTTCTCAGAAGGATGGCCTAACTTCTTTTTCTTATAACCGGTGATCATGGTTCTCGAAAGCCTGCAGTAGCCGTACCAGCTGCTTGCCTTGGTCCTTGAATTTCCACGAGACATCCAGCGCAAAAATTCCCGGTAGTCAATGATAAAATCGGCAAAAGAGAACTGGTGAGGATTGAAAAGGAATGGCGCAATGCAAAGTGATAAGACGGAAAGCCAGAAGTAGATGAGATGGGGGATCCAAATTGACATGGTGGCATAGAGCAGCAATAGTAGGTTCCTCATGCCCATGTAAATACTTGGGCCAGCAAAACGAGAGTACAAGACGCTGAAGGATATACGTGTTGTCGCAAAGCCTCGCCCAGTTGCAATGTACCGAGCACCACCGAATGTCAAATTACTGAGAATGGAGTTAGAGTAGATCTGGGTAGAGAAGACTTCAAAAATAGGCGATAATGACAAGAAGTGTTTTGCAAGACGAAGAATAGCTTTCCCAGTCCCTCGTTCCACTAATTCTAAGGGTGATGTCAGATACAAGATATACAAAAGGGAAGAAGTGATTCACCTTGCAGGAACAAAGGCAAGAAAGCGATGAAAAAAACCAAAAAGATAGACGTAATGCAGCGTTTGATCCAGTCAAAGACAGGAATCAGGTTGTAACAACCAGGTTGACCTCCTATCACATTTCCTTGTCCATCGACTCGGCAAATGGCCAGCTGTTTATTCAAAGTGCCGATATAGAGTACTATCAAGAGTAAGAGAACCACCAAATGATGAAAAAAAGTGGTCACCAACGAGTAATCATGAACACCTGGATGGAGTAGATAACCAAAATGTTGTTGATGTGGAAGCCAGGGTGACCATAATAGAAGGTCAGGAACCGATCAATCGGCAGCTGAGTGCCCAAATAATAATACTCTCGACTGAGTATCTGTTCACCCATACCGGTGCCAATCTTCGTCTGGAAATTGAGGATGGTTCCGAATCCAAGATCACGACCCTTTCCACACTGATAATATTCTGAATGTTTGATTCTTCCACCACGACCGAACGCATTCATGCCAGCAAAGATATCCTCATTTAGATGTAAACCCTTTTGTGCTTTGGACACACCACCGCGAGTGTTCATAAAAGTAGCATTCAGGAAATCAGGATGTCCATAATGAAGTTTTCCACCAATCCATGCTAGAGCACGCGCTGTCATGGTACCGAATGTTTGCTCCTTTCCGGCAGCGATATCACCAAGGACACCGATGTTCTCGGAAAAAATGTACTCGCGAGTACCGACAATGGCGACGGGCGAGCGGTTGAACTCTTTGTGACCCCATTGAGCATAGGGGCTCTGGCTTGATACAGAGTACTCCTCAAATTCACCTAGGATATTGCGTATTTTCAAACATTCCTCTAGATAATTGTCCTGGTTGGCGTCGATCAACTGAAGGTATTCACCACGATAGAAGATGATTGCATGATTTTGATTATCCGACTTTCCGTCCCCGAGAATAGGATTGCCAGGAAGCTCAACCCTGAATTTGGGTTTGCGCCTGCCGGTCTTTTCGTCAATCTCGGAGTGGCCGTCAATGAGTGCCGAAAATAGCCTTGTCTCTGCTCCTTTGATCCCGGGCTCCTCGTCAAGGTAAGCAATTTGCAAATCCGGATACGCACGTAACAAAAACTCCGCGTTCTCTTGTTCTTCCTTATTAAACTTAGAAAAACGTTGCATAGAAATAGTGAACTTGAATTTGCGACGTGCCATACGCTCTAATTCCTTTTCAAGCCGTTCTGTGTTTCCACCAAAGTTGTGAACGATATCCGGGTTCTCAACACGGTAGAGCAATTTGATGGCCTTTGAGTAGTTCATCATCCCGGATACGGTACGATAAAGTGTCTGAGCACGTAGGGATGCCCATATACGGGTACGGAGGGTGTATTCCGGAGATGATGTCTTAAAACCAATGCAATAGAAAGGAAGATCATCGATTTTATTTGACTTCTCGTTGTGCTGGTAGGCAGTTCCATCCATCGTCTCCGTTTCCTCTGCAAGAATCTTGGTATCCTTCACGAAATTGTCCCATTCAACTGGATGTAACTGCTTCAGATATTCCAGTAAAGTGACTCGTGTATTTTGATCCTCCTCGCGAATGATCTCTCGCAAGCTCAACAGAATTTTCTCTGAATAATGAGGAACAAGAACAGTAAAAGTTGGCATCGCATCGACAGGAAGTGGCTCAGGTAGTGCAGTCGTAAGGGAAGAGGCAAAGAACGAGATACGTCGCTCAGCCTCGCCACCGTCAGGGAAAAACGCATTTTTGGAACCATCTTGATGAGTGAAGAAGGGAGGGGCGCGCAAAGTGCGGCGGCCGTCTGGACCATCAACCTGATGATATAATAGTCGTTGGACATGATCGATCGAGAGAAGATGCTCGCGATACATGGAAATGATTATGGCATTCCAGATTTGTGATACCAGGACCTAAGGACAGTCTATCAAAAAAGCTGGATGGAACATAGACTGGTTAGCATACCTTCGGCTTGTATTTCACTTCCATTTCAGCAGTGGCCAAGAGCTTAGCATAAACTCGCTTTGGAAGGCGAGTGTAAATGTCTTTCCAAGGGGTCCAAATGGATAGGCCGAGCGAGAATGATCGGCCGATGCTGAAGATGACAACCCAGATAATGTACCACAAATATGTGTCTAGAAAGAAGAGAATCAAGTCCATGACATACATGATTGTCAAGGCAAAAGGGACCTGATTGGTACACAAGCTATTGCCAAAAATCTTATCATTACATCCCTGAACTTTCGTCCGAGCCATAACAGCGATAGGACTACTGAATGATGATGTCAGGAAGAAGTAAGATTCTGTGAACTTGCATCCAAAAATTAACAACCACATGACGATTGAAGCAGCCCGTGCGCTCCGGGGAAGTGAAGGATAGGAGGCAGTAAAAGTTTGCGACGCCATATATTTTCTAGATTTTCCTGCAACACGGTCACCAAACATTCGACCCGAGGGTATGATCCCAAATGCCAGTGTGGCAACGACGGAAACAAAAAACTGCACAATGCCGATAATCAGAGGTATCTGAGAGTTGGTACTCGCAGTACGGCCATCCACCAAAGCGATATAGAAAGTGGGGCCAGCAGTAAGAGCAAGAATGACAAGAAGAAAAATAAGTCGTGTTGTAAGATGAGAAGCATTGTTCCAAGTGGTCGGAATATACGAAAATTCGGCGAGAGTAGCAAGGATCATGATGCCAGTCGAAACTGCACCACCCAGTGCAGTGGCAGACCACGTCATCGGTGCAGAAGGAAGAAGCTTATTATGGGGAGCATATACTTTCGGTGAGTTGAAGGCAGTATAGAAGTAGAAAAGTGCAATGTGAAGAATCCAGATGCGGTTGAAATTGACGAGCAGGTGAGCAGTGGAGCGCTTTTCAAAATAAGTTTTGAAAAACGTGCGTTGCCATTCGACTTTTCCCAGCTTCATGAAGCGTTGGGTAGGAGGAATGTCAATGAGTCGTTGCTAGGACATATCATAAGGATTATTACTTTCACAATAAAATGAATAAAACATACTCCTCCCTGGAGAATGATTTTGGCAAGTCCTTCAGGATACCAGAAGAGCTGATTGATGTCGTCGTAGCCAATGATTTGGTCGTGATCTTTCTCTTTCCTTACGAACTTGCCATCTAGAACCTCGTATCCTTGGTCCCGCATAAAACGATACAAGGGTTTTATGATAGTATTCAGGTAAAGGCCTTCAGGCACAGGATCGACACGGTTCTGACATTCGGGGCTCCGATAGTAGTCGTCGGCACATTTGAAAATGAAGCATAAACATTCTGGGACAAAACGAACGTTACCTGCTTCACCCCAACAAAGGAGGAAAAGTGCAATCTGGCGGAGACGGTCATATTGGCTCATGCTGTTCATTGCATTACGCCAACGGTTGAGCGCACTATCAAGAGACTTTGAACCTGCAGTCTTTGCTCCTTTGATGCTTTTCAGACGTTGAAGTCCAGGGTTTTGTGTTTGACCGACAGCATCATCCAAGTTGAGCTGAGCAGCAAAGTACCATTTGCGGTAATTTGCATGCTGACCACCAATGTAATCTGCATGGACAGTCAACAAAGCTTGGTTTGGTGACATGCGCGATGTTCGAGAGTCCAAGAGGTGCATTAAAAAATCAAACTGAAGATAGACGGATAAATGTCTGCCTCTCGTATAGTAACAGCTCCACCCACCATATTGCGCATGGAATCCCGCTGAAACCCAAATTTCTGCGTAAGGTCAAGAAAGATATCCTCAATCTCTTCTGTTGACATTGGTATTTGGCGATCTGCAGTCCAAGCTGGATAATGTTCGGTGGAACCAAGGCCTGGATCAGCAAAAGGGGAGGCACCGGGAAAACTGCCATGCGAGTCAACAGAGGGATTGTATCGACCATATTCATTAGGCTCTATGAGAATATGTTAACATTGAAAGAAATATCGATTCGAATATGCACAAACCATTGTTCTGGTCATAATATCCCGGACTTCCTGCCAGACGAGCAGTACTTGAATTCATGCTATTATAGTGATCACCTAACTCCGAGGCATCATCATATTCCCGGCGAAGAGATGAAAATGGGGGACCTTGTTGCAGAGGCTGGGGCGGATAGGGTGCATTTCTTGGATCCAAGGTCCTGGGATATTCAGGAGCGGCCATAACGACTAGTATATGGGTGAGAATGAGAGAGCTGCAAAGAAACGGAAGGGACAAAAGGCCGTCAGCGACAAGGATTGACCCGCAGAGAGAGAGAAAAAGGCTATGAAAGGGAAGACGTTCGGCGCCAGCGAGGAAGTTGGAAATTCTCTATAGCGACCAACCCCGCAAGATCCTGTGATGTGGACATCATTTTTCCCACACAATGTTAATTCTCCCACACACAGTGTTTCTTTTTTTTTAATTTTTTTTTTAAATCAACATTTTATTACACGGAGCGCGATGGCAGGCCGTGGTAGCTACTTCGTAACTACTTACAAAAGGAACAGACGTACATGGAACTAGAAATAGAGAGAGAAACAGAAAGAAAAGAAAAAGAAAAAAAAAGGAAAAAAGAAGAAGAAAAAGAAAAGAGAAATTTTTTATTTATTTAAATTAAAATGTCAGGAAAAACGAATGCACCTGGATTAAGTTCTAGGAACATGACAAAATGGCTTAGAGAGTCCCTTCTCGGATTCCAATAACCATTAAATCTACCACACTCATGTAGAATATGGTGTCTTGATTCAATAGGGTATAAGCCACATGGACATTTAAATTCTTCCCTAGGGAAGAACCTAAGTATATATTCACCTATCGGAGCATGATTTGTGATTGCTCTTGTAGCATGTGCACATAGTGAGTTCGAGTGACCAAACATTTTGAGCCACGATCCTCCTTTGACATAAGACAGTTCAATAGTGTTGTTATCATCATTGAGTAAGTCCAAGAATTGATTTCCTTTTAGGTTTGAAGCTTGGAACATCATTTTCCAAACTTTGAGGATATCATTGCTTTCACTCTTCTTACTAAAGTCCCAAGATATTTTGCTTGGAAAAAGAGGAATTGGGTTGAAGGTCTTTGATTCTTTGTTGACCTCGTTATGAAGATGCCACTTGAGACAACTTGGACATTCCCAAAATTTGATAGAATTGTTCCTGTAACATATAAAGAACTTGTGAAGATCAGATAGGATGGCAACTGATTGGACTTGGTATGGATGGACAGTTAGTTCAAAGATTTTTTTCGCTACATGAATGGAGTCAGTGATGACAATGACTTTTGACACATTATCGAATTTGAAAGCTTGGTTGATACTATATCTGATAGCAAATAATTTGGCTTCAGTACTTGTAACATGAACCATATGATGAGATTGTTAAAGGTGTGTGTGTGCGAGATGGACATAGCAATGTTGTTTTTGATGCTATTATGGTGGTGGAAGGTGATGAAGACAACTCTAAAGTCAAGTTATCAAGTTGTTG
>Ga0157368_1000923_pt1 | contig 13137 bp, 10 predicted proteins | sample AttbisABBM3_FD_113146 | JGI IMG/M metagenome (GOLD analysis project Ga0157368, IMG submission 113146) | Fungus gardens microbial communities from leaf cutter ant in Botucatu, State of São Paulo, Brazil - Atta bisphaerica ABBM3 | ecosystem: Host-associated > Fungi > Mycelium > Unclassified ...
CCAATACTTGCAAATGTGTCATATTCTAATCTGGCCACATTCATTCCAACCTATGGATAACACCTCTTTCCTCCCTAATCTCTTCTGGTGCAGATTATATTTCTTCATTCTATCTTGAATATTCTTACTAGACTTTTAACAACTTCATGGATTTCCATCCCAGATATCTGAGTATTACTAAAACTAGAGTAACTTATTCAGCAGTCTCCATTTCTAGATAACTATTCTAGATAGTATATAAGCCATTAGTTATACTGTAAAAGTCTTATACTGAAAATTGACTAAAACTATTACTAACTTCCAGTGTTAGTGATGGCATACCTTTCATCTTCTAGTAGACTTGTTCACCAGTTATATTATAAGTACTTTTCTGAAATATATGACTAGTATGACTAGTAGAGATATAGCATACAAGCTAAAGCCAAAAGTCATTCCTGTTATGGGACACTTGAACACTAACAATTTTATTTTTCTTTTATTTTATTTTTCTTTTGGATGATGAAGAGGCATGTGACACTGCAGTCACATGATAGGTCACATGATGTGACTTCATAGGCCTAGAACAAGGAGGAAGGATCTAGAAAGATGATGTCAGGGCATATATATACAACATGGTAGCCTTGAGTAGGGAATGAGGCAGACATGACGTTGTAGTATGGACATAAGGGCAGGTGTAATTATTAGTAGCACGGACCATGTATACTTTGTATATATAGGACTCTAATTCAGCAGAGACTCCTTGTCGAGTTCTCTTGTGTTTTTCCCTACTTGATTGCTTAACTGAGAGCTTTACCACTTGTGTTATCATTGGACCTTGTGTCTAGTGGTTGCCACAACAATTCCATATCTCCAGATAATACAACTTACTCATTTAGACTTCCAAGAGCCTATTATCAAATCTTAGATAATGAGATATAAACTATATCTAACAAGGTGTTAAGCAAGTATCTACAGAGGTGTAATCTAGCTCAATAATATTTATTCAAACATAAGCCAATCATCAGATATATTAGAGATCTAAACAATTACTGATACTTTTGACAAAAACTAGAGTTGTATTGCTTATTATTAGGTTTAAATGCATAGTTTAATAGTAGTAAGGTACTTGTTAGGTTAGTTTCCATGTCAAAGTATACCAAAACTTTGTCTAAGTACTCAGATTGGTTTACAAAGATCTTTTGATTCTTACAATTGTAACTTATGCACATTCCAAGAAACTCTTTGGTCTCTCCAAGATTATGACACTTCTATTTTGTCATGAATTTTTGTTTCAACTATAAGAGAAGCAGCAAATCTTTTGAACCTATAAAGTAAACATCATTAACATAAACAATTGTTATAATAAGCTCTTTAGTTTTTTCATTAATGAAGTAGTACACATCAGCATTGGATTTATATTGCTTAAATCCTAGTTATAGTCTGTCACCAAAATAAGCTAGCTGTTATGTGACGCATTGGACATGAATAATTTTATTTTCCTTTTTCTTTTATTTTCTGACTTTATAGGAATTTTGTTTTCTTTTTCTTTTGGGCAATGAAGAGGCACATGACAAGGAAGTCACATGACAGGTCACCTGATGTGATGTCATAGGCCTAGACCATGGTGGAAGGATCTAGAAGATAATGTCAGGGCATATGAAGTATGCATGGTGGCCTTGAGTAAAAAGTGAGGCGAGCATGAGGTTGAAGCATGGACAATAGGGCAGGTCTAATTATTAGTAGCATGGACCATGAGACATTTGTATAAATAGGGCTCTAATTAAGAAGAGGCTCCTTGTTGAGTTCTCTTGTGAAATCCCACATTATACTTCTTCTTTGAGGTTTACTCATTAGTGAGATCATTGGACATTGTGTCTAAGTGGTTGCCACAACACTAGCTTGCTTAAGGCTATACAATACTTTGTAGAATTACTAGACTTTCTTTTTTTTGCCAAATAGCCTGAAATCTTTGGGCTACTCTATGTAGATTTTCTCATCCAGATTACTATATAAGTAGGTAGTTTTTACATCAATGCTATAGATATTCCAGTTTTCAAGGGTAGAAATAGTCAGAAATAGTCATGCCATCTCATAGCAGACAACTAGTAAGAATAATTTGTCAAAGTCAATTCCTTCAACTTGAGAAAATCCTTTTGCAACAAGTTGAAATCTTTAATGACCATTAAACTTAATATTGTATATCCAGCAATTCTAAATTACTTTCTGGTTCTTAGAAAGGTCTACAACTTTATAGATATTTCTGTCTTTGAGCAAATTTCAGTTCTTCAAGATGGAATTCAAGCTACTTTTTTTGAATGTTAACTGGCAATTTAGCAATATCTCTAGGGTTTTTCAAAATTGGACAAGCATGTTGTACTAAAAGAAAGCAAATTTTCTCTACTCTCCCTTCTCTTGCAAGACATATAGTTAGTGATAGCTGGCTTAGCTTATTTACCTGCAGAAGGTGGAGTATTAATTCTACCTCCATTATTATTAACAATGATTAGACATTAGCCTTCCCACTGGACATTATATAAAATCCCATTTATTTCAACAATGTTATTGTATGAGTTATATATTCTTTGTGACTTCTGATAGGCATTCTTATATCTATTATGTACTATATTGGAATTGGGAAACCTCCTCCTTGGTTTTTATCATAGATTATACAGGATATTAGTAAGATATTCTCATTTTCCATAGATATTTCCTTCTCTAAAGAGTATCTAAGTTTGATGTTTAAATCTCCTCAGTTTAGGACCTTCTTATAGTATTTGCAGAGCAGGTTGTAAGGGTCATTGATGTCTAAGAGGTTGCATTTCAACATTAGAGTTAACATTATTAACCTCATTAACTTCTACTGTGGGCTTTTTAGGCACTGGAGAAGGTAAGGAAGATAGAGACTTATAAGAAAAAAAGAGTAAAGGAGAATAAGGAGAAGGATTGTTTTGAATGATAGAAATGGGTATGTATGGAATGAGTATTGGAGTAGGTCTATCTTTATCAGAAGGTCTAGGCACTAATAACTCTGTTCCTGAACTTATTTTGTCTAATAACTTATTATATAATTTATATTCTTTTGCATAAGAGTCAGTACATTTAGAAAAGAACTCCTTGTCAAAGATGGCATATGTAGAACAGAAAATAAAATTTTCTTGTGTATAGTATATAAAGTAGTAACCATTATCCTTATATCCAATGAATATCATCAATTCAGAATATAGTGCAAGTTTATTAGCACAAACTTCAGTAAGAAGGTACACATATACTCTACAACCAAAAACACAGAGGTGTGATGATTTGAGCCTATTATCCAAGAAGATTTCCTAAGATGTTCTTTATTTGAGATGCCTAACAGATGTGCAATTGTATATATGAGTTGCAGCTGCAATAGTAAACTCTTACCAGAAATCTGGTAAGCATGCTGTAAGTCACATTAACTGTGCCTTTTCAAGAAATATGCAGTTTAATTACTCAGCATAACCATTTTGTTAGTGTACATATGAAGTACTAGCCTTATGGATAATCTCTTGCTCTTTGAGGAAAAATTGTAATTCTGATGTTACATATTCTCTCTCATTATCAGTATATAATCTTTTCATAGGATAGGAGGTTATATTTGACCACATCCTAAAAAATTGCTTTTACAGCTTCAATCTTTTTGCATAAGAAAGCAATGTTGCAATGGAAGGAATAGTTGTCAAGAAATGTAATTATCTACTTGTACTTTGAATAAAACAAAATGGAGAGCTCAAGAAGATCCAAGTGAATTAATCCTAGAAGCTCACTGGAGTGAACATAGTTCTCAGGAAAACTGTATTAGTATATCTTTCCAAAAGTATAACTATAACAGATACATTTTTTTGTTGGGAAATGAATCTTCTTCACATCTTCAACATTGTTAAGAACATGATACATGACTTTGTCAGATGCATATCCAAAACAACAATGCAAGATCTCAAAGTCCAAGTATCTTGTTGTAAAACTTACAGAATTAGGAATATTATGCTTAAAAATATATCAGGAGTGATTTACACTTGCTGAGGGTATCCACAAATGTAACATAGAAGGTGAAAAAATAGAAGCTATACTTAGTAACTATAGATTAGATAGGGACTAGAAGTGATGCTGCATAGATAACATTGTATTTAGCCTATACATCATATGATCATATTTTTAGAAAATGAGAGCTCTGAAAGAGAGTTTAGACAAGTGTGGTATAAGTCCAAGTTAATTATCAGACTAAGAAATGGTATGTAATAGCTAACATTTTTAAATATAATAATACTCTTTTGTCATACATACTTTGAATTGTTGGATACTGTAGGAGTTGTTGTTCAGAACTCTATGAGATTGATGAGGAATATAGGGTTTGGTCCTTGGATTGATTGGAATGAAGTGTAATTTACACCAAAAGAGGGTGGAGAGAGTGCAGATATCAGTGGTATGTAACAGAATATAAGCTCTTACAATCTGAATATTGCTTCAAAGATTAGAAGTAGCTAATAGGATAGTATGACCAGACTTATTGTAAAAAGTAAAGCCACTTTTATTACCTTTTACTCTCAATCTAGACTAGAGAATTTGTCTAGTAGAAAGAAGATACATCTATATGTCAGAGACATAATATACTGGCCATAGTTTTAACACAGTAACTTTAATAGTTCCTGTCTCAGGATTCAAGATTTCATGTTCAATTAGAACAGTACTAGAAGCAACCATCAATAATAGTACTTTTGAGTTTGCAATCTCAACTTAACTATAATTATCTAAAGTTGTATTGACAAAGTCAGACTCAAATAGGATAAAGTAAGTATAGAAGTACTAGAGTCTAAGAACTATTTATCTTTATAAGAGCTACCATAAGATACTTTCTTATTCTTAAACAAGAAACACAGTATCTTCTCACATTTAGAGAGATTCACAACAATAGATGAGTTAGACAAAACAAATTTACTTTGACTTGAAGCCATATATACATAATTCACTCTACTTAGCATTATCAAGTTCTCCATTTTGGTCACTATATTAGCACAGGATTGGATAGAAGTTGTTACCAAAAGTCTAACTATCTGATTCATACTTATTATTGCTCCTTAGAGAAACTACATAATTGTCATCTACCCACTTTCTATGAGTGGTTATTATAGATGGATCAACCTTTATGAAAGAGGGATTTTTAGTAAATAGTTTTATGATTCTAGAGGTCAAGACCTCAACAGACAGGTTAGGAAACTCCTTCTCCAAGCATTTCTTATAGAATTTTAGCACTCATACTTTTGCTTATACTTAAAGTCTTCAAGTAGAACTGCTTTGAGGAGTACACACTGCAAAAAGACAATCAGAAAGTTGAGGAACTACAAATGAAGACTCAGAAGGGTGAGAGTAAATTGGTGAAGGTATGGTAGCCATACTTGCAAAAGCAATAGCACTGTCTACCTGATAAATATTGCTACTATTATTATCCTAGTCTCTTGTTTCATCTGCTTGGTAAACATGGCCACCCTTTTTATCTTGGTTATTCTTCTTTTTTATCTTGTGCTGCTTAAACAAACCTTCATTCTGTAACTGCTACTATTCTTGTGGATACTAGTATTGCTGTTGCTGCTACTGCTGCTGAGAGTTTTTTTCCCACTAAGGTAGTTTATTTATATATAGAATACCAAAGTAGTAGATGATATTAATGGTGTTAGTTTACTTAGAGAATTCTGTTTAGATAGTAGAACATACAATATCTTAGATAAGATTAGAGATAGATATGTGAGAGAAAAAGAAAAGAAACAAAAATAGAATCTGATAAGTAAGAGATTGTAGACAAAAGAGTCATTGTTCTCAGAATAGAAAAGATGTTACAATTGTTTTTACAGAGTCTTATATAGAGGAAATCAAGCTCAGCAATCTGAGGAGTAGGGTTCCAATTACCAGAGATTTGGAATGTAATTATTTTCTAGTAATTAGCAAAGACTGATACTAGACCAAATATTTCTATAAGAGTTTACGGATAAGTCTAAAGAGCTTTAGTGCTAGCTGTATATTAATAGATTATCTGGTAAGATGGAATTAAGAATAGCCAAGGCTTAAAAGCCTAAAAAGTTTCTTCTGGCTACTTTATCTATATAAGTAGTCTGAGAAAGTACCAAAGTATTCAGTATGTCTTTAGCAATAAAGATAGTGCTAGAGTAAGTAATGAGAGTAAAGGTTGATTTAACACAAATTTTCTAGAAAGAATAGTTAGCAGGACCAAATTTGGCCATTGTTATTAATGAAGGTAATTAGTATGAGTTAGAAAGCAAATACAGCAAGCTAAAGCATAAATGTTCAATCCAACTAGTGATAAGCCATTAGCACATATGAGATATAAGAGGATCTTGTAGGTATAGAGCAATTCAAGATCAGCTCAATTCACAGTAGGCCTAGGAGTAACAAGATATTAACATATTAGTCAAGTTAGTCAAGCTCTTTTTACCAATAGAAAGCTATCTAAAAAAGTGCTAACTAGAGATTAAGATAACTAGGACTGTCATATTCTGTTCTAGCCATTTGTCTTACAACTATGAATAACACTTACTCTCTCATCTATACTCCCAACTTCTTCCAGTGTGGATCATCTCTCTCTATTCTCCCTTGGATATCCTTACTGGTTCTTTGCCAAACTCTATGAACTCCATTCCTGATATCTTAGGATTACCAGTATATAGGATAACTTGCTTAGCAGTCTCCATTCCAGATAGCTATCCTAGGTAGATTACCTAGTATATAAACCAGTAGCTTACACTATACTAGCCTTATCCTGAAAATCAACTAAAACTGACATTCTCTTCTGGTGTTGGCAATGACATACCTCACCACTTTCTAGTAGTTCTAATCCACAAATTTTCCCAAGTCCACTTCTGAACTATGCAGCCAGTGTGGCTAATAAAGACATAGTATATAAGCTGAAGCCAAAGGTTATTCTGATCCTGTCTTCTGTGTTCTCAGATAACAAGGTGTGAACCATGTCTAACAAGGGCCCATAACCTATTGGAAGAACAGAATACACAGCAGCATGATACAATGCAGACAACTGATGACCACTTATCAATAGTAAGCTCTATGATAGTGAGCTTAGAAGCATGAGCAACAATAAAGGACAAGATGATAGTATAAGTCAACCTATCTGAAAATTTTACATTGACTACCTAAACTAGTTCAAACTATTGATTGCAGTACAAATACTTAGTAAGTGGAAATGCTTCACATCACAAACATATTCTAACTCAAAATATTTGTCTGGTTCTGGTTCAACTCATTCCATCCATTTCTTAGCTCCAAGTCTATTCACTCTAATTTGTCACTTGGCAGCTGGTATCTTAAGTAAGGGAGAAGTTGAAATGATAAGTCACTCAAGTGTTATCTATCAATATTCTGTATACAATGCACAGGTTGCTTACTTTAAGACAAGAATAGAACTTGAATTCAATATAGCTTTATATCAAACCAATACCATGAGTCAAAGTAGCCACCCATTGTCCACACGGTAAGCTATGCTTCCAAGATAATAGAGTAACTGATATATTCTTTAGATGTGATATGGAATAACCAAGAGAGAGAGAGAGAGAGAGAGAGAGAGAGACTTCAACTGTATGTTGGTTTTGTTCTATCTTCAACCAACTTACTCAAGCTAGCTTAGCTTACTTATGAATACCTAAAATTTCAAGCTACAAAGAAGAATCTTAATATCACAAAGAAAGAATGACATGGGGTTATAATGAAAATGAAAACTGACTCATTGTATCACGACTATTTCAGAGATGAATTATGAATTGTAACACTTGCACACATCGTATACTAAGACTTTACACAAACACCTTCTTTCTTTTCTTTTCTACTTCATTTAGGATGGCTAGACCTTTCTCAATTGTACCTCGTCAGTCAACCGTCAGTAGCGACATTACAACCACCCAAATTACATGCATATAAACAGAAACAAATCTATGAAACGTTCCCTCTGACTTCTAACAAAAAAGAAATCCAAATTCAGAAATAATCACACACCACAAGCCACCTCAACCGCTCTCTCACAAATCTCCTCAACACACCACCTCTTCCCTTGTTCAATCCCATGCTTCAAATCCAACACATCCCCAATCTCATCACATGCCCTCAACACGATGTCTACATCTTCCTTGGTATGCGCAGCACTCACACAAAACCTCACTCGACTCGTCACTAAGGGCGTAGCAGGGTACGCCACCACGACCACCGCAATCGGAGTTTGTCTATCCTTCATCATTCTATGGAACAGATTCATTTTGCCAGGATTGAAAAGCAATAGCGGAACAATAGGTGAAGCGGGGTGTCCATAGGTTATAAATCCAAGCTTGTCAAGGCCGTTGTGAAGATAACGAGCGTTAAAGGCCAGGCGCCGGAGACGAGTGGCCCCTTCAGAGCCGGACGAGAGTGCGGGAGGCAGTGTGAGCCATGACGGGAGAGCGCTTTGGGGTGCAGGGCCAGGATGAACGTAGTGTTCGTCAAGAGCATGACCGTTTATGGTGGTGGCGGTGGAGGAGGAGGAGGAGGAGGAGGAGGAGGAAGAGGTAAGACGAAGTGTCGCGGTAGAAGAGGAAGGAGCCATGGTAGGCGACGCAATGCCCATGATGCTGGCCATGCTGGCGATCACTTGGGTAAGAACGGCGGGTGTCATGGCTTCAGCATAGGCGCCCGAGTGTCCATGAACTCGTAAGCTATCAATGAGAGATTTGCTGCCAGCGATATAGCCGCCTGCTGCTCCAAAGGATTTTGTGAATGTGCCCATGAGGATGTCAATGTTCCTGGGGTCAATGTTGAAATAGTCTGCGACGCCACGACCGTGAGGACCAAGTGCACCGATGGAATGGGCCTCGTCGACAAAGAGATAAAACTAGACAAGAGATTGGATTGACAAGTACGAATGAGGAGGAGATGAAACATGCCTTGTACTTGTTTCTCAGATGGATGAGGGCGGGCAAATTGGCCATGGTGCCCTCCATGGAATAGAGGCCCTCGACGATAAGCAAGATTTTCTTCCAAGGCCTATGAGTCTTGGGCTGGCCTTGGCTGATACATTCGCGTAGCAAGGACTCCAAGTCCTTCATGTTGTTGTGCTTGAACATCCTGACATGGGCGCCGCTGAGCCTGGTACCAAAACGAATAGAGGCATGATTGAGCTCGTCGGAGATGACGAGGGAGCCTTTGCCGACGAGAGCAGGGATGATGGTGGAGTTGGTGGCGAAACCCATGGAGCTGATGAGGGCGTCCTGAGTGCCGACAAACATGGCGACGAGGGCCTCGCCGACGACATGGAGATCATTGGAACCGCCTGCGAGCCTGGGGCCACCGGAGGAAATGCCGTAGCGGTTGATGGTGTCTTGGACGGCATCGGCGCAACCGCCACGGGCTTGGGCAAAACCGAGATAGTTGTAGGAGGAGATGTTGAGGGCACGGGTGCGGGAGCCTGTGAAGATCTGGGTGTGGTTGTAATCGGGGGAGATGTGGTCGAGAAGAAGGATGGTGCGGCCGGCGACGCCTGTGACGGGATGGGAGAAGCATTCGTCAAGGCGGGTTTTAAGGCGGCGAGTATAGAAGGAATCAAAGTCGGAGTTGAGAGGGGCATAACCCTGTGGAGGAAGAATGAGAAAAGCAAAGAGAGAGAGAGAGAGAAGGAGACACTAACGTCTTTGGGAGTGAGATGGACGTAGAAAGATGGGTAGAGACGCTTTCCAACAAAGTCACGAACGTGGCCCAGACAGATGAGGATGAGATAGCTGATGTAGGTGGAAAGCAGAATATAATAAGGGGGGTCGCGAGCAACATGGGCGAGGATCTCCGTGCCGGGGACATGGGCACTGGAGCAACGGTAGCGTTCGTCGGCACAGTGGCCGAATTCTGTGTGGACGGTGGTAAAGACCTGCTCGGAAGTGGGGGGTTTTGAGGGGAAGGCGAGACCATCTGTATTGTCGAGGAGGTCGTGGAGGACGGTGTCCTCTGAGTCTTGGGAGATGGAGGAGGAGAGGGAAAGGGCGGGGGTAGAGGCAGTGGGCGAGTGTGGGAGGGTGCGAGCCCGGGCATCTGCCTGGCTGAGAGCAGAGAGATAGGATGCCGCCGAGGGACGTGGAGAGGGAAGAGGCTGAGTTTTGCGGCTGACAGCAGGCTTAGCAAGGGCCATGGGAGACGACATTTTTCAATTCTCCTAAAACCACAACACAACCATTTACCATAAATAGTACCGAAACCCTCCCCGCATCCGGGTCGCTAGCGCCGTGTAGCCGGCTTCCGAGTCCGGTCCAAGGTATCCCAGCCGCATCAGCATGTCCACGATCACTTTTTGTCGTCAGTCAGTCAGTACAAGGCTCAAGCCCAGCTCACCTAGTCCACAGTTGGGTTTGAACAGTCCTTGTCGTAGCTGTTCCATCAGGGTGTCCTGGGTCACAAGCTATAGACACTCTCAGTCCACTATACACTCACTCACTCATTCACTCACTCACCTCAAAGGACGCAACCTCGCCATCCAGCGGTCGAGGGACAATGGCCACAACATCAGGAGGTATCACCATGTCATAGACATATTCAATCTCAGGCTGTAGCCACCCTGTTGGAGACCGGTGCAGGTAACTGACAGCACCTGCTGGACGGGCATACTGCGCCACTACCTGCCCATCCAGACCTGCCTCTTCCCAGCTCTCCTTGAGTAGCGCCTCCAGGACACCCATCCCACTTGGTATCCCACCAGCCACACTGTTGTCCAGGTATCCTGGCCAGCTGTGGCCACTCATCAGTGACCAAGTCAATGCTCCTTCAACAAGACTCACGTCGGCTTCGTCTCTGCCCTCGTTGGCACCCACATACTCAGTTGCCCTTCTCTCAACACATACATATTCATGTGCACCCCATACGTTACTACCCCAAACAGCGCACACGCCGTCCTCTCCATCTCAAATGCAAAATTCAGCCTCTCCTCCTCTTCTCCCCCGCCCTGGGGGTAATCGCGAACTCCAAAGGGATCCTTGTACACCGCATACGCTTCCCCTCGCCACTTCAGAGGCCCACACACCTCGGCGCAGAACCTTTCTTCCTCTCTCCATCTCTCACACATCTCTTTCATCACTTCCGTCCTTCCCTTCCATCCCTTCACCCATCCCGCAAAACTCACCCTCTTCCCCCTCTCAATATCCCAAACCTCATCCAACCCCATCTCACGACGCCTGCCATTCTCATTCTCTAGCTTCTCAACGAGGATCGGACGTAGCAGTCCCATGACCGGGCTCGACTCTGACCGTGTCAGACAAAACGAGGTCAGCATCTCATCCTCATCCTCATCCTCACCCAACACCGAGCGAAGTCGTTTGTCTGGAAAAGAAATATAGGCATTATCGCATAGATCAACCAGCTCCAGATACGATAGCGGTCTTGAGGATGCTTTCGGACCTGTTCTCGACATTCTTTTTTTTTGACAATGTCTTGCTATCAATCTATATAGATTAATCATGTGACAGACCCCACGGACTCAAGTCCATTTTCAGATTGGCTAATTCCAATTAGAGAGTAAACAAGAAAAATATCTTTTTCTTAATTTACTTGAGTACCTATGAGAGGTCGTCACTTCTTTCTCTCGTATGGTAGCGCCCAAAAAAGAATGAGTGAATACATGGAATCTTTTCAGTACTAAACCTCAAGAAAACATTCTAAAGCCTTTTTAACATCACACAATGGATGTCGAAGACAATTCACCTAGAGAATGATCCATGTCACCCAGCAACACCAGCCAAAGAGATAGATCGATGTCTTCCACTGCCTTCTCAATGGATTACATGGAACAAGTGCAAGCCTAGTCAACAAAAGAGACATGGGCTGATCAAGACACAAAACTTCTCCCTTTCCTATACACCTATGGAGCCTGCTCCTGTAGAATCTACAGGTAAACATGTTCAAATGCCTCATAGCAATGACATTCCTTACCAAATCAATCAACTAGCTGACCCCCAACTCTGGGATAGTAACTTTATATTATTTGGCATCAACAAATATTTGGCTAGACACATGTTCACTTTACAGGATTGTGACATTCATCAAACAATGCCCCTTGGATAACAATTTAGCTGCGGACATCTCCTAAATTTAGCTTTGTAGTGTAGAAATTCATAAGCTCCATCTACAAATCAGAGTGGGGCAAGTTGGTTGCTAATGATAAGGAAAAGACATTCTGACAATGTATATTGTCACAATTCAATAAAAAAACTACATCAGCATCTAGCTCAACTAATAACAAGAAGGCAGAAGTTTTGAGGATCCCCCCTCCTATCTCCTCAAGCAAATTCACTTTGGCTAAGTTGAAATTTTACAAAAAGAACCAATTTGTTAATAGCAACAACAAGACTTACACACAAGCTTAGATGCCTTCTCCAAATTACTGATCAAAAAAATTGTAGAAATTCACAATATGGTGGATAATAAAGAAAAGAAGATCAAACCAAAAATCAATATAACTATTAAGGATCCCTCCAGAAAACAGGTCATAATTCCAATAAGCACTAACAATTCAGAAGCCATCATCTCTCATGCTAATGAATACATCATAAATATCAACTGTCTATTGAAAGGTGTGAAATCCAAAATTTCAGCTAATTTTATCTGCTCCAATAACAAAGAAGTAATCATTACCACCAACAAAGCTGCTATTGTATCTGATCTTACTGCTCATCACAACAAACTCAATAAAATCAATAAAGAGTCCCTTCTAAATATAAACACTGTTCTCATCATCTCCAATGCTAGTGTCAAAAACAAAGTTGCAACTTCAATTTTTCATGTCTGAAAGAGTCAAAACATGATTGCCAAAACAGTTCATCATACTATGAATATCACCTCCACTGAAGTAAAACTCTTTTCTATCAGATGTAAAACCAATCAGACTGTTCAACTGCCAAATGTTCATCAAATTATTGTTATCACAGATGTTATACCAGCTACAAGATGTATTTTTGACTTGTCTGCCCATTGTTGTGGCAACCACTTATCACAAAGACAAATAATTACCCAAACGGTAAATCTCTTAGTTGGATATCAAGTGGGGAATTCACAAGAGAACTCGACAAGGAGTCTCTGCTAAATTAGAGTCCTATATATACTAAATACATCTGGTCC
>Ga0157368_1000924_pt1 | contig 13128 bp, 13 predicted proteins | sample AttbisABBM3_FD_113146 | JGI IMG/M metagenome (GOLD analysis project Ga0157368, IMG submission 113146) | Fungus gardens microbial communities from leaf cutter ant in Botucatu, State of São Paulo, Brazil - Atta bisphaerica ABBM3 | ecosystem: Host-associated > Fungi > Mycelium > Unclassified ...
GGGTCGTCTCTCCAATTGCCACACCCTCACAGGAGAATCCTGATGTCGCTGAGCCAATTCGATAACCTGCCGGGCGTGACCGCCCAGCCCGACGCCGCCACCCGGGAATTCGTCTTCAACCACACCATGCTGCGGGTCAAGAACCTGGAAACCTCGCTGGACTTCTACACCCGCGTGCTGGGCTTCACCGTGGTCGATCACAAGGACTTTCCCGACGCCAAATTCAGCCTCACCTTTCTCGCCCTGGTCGATCGCAACCAGGTGCCGACCGATCCGGAAGCCCGCCAGCGCTGGCGCAAGTCCACCCCGGGCATCCTCGAGCTGACCCACAACCACGGCACCGAGCACGATGCCGGGTTCAGCTACCACAATGGCAACAGCGATCCGCGCGGCTTCGGCCATACCTGCGTGGCGGTACCGGACATCCGCGCCGCCTGCGCGCGTTTCGAACAACTGGGCGTGGCCTTCCAGAAGCGCCTGATCGACGGCAGCATGAAGGAAATCGCCTTCATCAAGGACCCGGACGGCTACTGGGTCGAGGTCATCCAGTTCACCCCGCTGTCCTGATCCCTCCGGGCCCGGCGTCGCCGGGCCCATGCCGCCCCCAGGGCATCCGACAACCCCTCGGCGCTCACCTGATACCGGCTGGCTCCTTGCCATCGACGAAGTCCCCTGCCTTGGCTTACTGCTGACGAAAAGCCATACGAAAGGCGCACTCAACAAGCGCTTCATGCCGTGATCAGGAAGAAGACCATGCAAAAAACCACAAGAATCCGTACTGGCATGTACGGGGTGCTCAGCCTGTTCGTCGTCTGCCTACTGGTCGCCTGCCTCCAGGGCTGGTTCAACGCCCGCACCGACGCCGGGCAGCTCGCCGAGCTGGATCGGTTGACCATGGAACAGTTGGACAAAATCAATAATTCGGCCACCTGGCTCGCCCGGGCCAGCGCCAATACCCATACCGCCATGCTCAACCGGCTCAATGGCGATCCCGCCAAGGCGGACAAGGATCTGCAACTCGCCAGCGAGCGCCTGGACATCGCCCGTAACCTGATCACCGCTGCCCTGGCCAAGCTGAGCGATCCGCAACTGCGCGGCCAGGCCGAGGCGCTGCTCAAGGCCTTCGATGCCCACCGTCAGGTCATCGAAAACCAGATCGGCGCCTGTCGCACGGGTGACCTGGCGGCCTATATTCGCATCAGCGACGCTTCCAAGGGGGCGAGCAATGCCTCAGCCGAAGCGCGCAAGGTGTTCACCGACGAAGTAACCGCCCGCATCGCCGCTACCCTGGATGCCTCAGAGCGCCGGCTGCTGCAGGCGCAACTTGCCACCCTGCTGCTGGTCGGCCTGACGCTGCTGCTGGCGGTGCTCTCCGGCTGGTTCATCGCCCGCCGGGTACTGGCGCCGCTGCGCGAGGCCGGCGAGCATTTTGCCGCCATGAGCGAAGGCGATCTGACCCGCCGCATCGAGGCGCGCAGCCACGACGAGATCGGCCAGCTATTCGCCGGCCTCGCCACCTTGCAAGGCCGCCAGCGCGATACCCTGGCCCAGCTCAACCGCACCGCCGAGCAACTCGACCGCGCCGCCCAGGAGTTGGGGCAGGTGACCGCCGAGAGCAATCGCACCCTCAACCAGCAGCAACAGGAGCTGGAGCAGGCGGTGACGGCGGTGACCGAAATGACCACCGCCGTGGAAGAGGTGGCACGCAATGCCGCCTCCACCTCCGACACCGCCCGCGAATCGGATCTGTTGGCCAGCGGTAGCCGCAGCCAGGTGGCCCAGGTGCTGAGCGAACTGCAGAGCATGCAGAGCACGGTCCATGAAAGCGAAGTCGTCATCGCCAGCCTGGCGCAACAGGCCAACCAGATCGGCAAGGTCCTGGACGTGATTCGCGCGGTTTCCGAGCAGACCAACCTGCTGGCGCTCAATGCCGCCATCGAGGCCGCGCGGGCCGGCGATGCCGGACGCGGCTTCGCCGTGGTGGCCGACGAAGTGCGCAGCCTCGCCCACCGCACCCGCGAGTCGACCCTGGAAATCGAGCAGATGATCGGCAACATCCAGACCGGTACCGATTCGGCGGTCGCGGCCATCCAGTGCAGCAACACCCTGGCCGGCACCACCCTGGCAACCACCGAACGCACCGGCGAGAGCCTGGAGCGCATCTTCGCCGCCATCGGCGACATCAACGAGCGCAACCTGGTGATCGCCAGCGCCGCCGAAGAGCAGGCGCAGGTGGCACGCGAGGTGGATCGCAACCTGATCAACATCCGCGAACTGGCCGGCGCCTCCAAGCAGGGTGCCGACCAGATCGAAGTCTCCAGTCGCCAGCTGGCCGGGCTGACCCGTGAGATCCACGGCCTGGCGGCGCGCTTCCGAGTCTGATTCGAACCGCCGCCTGCTGCGACGTTTTATCACGCTGGGCTTTACGCACCTTTGCGCTTTCTTGACATGACGCTGGGCCTCCGCTGGGGGACAATTCCTCCGGCGGAGCCCTGTGGCTCCCGACTCCTTCCCGAGCTTGAGAGAATCGTCATGCCGACCACTCTGCGTCCCGGCGCCGGCAAGGCGCTGTCCCTGTTGCTTTCCGCGGTGCTCACGCCGCTCGGCCTGTTGCTGGCGTTGACCGTGATCCTGCAACTGCTGTCACCCAACTGAAGCCAATAACCGACGGCGGCGCCTGGGGCGCCGCCGTCGGTTATTTAGAGTTGGACGCTTAGAGTTGGAAGCGCGCGACCAAGCCGTTGAGATCGATGGCCAGCCGCGACAACTCGGCGCTGGCGGCATTGGACTGTTCGGCGCCGGCGGCGGTCTGGATCGACAGCTCGCGGATGTTCACCAGGTTGCGATCCACCTCGCGCGCCACCTGCGCCTGCTCTTCGGCGGCGCTGGCGATCACCAGGTTGCGCTCGTTGATGCCACCGATGGCGCCATGGATGCGCTCCAGGGCGCTACCGGCGCCACGGGCCACTTCCAGGGTGGCCTGGGCGCGCTCGGTGCTGCTACGCATCGCCGCCACCGCCTGACCGGTGCCCTGCTGGATGGTGCCGATGGAGGTCTCGATCTCGCGGGTCGATTCCTGGGTACGGTGCGCCAGCGCCCGCACCTCGTCCGCCACCACCGCGAAGCCACGACCGGCCTCACCGGCGCGCGCGGCTTCGATGGCCGCATTGAGCGCCAGTAGGTTGGTCTGCTCGGCCACGCTGCGGATCACGTCCAGCACCTTGCCGATATCGTTGACCTGCAGGGCCAGATCGCCCACCAGGGTGGCGCCATGCTGGACGTCGTCGCTCATGGTGGCGATGGCACCCACGGTTTCCTGCACCAGGTCGCGACCGTCACGGGCCACGCCGGCGGACTCCTGCGAGGCCTGGGAGGTATTGACGGCATTGCGCGCTACCTCGTCCACTGCCGAGGACATCTGGTTCACCGCCGTGGCGGCCTGTTCGATCTCGGCGTTCTGGCGTTGCAGGCCGCGACTCGATTCCTCGGTCACGGCATTGAGTTCTTCCGCGGCCGAGGCGAGCTGGGTGGCGGAGCCGAGGATGCCCTGCAGGGTCTGGCGCAACTGGCCCTGCATGGTCTTCATGGCCTGCAGCAACCGCGCGGCCTCGTCGCGGCCGTCGCTGTGGATCTCTTCGGTGAGGTCGCCCGTAGCGATCACCTCGGCCGCCCGCACGGCGCGGGCAATGGGTTGGGTGATGCTGCGGATCAGCAGCCAGGCGAAGACCAGGGTCAGCACGGCGGTGGCGACCAGCAGCAGCACCAGCCACTGGATGGCGTGGCGATAGTCCTGGGCGGACAGGTCATTGGCGGCGGCGGTCTGCTGGTCGACCAGGTCGGTGAGCTGCCTGAGCACAGTGTTCACCGCGTCGGAGTTGGCCAGCAGGTCTTCGTTGAGCAGCTGCCGCAAGGGTTCCAGCTGATTGGCCGCGGAAAACGCCAGCATGCGCTGCTGGAGGCCGTCATATTGGGAGATAAGCTGCCCGTAGCGAGCGTAGGCGGCACGCTCTTCGGGTGACTGGATCAGGGCTTCGTAACGCTGCTGGGCGGCACGCATCTGGCCATTGCGCTGCTGGAACAGCGCCTGGGTCTTGGCGATGATCTCCGGTTCGCGATTGAGCAGCAGCCGATAGGAGAGCACCCGTAGCCGCAGGGTCAGGGCGGTCAGCTCGTCGAGCGCGGCGACGCGGGGCATGGCGCGGTCTTCGATGGCGAGGCCCGAGGCGCGGATGTCGTTCATCTTGACCAGGGCAGTGGCACCGAGCACCAGCAACAACAGGCCGATGAAAGCGAAGCCAAGCGTGGCGCGGCGGGCAATGGAAAGGTTGCGAAGGGACATGGAGGGGTTCCGCTCAAACAGGAAAGCCCCCTATCGACCAAAGTGTGCGGATCCTGAGGCCACCTATCGGGGTCGATGCCGGGGCTCCACCTGGCCGGCGATGAAGCAAACGCCGCTAACCCCTGTCCTATAAGGCATCGGCGCTATTGCAGACGTTGGCTAAGGCCAGGCAGTGCGGCACTGTGCCGCAGATCACAGCCTGCGCCGAAAGGCCGGCAATACCGCCAGTCCTTGCCAGCGGCATGGTGTTCACATTTTTCGTACATGCCATGCAAGCCACTGATCGCCAAGGAAATCTGTTTGGCTATCGCAATTCACGTTTTTTTCACGGCGAATGGCGCGAATCGGTGGCGAACTACCGGGTTCGTGTCGATAAAAAGGCGAAATTCTTTGATCGTGCGGCGATAATGGCGGGATGATCTCAGTATAAGTTTGAAATATCTTCTCCGTTGTCGGTCACGAGAGATTCTTTCAGCGTGGATTAAGGTTGTTGTTACCAAGCTGCAAGAGCGGGTACCAGGATGCCGCCCGAAGCCGCGATGGACTGCCGATACCCAAGCCACTGGAGCCTGTAGAGGGCCGGGGCGTATCGAAGCGATGCCTGGGGGCGTCTAGCCACTAACCAGCGCTTGCCGCTGCCATTGCGTATTTTGAGAAGAGGTCAGAAACTGATGAGCGATAACAGGGATACCACCTACGGTGCGCCCGACGAGGCACTCCTGCAGTTAATCGATGGTTTCAAGCGTTTCCGCCACGATGTCTTTCCCGAGCAGGAAGCGCTGTTCAAGAAACTCGCCAATGCGCAATCGCCCAAGGCCATGTTCATCACCTGCGCCGATTCGCGGATCGTGCCCGAGCTGATCACCCAGAGCTCGCCAGGCGATCTCTTTGTCACCCGTAACGTCGGCAACGTGGTACCGCCCTACGGCCAGATGAACGGCGGCGTGTCCACCGCCATCGAATACGCGGTCGTGGCGCTGGGCGTGAAGCACATCATCATCTGCGGCCACTCCGACTGCGGCGCCATGAAGGCCGTGCTCAACCCCGATCCACTGGAAAAGATGCCCACGGTAAAGGCCTGGCTGCGCCACGCCGAGGTCGCCCGCACCGTGGTCGAGGACCACAGCCATTGCGATTGCGGCCACGGCGGCACCCTGGGCTTCCTGACTGAAGAGAACGTGGTCGCCCAGCTGGTTCACTTGCGTACCCACCCGTCGGTGGCCTCGCGCCTGGCCAGCGGCCAGCTGCAAATCCATGGCTGGGTCTATTCCATCGAGACCAGCGAGATCAAGGCGTACGACGCCCAGCAGGAGCGCTTCCTGCCCCTGGATGGCGAGAACATGCCAGTCGCCACGCCCCGCCCGCGCCTGCAGCAGCCCTGATTCACCGCTGCCGTCCGGTATAAGGGCGGCAGTTCGCCGGCGGGTCCAGCGACCCGACGGTCCATAACAGCAACAGCGCACCGCGCAACCCACCTGGGGCTCCACCGGGGCCGCCCACCCTTTCGATCTCTGCCTTAAACCGACCGGTGTCATATGACGTGATATGACGCCTGGGCACCGCTTCATCCCGAGTCGCTGGAGGACTAGGACCATGCTTGCCAATCAACAGACCCCGGGGCGCAGCCTGTCGCGCGATGCCCTGGCCTCACTCGTGGTATTCCTGGTCGCCCTGCCGCTGTGCATGGGCATTGCCATTGCCTCCGGCATGCCGCCGGCCAAGGGCATCATCACCGGCATCATCGGCGGCCTGGTGGTCGGCTTTATTGCCGGCTCGCCGCTGCAGGTCAGCGGCCCGGCCGCTGGCCTGGTGGTACTGGTGTTCGACCTGATCAATCGCCATGGCATCGAAGCCCTGGGACCAGTGCTGCTGCTCGCCGGCCTCTTGCAGCTCATCGCCGGCTTTACCCGGCTGGGTGCCTGGTTCCGCGTCACCTCGCCGGCGGTGGTGTACGGCATGCTGGCGGGTATCGGCATCCTCATCGTGCTCTCGCAGTTGCATGTGATGCTCGACGCCAAACCCGCGGCCTCGGGCCTCTCCAACCTGTTGGCCTTTCCCGGTGCCGCCCTCACTGCCGCCAGTGACTGGAACGGCAGCGGCGCCCAGGCGGCGCTGATCGGCCTGCTGACCATCGCCAGCATGTGGCTATGGGAGAAATTCCGCCCGCAAACGCTGCGTTTCCTGCCCGGCGCCCTGATCGGCGTGACCCTGGCGACCCTGGCCAGTCTCTGGCTGGCGCTGGACATCCGGCGGGTGGAGGTCCCCAACAACCTGGCCGATGCCATCGACTGGGTGACCTTCGCCGACCTCGGCATGCTGGCCAATGCCGAACTGGTGGTGGCTGCCCTGGCCCTGGCCTTCATCGCCAGCGCCGAAACCCTGCTCTCGGCCGCCGCGGTGGACCGTATGCACAACGGCCCGCGCTCGCACTTCGATCGCGAGCTGGGCGCCCAGGGCGTGGGCAACCTGCTGTGCGGCGCCGTGGGGGCGCTGCCGATGACCGGCGTCATCGTGCGCAGCTCGGCCAACGTCCAGGCAGGCGCCACCAGCCGCGCCTCCACCATCTTCCACGGCCTCTGGTTGCTGGCCTTCGTCGCCGCCCTGCCCTTCGTGCTCAAGCTGGTACCGGTGGCAAGCCTGGCGGGGGTGCTGGTGTTCACCGGCGTCAAGCTGGCCGATCCCAAGTCGCTGACCGGTCTCAAGCGCTACGGCCGGGCGCCCATGGCCATCTATGCCCTGACCGCGTTGATGATCGTCGCCACCGACCTGCTGACCGGGGTGCTGGTGGGCTTCGGCCTGTCCATCGCCTTCCTGGCCGTCAAGGCGGCACAACTCAAGATCAGCCTCACCTACCGCGAGGACGACCCCCAGCAAGCCGAATTGCGCCTGGTGGGCGCCGCCACCTTCCTGCGGGTGCCGCAGCTGACCAAGGTGCTGGAGCAGGTCAAGCCGGGCACCACCCTGCATGTGCCACTGGATCGGGTTTCCTACATCGATCATGCCTGCATGGAGCTGCTGGAAGACTGGGGCCGGACCCAGGCCAGCAACGGCATGCAGCTGGTCATCGAGCCCAAGGCCCTGGAGCGACGCCTAGAAGGCCAGGCACCCGCAAGCCAGTCGGTGATGCCGGTCCAGGCGCCGGCCTGATGATCATCGCGACCGGAGCGCCGACGCCAGGCTCCGGTCGTCCTATGACCCGGGCCGTCTGTTTCGCTCATGGGCAAGACAGACGAGACGCAGGCCTGAGGTAACAGCGGCCCGTGGTCGCAGGCACTCACCCACTGCCGTTCTTGCTCGCCCGCTTCCGACCTGTTTCTGCATGTAACAAAACCGGGTCATCCATTCCGCCACAGTCCCAGCAGGTGCCCTTGTCTCGCTACAGGGCACAGGACTGAAAGTCTTCTACAGTGGCCGACTAGAGCCTCTGAGGAAGGGGCAACAAAAAATGGACTTCCGCCAGGCGGTGGACAGATCGTCCACAAAGGGTGGCTAAAATGCCGCGTAGTTGGCGAAGTCACAGTCAGTCATCCTACCAATGGATAATAGTCTGCTAATTAACTTTCACTCGTGCGAACTTTGCCTTATAACGCTCTCTGGTTCGACTTTTGTCGCACCAACGCTCTTTGTGTCGGGCCACCCTCTAGCCAGAGGGGATCGTTTTGCCAGGAAAGCCATGCGAGGCCCGCACGGCTAAAAATGACTCCACGAGAGGTAGCTATGCGCAAGCCTGAATTGGCGAATGTAATCGCTGAAAAAGTCGGACTTCCTAAGGAACAAGCCAATACCGTGCTCAACACGCTGTTGGACGAGATCGCGAATGCGCTGCACCGCAAGGACAGCGTGACGTTGGTCGGCTTTGGTACCTTCCTGCCACGTCATCGCGGTGCCCGCATGGGGAAGAATCCCCAGACCGGCGAACCGGTCAAGATCCGTGCGAGCAATACGGTGGCGTTCAAGCCCGGCAAGGCACTGAAGGACAGCATCGAAGGCTGAGTACCAGTCGGCAAGGATGCCGCTGCAGCCAGAAGGCATCGCTTGTGCGATGCCTTTTTTTATTGCCACTGGCAAAGGGTGGCGAGTGCCGATCAAGCGATCTCGATCATCTCGAAGTCGCCCTTGCCCACACCGCAGTCCGGGCACAGCCAATCCTCGGGCACATCTTCCCAGCGAGTGCCCGGCGCGATGCCGTCGTCGGGCCAGCCCAGGGCTTCATCGTAGATATAGCCGCATACGATGCACTGCCATTTCCGCATTGCTTATCTCTCTCACCAGCTTCAGGTAAGACGCACGCTACGCGAAAGCCCACCAAAGGCCAACCGCACCGGAGCCCGGCGCGACGCCCGTCGCTCAATAAGCCGACCCGCGCACTCTCGCGGATGATCCGCCGCCTTCAGGTAAGCTCGACCCCATGAATGCCTCGTCCTCGCCCATGCCCTGGGCTACCTATTTCGCCGTGCTGGGCAGCGTCATCAGCGTGGGCCTGGCCATCGGGCTGTCGATGCCGCTGGTCTCGCTGCGCCTGGAAAGCTGGGGCTACGGCAGCTTCGCCATCGGCGTCATGGCCGCGTCACCAGCCCTCGGCATCCTGACCGGTGCCAGCCTGGCCGGACGGCTCGCCACCCGCATCGGCACGCCACGGCTGATGCGGTTGTGCCTGGTCAGTGGCGCCGGTTCCCTGATCCTGCTGTCGCTGCTGCCCAGCTATCCGCTGTGGCTGCTCTTGCGCCTGGCCCTGGGCGCCATCCTCACGCTGATCTTCGTGCTCGGCGAAAGCTGGATGAACCAGGTCATCACCGACCAGTGGCGCGGGCGCCTGGTGGCTCTCTATGGCAGCAGCTATGCCCTGAGCCAACTGGCCGGGCCGCTGCTCCTGGGCGCGCTCGGCACCGAGGGCGACCAGGGCTTCTGGCTGGGTGCCCTGCTCATGCTCGGCGGAGCCCTCCTGCTGCTGGGTCGCCAGGGCGCTCCGGCGGCCGGTGGCCATACCGCAGCCTGGCAGGCGCTACTGGATTTTTGCCGCAGCGCCCCGGCCATCGCCTGGGCGGTGGCGCTGTTCGCCTGCTTCGAGTCGATGATCCTCACCCTCATGCCGGTCTACGCTCTCAACGAGGGCTTCGACCAGCAGCTGGCGTTGTACATGGTCAGCGCCGTGGTGGTGGGCGATGCCCTGCTGCAGTTGCCCCTGGGCCTACTCGCCGACCGTCTCTCGCGCCAGGGCCTGTTCCTCGGCTGCACCCTGGGCTTGCTGGCGGTCAGCCTGGCGCTGCCGCTACTGCTGCATACCCCGGGCGCCTGGCCGCTGCTGGTGCTGTTCGGTGCCACTGCCGGCGGCCTCTTCACCCTGGGCCTGATCCTGGTGGGCGAGCGCTACCGCGACGCTGAACTGGTCCGCGCCAACGCCTGCATCGCCCAGCTCTGGGGCCTTGGCTGCCTGGTCGGCCCGCTGCTCACCGGCGCCGCCAGCCAATGGCTCACCGGCCATGCCCTACCACTGCTGATGGCGGTAGGAGCGGCCGTGCTGCTGGTGATCGTCGGGCGCCGGGGGAGCGTGCCGGCCGCGGTGGGTTGACGGACTTTTCAATGTGCTGACGCTGCCTAGACGACCTCATCTGTTAACCTGTTCACAGTCAGGACAGGCCTAGACGGAAATGGACGTTCACTGAGCCCTTCAGCCACCTCCCTCCTTTTCCGCTTGTCCCTGGACGAATCGTCACGCCGGAACGCTAGGCTCCGGCGCTCTTGCTGGCTCTCATAAGGAAATGTCCATGCAGTACAAAGGATGGGGGGGAACCGGCCTTGCCCTGGTGCTGGCAGGTCTGAGCGGCTGCCAGACCCCGAATGCCGACAACTACGCGTCCAATGTCTACACCGTGAATCAGGTGAATGCCCGGCAGTTGGCGAGAACGGTCAATATCCTGGCCATCCTACCGGCGAAGATCGAAGTCAACGACACCAGCTCCCAGCAAAACACCCAACTGATCGGGGCCCTGCTGGGGGTGGTGACGGGTGCCGTGCTGGGCAACAGCCTGGGCGGTGCGGGCGGCGGGATGCTGGGCGGTATAGGGGGCGGAGCGGTCGGCGCGGCCGGCGGCTCGGTGCTGCCCCACACCCGCCTGGTCGATGGCGTCTCCATCACCTATGCCGACGCCGGCGAGACCTTCAACTCGGCCCAGGTCGGCCTACCCTGCCAGTTCGCGCCGGGCACGGCGATCATGGTGGCTTCCTCGCCTACGGAAACGCGCATCCAGCCCAATGCCACCTGTCCTGTCGCCAAGTAGGAGTAAGACATGCGCGCCTCCCTCTTGATTGCAGGCCTGCTGCTGGGGACGACCGCCACAGCCGCCGACTTGCAGACCCAAATCAACACCGTGCATCAAGCCGAACTGGGCCAGCAAGCCGAACGCCGCGCCGAGTGGGAATACCGGATGCGCGAGCAGCAGGCTGCCTGGCAGTGGGAGTACGATCACTGGCTGGCCGAAAAGAGGCGTGTGGAAGCAGCGCGGGCCGCCCGTGAAGCCGAGCGCCGCGCCGACAAGCGCCGCGACCAGGGCTACGAAGACGAATTGCGCCGCCTGGACATCGAGGAGCGCAAGCTCCGTCTCACCCAACTCAAGGCCCGCACCGACCGCAGCGGGGAGTTCATCGACCAGGAGCTGCACGGCGAAGCGGCACGCACCGATGAGATCCAGTCCAGGGCGGACGCCAACCGTAATCTTTCCGAAGGTGGCAAGGCGTTGATGCAGAGCGAAGGTGTCGCGCGGGAAAAAGAGGCTGGCAGCTGGTTCAAGTGACCCACCCTTCCCTCTCGCCATGGAAAACGCCGGCGCAAGGCCGGCGTTTTCTATAAAGGCAAAGATCAGAACGCCGGTACCACGGCGCCCTGGTACTTTTCTTCGATGAACTGCTTCACCGCCGGGCTATTCAGCGCCTTGGCCAGCTTCTGCACGGCGTCGCTGTCCTTATTGTCCGGGCGGGCGACCAGGATGTTGGCGTAGGGCGATTCCTTGCCTTCCAGCAGCAGGGCGTCCTTGGTCGGGTTGAGTTTGGCTTCCAGGGCGTAGTTGGTGTTGATCAACGCCAGGTCGACCTGGTTCAGGACGCGCGGCAGGGTCGCGGCTTCCAGCTCCTTGAACTTCAGGTGCTTGGGATTCTCGACGATGTCCTTGGGCGTGGCCAGGATGTTGGCGCTGTCCTTGAGCTTGATCAGCCCGGCCTTTTCCAGCAGCAGCAAGGCGCGGCCGCCGTTGGTGGCGTCGCTGGGGATGGCCACGACGGCGCCGTCGCGCAGCTCGTCGAGTTTCTTGATCTTCTGCGAATAGATGCCGAAGGGCTCCACGTGCACCTGGGCAACCGTCACCAGGTCGGTACCGCGGCTCTTGTTGAATTCGTCCAGGTAGGGTTGGTGCTGGAAGAAGTTGGCGTCCAGGCGCTTCTGGGCCACCTGCAGGTTGGGCTGCACGTAATCGGTGAAGACCTTGATCTGCAGGTCTACCCCCTCCTTGGCCAGCTGGGGTTTGACGAATTCGAGGATCTCGGCGTGGGGCACCGGGGTGGCGGCGACGCTGAGGGTCTCGGCGGCGTGGGCGGTCAGGCTGGCGGCCAGCAGGGCAGCGGTGGCGAGCAGTTTCTTCATGGCAGTTTCCTAAGGCGGGGTGGAACCGTCGGCACCTCTGCGGGCGCCGACGGCAGGTAGATCAGAAAGCCGGGATGACGGCGCCCTGGTACTTCTTCTCGATGAATTGCTTCACTTCAGGCGTGGTCAGCGCCTTGGCCAGCTTCTGGATGGCCGGATCGTTGGCCTTGTCGGCGCGGGTGTAGAGCAGGTTGGCGTAGGGCGATTCGCCGCTCTCGATGAACAGGGCGTCCTTGGTCGGCTTGAGGCCGGCCTCCAGGGCGTAGTTGGCGTTGATCAGCGCCAGGTCGACCTGGTTCAGGACACGCGGCAGGGTCGCAGCTTCCAGTTCCTTGAACTTCAGGTGCTTGGGATTCTCGACGATGTCACGCGGGGTAGCGGTGACGTTGCTCGGATCCTTCAGGGTGATCAGACCCTGCTTGGCGATCAGCAGCAGCGCACGACCGGAGTTGCTCGGATCGTTGGGAATAGCCACGGTGGCGCCGTCCTTGAGGTCCTTGATGTTCTTGATCTTCTGCGAATAGGCACCGAAGGGCTCGACGTGCACCGCCACCACCGGCACCTGGTCGCTGCTCGGGTTGCTCTTCTTGTAGCTGGCGTAATAGGGCTTGGTCTGGAAGTAGTTGGCATCCACCTGCTTCTGATCGGTCTGGCGATCCGGCTGGATGTAGTCGGTGAAGACCTTGATCTTCAGGTCTACCCCTTCCTTGGCCAGTTGCGGCTTGATGAACTCCAGGATCTCCGCGTGGGGAATCGGGTTGACCGCGACGGTCAGGGTCTCGGCCTGGGCAGCGGTGGCAACACTCAGGCCGAAGGCCAGGGACAGCAGGGTACGTTTCAGCGACATCTGGATTTTCCTTATGCGAAACCTCGGGTGGATGAAGCCTTGGGCTTTGCCCGAAAGGTGCCTGCGCTTGGTCATACTGCGTTAAAAACCAGCTCGGAATGCTCATTTACCGCTCGTAAACTCCGCTTCCTCGCTGATTTTCGCCTTGCCTGACCTTCGCTCGGCGACCTTTCAAACAAAGCCCTAGATCAACGACGACTGAAATGGGCGACGAGGCGATCGCCGACCATCTGCAGTACCTGGACCAGCACCAGCAGCAAGAGCACCGTGACCACCATGACGTCGGTCTGGAAGCGCTGGTAGCCGAAA
>Ga0157368_1000925_pt1 | contig 13113 bp, 9 predicted proteins | sample AttbisABBM3_FD_113146 | JGI IMG/M metagenome (GOLD analysis project Ga0157368, IMG submission 113146) | Fungus gardens microbial communities from leaf cutter ant in Botucatu, State of São Paulo, Brazil - Atta bisphaerica ABBM3 | ecosystem: Host-associated > Fungi > Mycelium > Unclassified ...
ATATTGATAGCATCTATTTCAGATGTTTTGTCTGTTCTGAAGATAAATAATGCGTGATGAGCTCCATCCCAAGAACTCAGTAATAAAGGCTGATTTCCACCATAATTTAATACTGTAGGGCCAGAATCAATAGAATCCGTCCTTCTCTTTCCTTTCACATCCCTGTTATGTAACAGAGCATGAGATGATGACACATTTTCTCCTACAGGAGAGACATGAGGTGTAGGTGGGGACTGAACTTCAGGTAGTCTTCGCTCCAGTCCATCGACGATTCATCCCTATGCCCTTGAAGCCCAGGTTTCATGAAAAACTTTGCCAGTTGCTTGATTTTTGCTGGTGTTTTCATGCCAGCTGTAGGTAATGGTTTCATAATTAACTTGCTCAGAGTAGAGAGAGATGATAATTTGCTACTATTTTCTATGAGCACTAACCACACAAGATGGTGGTAGGAGAAAAGAAGCATGGCGATCTTCAAAGATATTATTAAGTCTATTTTAATGAGCATTTATAATATCAGGGTCTTTTTAATTTACTAAAAGAAAAGAAAAACAATTAGAGAAAGTATTTACTAAGCAAAACCTTAGAGAAAGTTCTTTGTTAAGACTATCAAAGAAAGGAAATACTTTGTTTAAGTGATTGTTGGTGTCTTTTGATTTTTTATATTGTTTAGGCATGAGATGTACCATAGCTATACAATGAGGTACTGTCTTCATAGAGTAATGTTTATCTAGAAAAGAGTTAATTCATGTATTGTTTAGGAAGAGATATAATATATAAATGGTAACAACCATTGATATTGTCAAAATAGAAGTGGATAGGTATAAATCCAGCTATAGCCTCTACTCTCTAAGTAAGAGAAGTTCAAAATGCTTTAGTAATCTATAAAGCTGCTTTTCTCTGCATTTTTCTAAGTTCTTTAAGAAGTTAATAAAGGAATGCTCCTTTGAAGTACCATAGTTGAAATTTATATAGTGTGATTGAGAGAACACACATTCTGTATAGGAATCATTTATGTACAGAAAATAGCCCTCTGTTTGAGTTTTCTAGCATTTTCATATCTTTTATTGTGAAAAGAGCTTTGTTGGTATAGTGGTGAACATGATAATGAAACAATAGCTTCTTGTCAAAGAAGAAGCCTAGGTATTGTTATATATTCTTCAGATATAATAAAAGTCCCCCTAATGGCCTAAGATTCAAAGAAGAAGGTTGAATGTTCTTTGTTGATCTAGAGAAGTGAAAAACCTCTGATTTATCATGTTCAATGACTGGTCCAAACTGGTTAAATAAAGAAAAAATGATATTGTAACTACAAAAGAGATTTGCATTGGATTTTTCATAGCTTTTTTCTTGAGAGATAAGAAGTCCATCATCTACAAAAGAAAGAGTTGAAACTTGAATTGGGAAAAAAATATTTTAAGTTCTTTTTTCAAATATATGAAAAATAAGAGCAATGTAAAGAGTAGAATCTTGATCTACATCTACATCAACTTTAAAAAAAGGGGAAACAAAATGGTTTCACATATATTGAGTTTGTCTGTTAGATAGAAAATCAGAAAATAAACAAGAAATTCTTGAACTAAAGCCAGCTTTGTCTAGGATCTTTGGAAGAAGTTGATAATTCAGGAAAGGGAAAAACTGAGCAATGTCAAAAGTAAGCATGCTCATATGAAGACATTTTATCCAACCTATATAAATGAAATGAGTTAGAAAAATACTAAGATCTATAGTTGAACACTGTTTGATACCACCTATTTGATTAGGATGGATAAATTCTAAAGTAATAGAGTGAGCTTGAAGTCTGCCACTTCAGATCTTTTCAATGAGTTTTCCCAGCATATTGAGGAGAACAATGGGATAGAAAGATTTTGGAATTATTGTAAGACAGTTTGTTAGACTTTGGAATGATGATCAATATTGAATTTTTGAAGTAAAAAGACTAATGGCCTAAGTTGATGCATGTATTTACTATATTGACAAAATAGTTAAAACATTTGTCATTATCAACCAACAGCTTGAGATGACTTCAGAATATAAGGTCTGGACCTAGAGTGGACAAATTGCTGCATTTCTTGATAGCTTTGATAAGTTTAGCTTTGAAAAAAAGCCATTTTGTTTGTTGGCATGATTATAATTTCCTTCAGGAGATAAGAATTTATCACTTTGTCTTGAGCAGCATTATAGAAAAGATGAAGGGCTTACCATAAATTATCCAAATCATTGTAAGAATATTCATTGAACTTGATAGCTTCTGTGGCAAATAGCTTATGTTTCTTGACCCAATTCATCAAGTCCTATGATTTTTGTTAGTTGATGTGATTTCTTGGATTTTGTTGTCAAAAAATTTTCATTTAGCCATTTTGACTATCTTATGGTATTTGATCTAATCTGTTTTATTTCTGGATGTACAATATATGGTTAGATTACTACTATATTTATTATTCTACCATACTTTGGAATGTTTAGTAATGTTAGCATTTTTAGAATACTTATACCAAAGTTTCTCTATGATAAAAGTGAATTCTTGAGTTATTTCTTCAAGTATCTCACAATTACTAATGTTGGTTGAGTCAATATAGCCTACCATATTCCTCAACTCATTGATGAATACTTTTTTTCCTCACTGTTTTTGACAATAGCTTGTTTCTTCTCTTAGATGAACACTTCCTTGATGGCAATATAAACTACCAAAGGAGTGTGATCAGATGGTTCTCAGAGGCTAGGCAAAATAGAGTGATTGTTGAACTCTTCTGTGTTGGCTCAGAGAAACATAAGGTCAAGTACTGAGTTCATATCTAAAAAGTTATTGGTATATTAGGTTAGAACTTAATCAATAGGAGTGGAAAGCTCTAAGTTGAAACTGTCAGCTATTTTCCTTAGAGAATCCACATATATAGAATGGTGCAGATATAAAGGGTTCCAATCATTGTCTCTAATGTTGAAATCTCTGGTCATAATAAGAACATTATTCAAATTCACCTTAGTATTCTTGAGATACTTTAAAGCAAATTGCTAGTCATCTGAATAGACATTAATAAGAAAGTACAAATGACCACAGTTGAAAAAGAAAACAAGATTAATATTTCTGTAGTTAAAAATGTCTTTTCTAAGTAAAAAACATAATCTTAATATTCTGATGTTGATATATATGAGAACTCTCAGATATTCATTCTTAGCATTCAATATTCTTGTAAAAATAGTCTAAGACAGATGATTTGGAGCACTTATAATCTCTTCACCTTCTTCAGATATTGAGTTTAGAATGTTGTAAATGATGGACCAAGGTGATTCCTGAATAAAAAGAATATCAAACTCTTTGTTATTTTCTAGTAAAGTATCTATTGAAAGTTTGTTCTTGCAAGCATTCTGTGAGAAAATTTTTAGAGTTTTTAAAATTATATTTTACCCCTATCCACAAATAAGTGAATTGAGTTAGCTTGGATTTTCCTGAGCTCTTGAGACTTCTTGTTATACCATTTGCAATTGAACCTGTATTTTCAGAATGAACAATTGTAACTATCTACCTGATAGTCTCCCTTACAGTTGATGTACTTGAATGAATGAGTACACAGTTTATCTTTCTTGATCTCAAGTCTTGGTAGATTAGTCTTGAAGTTTGCCTTGCAGCACTATGCCATATTCCTGTGATGCTCAAGTTTGTGTGGTCTATTGTATTTTTTGGCATCTTGATTCATGTGCTTGATATGTAAATGTAGTGTAGCCCTACTTTTAGCAATTCTTGCATTTCAGGACACTAATATTTATACTTGTATCTCTAATAGTAGTAATGCATCATCCCAAGTTGAAGCTTTGATTGATAAGTTGTTTGGCTTTCATACCATTCTGTGAATCCCAAATATTGATCTATACTACAGTCATGTCTGATTTCAGTAAAGCTTTGATAATATATAGACAAGAAGCTAATACAGTATCTTTGAAGAGATGGGTAGTCTTAATAACTTGTTTAATGATATCTAGCATGACAGGAAGATTAGTGTCATCAAAAAAATAGAGAATACCTAATATCTTTAAATAAAACTTTGATTGTGGAAGCCTTAGGCTTATAATGTCATTTAAGTTGACATTATTTAGTTCCTTGATGTATTTATCTATGATATTAAGATATAATAAGATAGCTATCTTATTAGTGGTTATGACAATTTTCTTATTGTTAAAGCATATGAAGTCTACCAAGGTTTCAGATTTGATATCTTTGAATTATTGATTGATGTTAGCAATATATGTATTTGACTGTACCATGATCCTTTCCACATTGTTTGATCTCATAGATATAATAATTTGTTTTCTAAAGAGATCTTTAGTCATCATGTTTATTTTTAGTTTATATTTCTAGCTTGAATTGTTTATGAAATATGTATTTCAGAAACCTTATCAAGAGAGACTTTAGGAAATGTGTTCTTGATCTTGAATATTTTCTTTATATTGCTTTTGGACATCTGAGTATACAACTGTTTGTTGTACTATGAGTTTGAGTTAACTAATGTATTTTATTTTGGAATACTTTGACTTTTCCAAGATGCTTTTGCTAAGCTTTAGAAGAATTCTAGAAATGTTAGCCTATTTGCCTTTACTTTTATCTGGGTTAAATAAAGTCTTCTTGTTGGAAGATATCTTGTAGAACTAAGCAGTTATGCATTGTCTAAAAGTCTTGTTTTTCTTGTTAGCTATGAGTTTGTTCCAACCAGATTCATAAATTGCTAAAAGAAATTCCAATACTATATACCCAAAGTCTGCAATTTACAGAATATTCTGAGCTTTCCTATTTTCTAAAGAGCATTGTTTGATGAACAATGTCATTTTAAAAAGAGAGCATATGACATTCTTGGCATCATCTTCTAGGTAATTTTCTATACCAAATAAGAAGATTGGATAAAAATTACCATTCCACAATAGTAGGTTTGTAGATTGGTTTTCTTGATATGGAATGACTGTGGGCTCTAAATCTTGAAGCATATTCATGTTGATGTCTACTGTTGCATAAGAAGCACATGTATCTTCAGTTTCTGGTACTGTATTACCAGAGTCTTTCATCCTCTCTTTCAAGGATATATAAGAAAGAGTAGGAATGTCCTCCTCTTTATGTTTGACTTGTTCTGCCTATATAGGGCAATTACCTATCACTTGGATGCAATCCACATAAGTGATAGAAGATGTATTGGAGAACACCAACTGTTCTCTAGAACTGTTAAAATTATAACCAGAAGGCCAACTTCTAGAAGTATCAATTTCAATATCTATTAGTATAATTGCAAAATAATCTTGTAGATTGTTTGTAGGGTTGATAGTAGAAGGAAACAATATATTTGCTAAATCTCTTTCAGATGCTACTATACAAGATGGTGGTAAGAGAGAAAGAAGCAATAATTTAGCTTTAGATTGATTTGATTGTCTATCATATTAATGAATTTGGTAGCAGAAAATTGTTCATGGTCAAAAGTAAGACAGTATTTATCAATTAGCTTGGCATTAAGAAATGCTTAGATCCTGAGGATATGTGACTGATGGCTTGAAAATCATTCTATATAATTGACTTAGATTTTCTCACATGTATAGTGTTGTTAATTATTAGAATTTTACTGATACAATTACTAATCTGATAAATAAACATATCTACCTATGAATTAGCATGGATAATATGAGATAGATTAATCAAACCAAATATTTCAACCATTGTCATATTATGCTCAAAGCTTTTATATTTTATATTTTATTTTGATTTTACTCTTTTCTTTCTTTTCTTTTAGGTGATGAAGAAACATGTTATATGATATAAAGTCATAAAGCACATACTAGTATATATATATAATTATAGTCACATAGATGTAAAAGATTATTAAGCCTAGTTTATGCTTAGAAGAAGAAAAGATCTGTGAAAAAGTAAATAAAAGAGATTAGATTAAGTATGGAAACTTATTCATAATGTATAAATATAGATCTTAGATGACTTTGGCTTTAGCCTATATACTATATCTCCACATTGTTAGGGTAACTGTAATGAAGGTATAGAGTTTATACTTTAAGCTTCAAGAGTATCTAAATATCTAAGTTTATTGTTATAGCTAAAATACAAATAATGCTTATCTTTAGAAGATACCTAACAGAATGAGATTGTAAGAAGACTTGCTCTTCCAAGACCTTTCTCTTCTGCATTTTCCAGCTGATCTGTATTCTGTGACCTTTTTCAGTATCTGTATTCATCTGTTAATCTACTTTCTCATACTTTAGACATCTTTACACTATATATAAATACTTCTAACTATCTAGATATATTATCCAACTCCCCTTTCCTGTATTCCCTCACTCTTCTATAATGCTCTGTAGTCTTCTATAGTCTGTTATTGTTATCTGCTTAAGCACTTGCTAAATATTCCAGCTTTCTTCCAATTTGGTTTCTCCATTCTGAACTGTTCCTAATTATTTAAGTATCATCATTCACTGTTTATGTAAATAGAATTCTAATATATTAGAATGAACCTGTCATTATATAGAGTAGTTGTTAAGCATCAAGATTGCTTTGTTTATAGCTTAGTATCTCTAATTAGACAATTAGATAAATGGACAGAGCATATCAATTAGAAGCTAAACTAATATCTCTGATTGTTTGTGAATGAAAGATAAAGTGACTAGTATGACCTCCTGTCTATGGCAGAGTTTCAGTATAACAATTACATTCATACTTCTACTCAGCAATGTCTATTCCTTTTAAATACAGATTGTTTTCCAAGAATGTATATTGAGCTGTAATAACAAGAGTTAAAATTAGATAGTATTGTAAAGTTCATAGTATGGATAGAGTCTGCACTAGAAAAAGTGAGGTTAGCTATGTTATGGGATGCTCAAACACTAACAATTTTATTTTTCTTTTCTTTTATTTTTCTGATTTTATATTGATTTTTTTTTCTTGTTTCTTTTATTTTTCTTTTGGACAATGAAGAGGCATGCTCCAATGCAGTCACATGACATGTCACATGATGTGATGTCATAGACCTAGAATGTGGTAAAAGAATCTAGAAGATGATGTCAGGGCACATGTATACAACATGGTGGCCTTGAGGCAAATATGAGGAAGAGGCATGAATATAAGGGCAGGGTTAATTATTAGTAGCATGGACCATGAGAACTTTGTATATATAGAACTCTAATTTAGCAGAGACTCCTTGTCAAGTTCTTCTGTGATTTTCCCCACTTGATTGCCTACTAAGAGCTTTACTCACTTGTGTAGCTATTGAACTTTGTGTCTAGTAGTTGCCACAACAAGCTATCCACAAATCTCAAGAGAATATAAGACTCTACTACAACTGGTAACAAACTCCTATCCTAATCTTTAAGTCTGGTAATAAGATGTATCTCAGCTTTATGGATATTCAGGCCACATACTTCTCTACTAGATTGTCTTATAAAAGCTTTGGACTTTATATAGTAGAGAAGCAAGCAGAATCTATAGCCTATTGTATAAAGCTTTTACCTACAATAAAAAGGCTATATCTAGTGTTTAATGTTGTTAAGCTGATTGCTGTATCTGATGATCTAATCTTATCAGATTTGAAAATAATAGACTTGTTTCTTTTGTATTTCTCCCTTAATATTTAAGTCTTTCTTATTTTTTGATTCTTCTCTTTACTTCTTTATTCTTTTCTTATTTCAGACTTAGTAAAGAGGACCTGCCTTTATACAAAGTTTAAGTATCTAAATTTTGTCCCTAGCCCTGCTGAACCCTATAGTGTTCTCATTCTCTATCAGTCAATACTTCTCTATTTCTATTAAAATCCATAGCCTTTCTCAAGCCAACCCACCAATCTTCTAACACTACTGGACCTTACAAACCCTTGTAAGCATATTATTGACAAACACCTCTAGTATCACTGATATAAGCTTTCTTTCTTTCTTTTCCAGTAGATTTTTAGGCATTTTCATCAGAGTTCCTGACTATCTGATTGCTATTATTCTTTACTTATGTCAGTACTGTTCTACTAGATTGGAATAGACTCTAATAGTATTTATGATAGTTGTTGTCCTAGGATTTCTCATTTTGTTCTCTTAGAAAATTTTGGAGATAAGCACTACTTATACTTATCAGTTATATCAATATGCTTAGGACTTTGTAAATATTGTGAAAGTCTACAAAACTCTGTGAACCCTGTTAGTTGCCCTAACAGTAGTGTTTTATCTTTTATTATATGTTGGTTTAGCTTTCTGTAGTCCTATACTAATCACAAAGATCCATTCTTCTTTGGAATATAGAAATATGGTACTATATATCTTAAACTTAATTCCACAATTAGTCCTATCTTAAGTTGTTTATCTAACCATTGGTCTAGAGCTTCTTCTTTCTTGACCATCATTATATAGGCCTTAGTGTTTAACTCTTTGGATGTATTTTCTAATAGGTTAATAATCATATTCTTGTCTTTCTAGTAACTTCTCAATTTTTTTTCCATTTCCTAGCATTCTCTATCCATTTCTTCAATTAGCATAATTTTCCTAGTCTTTGATTTAAACAAAATATCTTGATGCTATATTCTGCATTCTTTTGAACATCTTGTAAACTATATTATTTCTTTGTCCTAATTAACTTCTGAATTATGTTTGACCAATTAGTCATGTTCTAGAAACATATCTATGCTATTTAAGTCTATTATTACCATGTTAATGTTTTCTATATGTCTGTTTATTACCAGTTCCAATGATGTAAATTAAGTTACTCTATGATTTCCACTTTTGGATCTATCTGCATTGAAAGTGTCAAATAGTTTAGGTAATGGTGTCATTTTAATCTACTTCACTAGTTGTTTATTTATATCTATATGAGTATATCTTGAGTGAATCAGTGTCTTGAGCTATAGTTTTTTATGTTTAATATCTTTACATTTGTTCACATGCTGAGTTCTCTTTTCTTGTTATTTCTTTATTAAGGAATAATATATTAATTCTTCAGAGAATTACCATATATAAAGATTTATCATACCATACTTTTTTTAAACCTTTAACAAAACTTATTTCTCTGTCATATTCCTTTTTGTCTGCATTCTCTGAGTCTTTCTATATACTTCTGGTTCTTATCTTCTGTTCTGTCTTACAATTCTTTGTTAGATGTCTGTTAAAATTACAAACAAAAGTCTGTGGAATTTACAAAGTTTGCTTTAGGAGAAACCTAAGTCTATTTTCCATATAATACAACAGTTAAGAACTCACCTCTAGGTGAAATCTAAGAGAACAGAATGAGGTCTCCTAGAGGTGGCTACTATGTTAAATATATTTATATTCCAATCTAGTAGAACAGTACTGACCAAGCCAGAAATGATAGAGTTCAAGTGGTTAGGCACTCTTGATGGAAATATCCAGAATAATGTTCAAATATAGTAGATACTTATTTGATGTCAACCAGGAGTATATAATAATGATTAGGAAAGTATAGGAAGTAGTTAGGGCTGGGCAGGAAGAGTGCTAGAGAAGGTGTAGAAATCTCTATAATTTTGGGATTGGACTTTGGATGTAGAAGTCAGTGTTACAAACTCCAAGTTTTTGGGATTGGACTTTGAAGTTTGTAGTCCCCTTACAGTATCCTACTTTGTTATATTTGTAACACTTTTTAGTTTTTCTTTCTTTCTTTGGCTTTCTATAGTCGTTTTCCATGTGTCTATATATGTTACAATTGAAGCATCAAGACTTTCTTTCTTTGTCATAGTTATCTTCAGCCTTTCCAATATCCATAGGCAATCCTTTTCCTCTGTAAATAATTTCTAATTCTGTTCTATGATCTTGTCTTCATTTTGTATATTTATATTCTTATCTGACTAATGTTATTGCTACCTTCCATTCCTTGAGTGATTCTAGTACTACAATGAATGGATATCCTAATATTTTCATTTTCTTAGTAATATTACTTCTGACATTCTTGTTTAACAAAAAGATGGCATGGATATTCATAGCTAATGCTTCAAATTTTATCATGAAGTTAGCAATATGCTTCTTTTCTTGTCAGAAGGTTTTGATTTTCCATTTGGCATCTGCTACTTTGCTTTTATCACCAAATACTGTTTTGATTTCTTCAACAAATTTGTTCCAATCCTAGATATCATTATAGTTTTTCATTTGGTCAATTTTCTTCTGTGTATAAATGCTAGCTATGCTCTCTCTAAGTTAGATTAATATTGTGGTGATCTTATTATATGTTGCTCTTGAGAAATAATCATATACTCCTTTACCAATTTTTGAATTTCATCTAGTCTCTATCAAACTATCCTAGGTCTAGAATCATAATTTTTAGTACTACTGTCTGTATGAGTTCTTCTAAAACTGCTGGTATTACTGACATGTTGTCTGATACTGTCTCCATTGTTTTATTTTCATATGAGACATTTTCTTCAGAAATTCTTATTGATTCTTCTAATACTTCAATACTTGTAGCTTTCTGTCTGGTTCTGTACATCTTGTCTGCTCAGTAGTATAACTACAATTCTGCATTTGTGTTTCTTCAATAGCCTAACTGTTATGATGTTTCAGTAACCTAATCATAATACACTCTCCTTTTGCAAGATGAGCCTAATGATGCTTTACCAAATGTTACATTTCTAAGCTTGGCTCAGGTTGTAACTTAGACAAAGACTTAAGTATGAGAGAAGAGATAATCAATTGGTAAAGTGTCAAGATACAGGATTGTATCTACAACATAAGGAAACCTTTACTACTATATGAGGTACTGGCTAATACTACATAAATATGAGACAAACACTTGTAGAACATGAGGTAGTGATTATAACAAAAATGAAGACAATACTTATTGGATACTATGGAAAAGTTGAAAGTATGGACTAATCATGAAAATCTCAAGTATTTCAGAGAATCATATAAACTCAATAGACAATAAACAAGATGGTACCTCAAGTTACAAGACTATGATTTTATATTGTGACATATTACAGAGTTAATGAATACTAGAGCAGATATATTATCCAGAAAAGATCAAGTAAATACTAGAAAAAACAACAAAAATATCAAAATGCTCAAAAATTATGGGAAAGAAGATAAGTTATAGAAGTAGAAATAGCAGTGTTCAGGAAAAACAAAGAAGTAGAAAAAACTATGTTAATAGAACAAAGTTCAGCACATGAAGAAGGTAGGAGAACTTTATATATTCAAGATTCACTAAGGACTATAGCAAGAAATTAGTATTGATATCATAGGACCACTTTCAAGATCAAATAACAAGGATGCAATAATAGTTGTAGTGAATCAATTCACAAAGATGATTAAATTTAAGACAACAACAATAACAACAGTATTATCTAATAAAATAGCCAGGATCTACTAAGATGACATATGGAAAATACATAGAGTTCCAAAGAAAATTCTCAGTAATGGAAAACTCTAATTTGCCTCATGATTTATGGAAGATTTATATAAGATACTAGAAATGAGAAAAACACTGCCAACAGTAGTATTACTATCAAACAGATAGTCAAATAGAAAGAATTAACCAGAAATTCAAAGCATTTCTATAGTATTATGTCAATTATTAACAAAACAATCAGACAGAATGATTATCAGCAGCAAGACTCTAGTATAATAGTAAGAAATGCTCAGCTACAGAGTATATGCCATTTGAACTTAATTTTGAAAGATACCCATGAAAGGAAGATCTAACAATAAAGATAAAGCTACTAAAACTAGAGGCTTTCCTCAAGAAACTACAAAAAAGTTGGAAAATAGCAAACTTATCCATAAAGAAGACAATAGAAGCAATAAAAAAAACAGTTTGACAAGAAAAGATAAAACTCTTAGAGGTTGAAGTATGAAGACAATGTGTGACTGGAAGCAAAAAATATCCAGTCAAAATGACCCTCAAAGAAGTTGAACTAAAAATACTATAGACTATTTAAGATTACAAGGAAAATTGGACAAGAAGTATTTCAACTAGAACTACCAGAAGAATAGACAATATACAACATGTTTAATGAAGATCTGCTAATATAATGCAAAGGACCCAAATTCAAGGGACAATGTATAGATCTACTACTACCACCTGACATTATTAATAAGAAAGAAGAATATAAAGTAGAAAAAGTACAAGAACATCAAAACAAGACAGAGGCACACAATTCTTAATATATTGGAAAGAGTATAGAGATGAAAATGATCAATGAATAGCTGAAATAGGATTACCATATGCTTAAGAGACAATTCAAGACTATTGGACAAAGCTTTTGAGATGAAATCTATAAACTAGAGGGATAAAACTCCAAATCAACATCTCAAAGCATACCAAATACTTGAGAAACCAACATATCTTATAAATTTGCAACCATCTCTACCTTTTTTAACCTATATGTTTTTTATACTATAAAGAACCTGTTACAAACTTTGTTCAGCTTATATCTCCACAACCAGTAAACTGAATTTTACAAACTAAGTTGCACTAGAAAGCTCCAAATAAGGGCTATCTGCACATATGTAGGATGTACAAAAGCAACAACAAATGACTGAGATATCAGGCCATCAGTAGCTGTAAAAGCTTTATCTGCTAATATCTCATGAATGGCTAAATGGATTCGTATGATTGAACTTGCATTGGAAAGTGTTCATCAATCTGTACTTATTGGTAGAGATACAAGTATATTAATATAATGACATAATTAGTTACCTTCTAAAATTAGCCTGACATCTGCTATGACAAATGACAGCTCCTATCAGATACGAGTTTTGATCATGTGATGGCAACAGCTTGTGTATAGACCATCACTCTTTTGTATATATACTTCTGTGTCTGATTAGATCTCAGACTTAACAACATTAATTTACATCAATTATTCTTGTTGATACTACTCATTACCTATTATCATTATCTCCTTATACTGAATCTCTGAAACACTACTAAGTTCAAGTACTACAGCTAGTGAGTAGCTTATTTGTGATAGAACCTTAATCTTATTATGTGTTGTAGCAACCACTCGCCGTAACGGCACTCGTAGTTTGCTTACTTCAGCAAAGCTCTTAGTAGGCTATCTAGTAGTGGGGAATTACAAGAGAACTCGACAAGGAGCCCTCGCTGCATTGCTCCTCTATTTATATAAATTACATGTGGTCCGTGCTACAACA
>Ga0157368_1000926_pt1 | contig 13111 bp, 11 predicted proteins | sample AttbisABBM3_FD_113146 | JGI IMG/M metagenome (GOLD analysis project Ga0157368, IMG submission 113146) | Fungus gardens microbial communities from leaf cutter ant in Botucatu, State of São Paulo, Brazil - Atta bisphaerica ABBM3 | ecosystem: Host-associated > Fungi > Mycelium > Unclassified ...
CTGGCCTCATGTAATACTCATGGTCATTTAGGGTAGGGTGCACAGTAGTTAGCACAGACCATGGGCTATAGTATATAAGGTAGACTACTTTGTCTTAGGAACTCTATCGAGTTCTCTTGTGTCGCTCAATACAAGAGTTAGTTCTTTGCTTAACCCTTTGAAGCATTGAATCATAACAAGAGTATTCCCTTCTTTTAATCCTCTTAGCATTGAATTCTCCCCTAGGAATAGATTAATTGATATATTTCCTAGTCACTTCTCATTTTATTATCTGGATCATAAAAACAAAGAAAGTAGAAAAGTGTATATTCACAAACTTGATGAATTCATCTTCCAGGCATTACCTGATTTGAAAACAGCTGTTGTAGTATTAGACATGAGTATTAAAAATCAAGTAGCCATCTCAATTGCTTATATCCATGTCCACAATAATTATGTTATTAAAACACTCTATTATGCAATCAATGTCACTTCTACAGAAGCAGAACTTTTTGCTATCAGATGTAGCATCAATCAAGCCACCCAAATGATAAACATTAACTGTATTATTATTATCACAGACTTGATATATGCTACAAAGAAAATATTTGACTCATTGGTCCACCTATATCAAATCCAATCATCCACAATCTCTAGAAAACTTAGGGAATTCTTCAGAAAAGACCAACATAATTTTATTGAATTTTGGAATTGTCCTAGTTGTGACAACTGGACTCTTCACCATATAGTCAACAAAGAAACAAAGAAATTCAATCTTGTCCCTATCTTCCCCTGCAAGTCCTTGTGGGAGTTTGACAGAAAGAATGAGTGCAACAAAATTCTCAACAATTGGAAAATGATGTTCCAAGCTTTGAATGTGAAAGGAAGACAATTTTTAGAACTTTTTGACAACAATCTGCAACCTATTGAACCTTCTTATTCTAAAGGAGGATCATGGCTGAAATATTTCAGTCACTCTAACTCATTATGCACCAGAGCTTCAAGAGCTATCATCAATCATGCTCCCATGGGAGAATACCATCTTAGATTCTTCCCACAAGAAGAATTTAAGTATTCATGTGGACAGTATCCTATTGAAACAAGATGACATATTCTCCATGAATGTAGAAGGTTCAACAATTATTGGAATCTTAGATGGAATACAATAGCCCACTTTATGCTATTCCTGGAATTTAACAGCAATGCTTTTTCTTTTGGAGAAAGTATTACTTGGTCAAATTTCACTTGCTTTTCTTTGAGTAATTTTATTTATTCTTCTCATTTCATTTCATTTTTTGTTTCTTCTTCCTTTCTTCATGTTGTTTGCTTTTGAATGTATGTAGTTAAGAAGTAGCTACTGTGGACTGCCCTCGCACCCCGCGTAATAAATTGTTGATTTAAAAAAAATATTTATATTTATATGCAGTCATGTGTACATTTCTCTCCACTTTTATTTCATGTACTCGTACATCCTCGGTTCTTTGTGACTGTCCTCTTCATTCCTGAACCCATGGTGTTGTCTTGGCCATGCCCATTTGTAATCTATGAGATTCAAAGGGGGAAATTGGATGAAGTGATACAATAAAATTCTGTTAGGTCTAGTCATTTATGGATAGGACAATATGAACAGTGTTAGAATTGGCGTGCAGGTGATGAATATGATGTCCTAACAGCCTTAGGAAACACTCTGACAACTCAGGAATCACCCAGTGACAACTGTAAATGACTAGGAGTCAAAAATGCATTCACAGGAAGTTGTCGTACATGTGATCAGGTATACTAAAACTGTCTTGAAATCAACGATGATGGGACTACGAAGATCACTTCTAACACAACGTGACTACACAGTATCCAACGCACCAGAACAGTAGACATTTTAGCAAGTATACTGAATTCGCGATGTCATATCGTCATATCGTCATTTCAAAAGTTCTGTCTATAGACAATGTCCCCGTTACTACATCTACATCTTGTCATTATCAAACACAGCTGTTGTATCGAGGGCCCGATGCCATGGTAATGATGCACACAGTCCAGGCGCTGACGAAAACTAAACTTGACTATAGCCGAAAATGGCTGTTATTCCCACCTTTGAGGGAATTCTGCTAGTTCATCATTGCCTCTGCTTATGAAGTTAGATAGACACCTCTTGTATTTCGGACCCGAGTGGAAACTCGTTGGGCTTTAATCAAGTTACGGAAAGCGAATAACTGGCTGGGGCAGGACGATGAAACTGGAGTTGTGATCAGTATTCTTATTGATTTCTATTGAACACTCTGAAAATCAAATAAATACATGAATAAACGGGTCAAAAAAGCATCTTCAGCGGGAGCATGGGCCTTGGGTCGGAGTGGAAGTTGTTATTCCATTAGGCGAGAGTTGGGCAGATCGGGATTGGATTGTGGTTGGCAAGCAACACAATGGAATGATGGGACTCGGGGTGGAATCCGATATTTCGAAATTGGAAATGGAACGATGACTGGACATCTAGGAGGAGAAGGAGAGGAGGAGCTGATCAAGAATATTCTTATGACGATAAAGTGACTGGGGGAAAGGTGCAAACTCGACCTCTACTTCTACTTGATCAAGTTTTAAAACAACCATTTTTCACACCACTCTCAAAACTTGGTGTTGGTTCTGGAATAGATGATCTATATGTGTATATGCTCCAGTCCACCCTGTCTCAAGTTTTTTGTGAGAAAAGCTTTCGATATTCGATGTCTCCAAAAAACGTGTAGCTTCAACCATACAGCACTAACTATATATATACGTAACACCGCTACAAGGTAATAATACGACTCTCCCTCCCGATATCGTTTGGGCAGAGGGTTATAGATATATATATATTGCGTCATAAATAGACGAATGAGCACTGCTGTAATCGGATCTGGCAGCTCGCATTACTAGAGAAATATCTCTGACTTGTATACTACTCTTCTTCATTATTGTTAATTCATTCTAGATGTTTACATACCATCATCCCTAATCGTCCTTCAACAAAAATTACTACGCAGAAAAATGTACAATAGCAAAGAGGAAGGAAAAGCATTATCGTCAAAGAGAAAAACATGACCACCAAGGTCATGGTCTGAAATTACAGTACAAAACCACATATGCATGTGAATGCTTTGAATGTGGGGAAAACCGACCCAACCGAGTCATGCGCACACACGCACATACATATACAAAAAAATCGGGGGTTCATCGGCGAAGGCAAGTCTATGAAAGAGGGTTAAAGCTTATCGATAGTTAACACGGAGCCGGTGCTAAAACGATGACGTCTACTAAATGGTACAAGAGAAGGCTACTTACAAAATAAACACTCGAGAGCGCACGAATAACGATAATAATGTCTCTGCAGAGCTGGATATGCAGAGACAAACGAGTTGATCGGATACAAGACAAAGCAAAGAGTCGGTGTGAGCGAGCATGCCGATATATGGGTGTACGGGATCGAAGGAAGGGATGAGCACATGCAAAGAATGACGGAGAAGCGAGGGGTAGGGAAGAAAAAAGGGGGTGGGAGGTTGTTGAACACTGTACGACGGATCGATTCCCAAGAAAAGCAAGTGTTGCCCGGATCAGTGGAGGAAAGGTTCCTTTTGAAGAGCTCCACAGACCAAATACGATGCAAGGACGGGGACGGAAGGAGTTATTCAGACAGTACTGGCTGTGCTGGCAGCAATCGCCATCACGGGAGCAACCATCCTGGTTCCCATTGTCGCGGGCGCAACATTCAACTCCCAAACATTGGGTCCAACCAAAGTGCCGGCAAGACCTCTGAAGACATTGAACCCTTGCAGGAAATCGATTCTCCTAACCCCGTACTTTTCATCTCTTGTTCTCTTGACCAAGTCGTCGGTTTTGGCAATTCGAGAGTGATAAGCAGAATCAACTGCGTTTCGTGAGAGACCTATAGGGGCGAGAGCGTCGTATTCTTCTGGAGTGACGACTTGGCGGAGGGAACGATGAAGACAACGTAAGACGTCATAGACGGTGACGTAGTCTCTCTGCCCTCCGAAAACTCCCCCATCAGGTGAGGAAGCGAGAAAGGGAGCAGGAGCGACATGGATTTCCCAGGCGAGATATGGACACAGGATGAGAAGCGAGGCGAGCGGAGGCTCCGTCGCTGCAGCTACGAGGTCTTCACTGGCAACATGACTCATAATGAAGCCATTGGACAAGTCGTAGCGAAGAGGAATGTCTGTATCAGGATGAAAGGCAAGTAAGAGATGGATATTCATGCGACGAGAAGGAGATTTTGGGACGAAAAAGAGGACATCGTGGGGATTGTTGTAGTAGGTCTGAGCCGTTTCATGGGCCAGAGACTGCGGACAGTGATAGTGCTCCGGAGGGGGAGTCGAGACCAACGATGAGTCCGAGGACGAATCTTCCTCGGGTCGAGACGAGGAATCGGAGAGCGTTGGCGACGGTGTCCTCGATGAAAAGACAAGATTGGTCGGCGCAAAGTGGACGCGCTTGTGGATCATGACAGAAAGAACGGATGCAGAGGTGAGAAATAATGTCAAAGAAGCTTATAAAGCATTGCCAAATGACCAGGAACAACAACATTAAATCACATTCGCTGTGTCAGCGGATTCACGATAAGGTGGGGGATTGTCTAAGGCCTTGTTTGCTGGGAGGATCTGGGGTATGTGCTCACTGTTGCCACTGTGGTGGCACCGGGCGACTTCATCCCTTGGCATTATGAGTGACTTAATAAATCTCGCTATGATGTTTTTTTTATGATAACGTCCTCTTCTTTCTTACAACGATTTGTTTCACTTGAAGTGTTGGCAGAAACGGACAGTTGGTCACACGATCCAGTAATAGCTAGCCCATGACGTGGTGGTGAGAAGATGGGATCCGTCATGCAGGTGCCGGTCTATCCACACCACCACCTTCCGTATAGCTCATAACGAACGTTGCATCGTATGTGGACAGTAAAATGGGAGAACGTGTTTTGCAAACAAAATCCTCGAGTTTCAAAGATATCCCCGGGACTATGATTTGAAGACCTCTGTTTGCGATCAAATTCGTCTCGTAAAAGCAAACTCATGACTTCTGGCAAGCCGGAGTTAGCATAGTAGTGTAGAACTGCAGTAGATAACGGCTGTATCTGGCATGTCCATGTTTTTTTGCACCGATGAAAATAAAATCCTAATTGTCGCATCAAAATGCTGCTTGCACGCATCCTCTGGCACCCAGATTATCATCGTCCTTGCTCAGGATCAAACACATCTCCACCAGACTCGAGGCAAATCTTGATATCCCCGTGCCCGTTGATCTGCCATCATAATCATCCGTTTTCTATTTTTCATCTTTGCCGGTTATCGAGTCCCCCCCTCCCCGTTGCACTAGGCCCTTTTTATCGTCTGTATCATGTCCTGAGAATTGCTGACCCACATCGCCTACAGACTCTTCGTCAAACACATGGACATGTGATCACCGCTGATGTCCAAATCGTCTACTTGCCTTGGGGGAACGAGAGAGATTTACGATCCCTTGACGTCACAAACTGCTGTAATTACGAACGTACCACTGGACAAGGGGTTTCTCCCTAGTCTTGCGAGTCAAGGAATGGGACTGTATGGATATACATGAATAGTCCCCAGCATCGACTCATTTTGAACATAACTGGATGAAGACACCCGGTCTTGATTTTTTACGGAACGAAAGTCGCCTATGCTATGATAAGTCCATCAATTTCTACTTGACGGCTTTGATGTCTCGTGGTACGAGAAGTGCTCATAAAAGCTGCGGTCTTGGCACAGACCTCTCCTTTATATACAGAAGGATACCTCTTCAAGGTTTGTCAATAAGTATGCCTGTGTTCACACTCCAATATGTGTGTCGAATTCTACTACTCGAGCTAGTCGCAACCTATGACTGACCTATCTCGTACCAGGTTCCACTTTCATATGGCTCCTGCCCGCTGAGCGGGCAATACTATCCTTCTGTATGTGAATGTTCCATCTTCATTTTTCTGATTCACCTAATTTCTGTCCCAGACCGATAAGGTCCCAGAAACACCACGACTGAGGATGATAAACCTTCCACCCGAGCATTCAACCTGTCTTTGCATCTATCAAAATCAAAAGCAGATTTCGCCCACTTGTCCCTTACATGACTCGGCAACATACCCATTATCCGATTCAATATACCCAATCAATCTCATTTCCACGAATCTCACATTTCAACAGCACAATAAATTATGGAACATTAGCCTACGCTTGCCATTACACATCCACACACCCACGGTACATGTTGGCACTATCAGTGCTGACTACGTCAACGGTTACGAGTTTATGAACGCAGTCGATGTGATTGATCTTTTGCGATCTCTCGCTAACACACCATTGGATGTACCATCTTTCCGTAACTTACAACCCATAATCCAAAATAGGGTTCAAGATGCACGCACATCAGGTCCTGGTTCCATGTCGACATGGAACCTAGCTCATTACGACACGATTGGATTTGATCAAGCTGGCGCTCGGGTTGGGCGTCCTACAGAACCTCCTCCTCCTCCTCTTGGAGATCGACCGCTTGGAAGGGATTCATTGTTGGGTAATTATAATGTGTGGGGATTCGAGACAGCGTCATTTAGTGGGTGCGACGTTGTTCATGTTGATTAGAAACAGCATCCGCAGTCGGGACGTCCATTCGCTCCTTCTTTCACGCCGTTCCTCTTTCTCTTCGCCTTCTTGAGTGACCGGCATGATATTCTATCACTAGCGATCCTTCTCTTTTCAGGTCCGAGACCATTGAACATCGGTATATAGGTCTTGACTTTTAGTTTAGACACAATACATATACCATGGTATATCTTCCAGGCGAGGGCAAATCCTATTTCCAATGTCAGACGACAAGTAATATCCGGCAAGACAGATCTCAACAAGACCAATTTTGATGAGGCGCTCTAGTGCACATTAATATGAGATCCGAGCTTGAGTATAACCTAAACAGATTAGTGGACTGACTCGCCCAAATCCCATGAGACGCTGACTCCCTTCTGCGGTAGGGTGCTGAATAGTGCCATCTAGTAGGGTTACCGGCTGGAAAATCACCCAAAAACAGCGAGTCGATGGATAAGCAATGAGTAAACCTTGGGTATTAAGGGGGCACTTACATAAGAGGTTAATGATCTGGGGTGCAATTAATCATTAAGTAACACTTTGCAAGGCTCGGACTCTAATTGATCTTCTGCCAACGAATCGAACAAAATTTGCGATTGCAGAACCCCTGAATAGTAACCGCCTCCACACATGATTTATGAAGCTCGTGCTACGCATTTAAATTTGGCTTTTTTCAAACCAGATCAGCCACCGAAGATGGCGGGTTGACGAGGCTTGTAGTTGATTAGATGGTTTCGAAACCCAAGTTAGTGGATCTCTTTCATTATGGTATAATTATGATTCTGTTACAATCGGAGGAAGTATGCTTCTCATCTAGTGATGGTCTGGCTCAGATGTTCTCCAGAGTCGAGGATCAGGTGTCTTCTGGTCGACCGATCAACATGACATGTCATTTCATTTGCTCCACAAAGACGCGGGTTGCGGTCAGAAGAACTGTCCACTACGAACCAATGTTTACTTGTCGCAAAGCAATCAGACCCGGCCCGCAGAAATGTCTTCTTCCAATAATTGTCTTCATCAGGACATCTTCGTTTCCGGATGTTATACCTACGGGAATGGCATGAGATACAATGAAGATGCTGAATACTTCAGTTCTCTCTCCCTGAGACAAAAATGAGGTGCGCAGGCATAAATTAATAAATCATGGGAAATGATGACTATGACTACTTGGCGAAAGACCCCATGTCTCAAATCTTGGCCGCGTACTTTGCTACTCGGGATTCATGTTTAGCAGACTATATGAACTTGAATAATACGCCTGATTGACACCGTCAACCATAGTGAAGTTGATCCTGGTCGTATAATCACTTTCTTTCGTGCATTAAATAATATCCAACCCTGAACCCAAGTCATCATCATCACTCCCTTGGTAACCGGAATCAACCTTAGCTTACTTCCCATGGTATAATTAAGTCACTGATAATACAGACAAGCGATGTAGGTTGTCAGGTTACCGCTCACTCGTTGGTGATAATTCTACTTCGACTGAATGAGCCCTTTAAATTCATTGGATGTCGGGGCGCAAAGTCTTACTGGGAGTAAGGACGACTGGTGGGTCTCGGTTAGGCTCAATCCCCGGGCGACGAAGACATATGATGGCTCGATAAGTTCACTCATCAGCAGGTGACCATCAAATTAGGAAGGCACTTTCGTTAAGCAGTTCCGACCTTCCTCTCTCCCACTCACGTAACTGTCCTTCTCCGACTCTACCGTCAATTATTAAATGATCCTTCTAAGGAGATTGGTGAATGTCATTGGTGATCATGTTTTGCCATAAAAGTCGTTCTGGAAAGAAAGAGTTCAGTTATGAGACTTTGAGGAAAGGAAATGAATGATGATTTCACGGGCATTATTCTATATACATCATAATTATGAGGAGGGCAGTTGGAGGGCAGTTCTGTCCTTGAGCATTTGATCAATCTTGTAAGGGTTCAAGAAAGGTACTTTCAGGTTGTCAGAATCAATCGATGACTAATGAGCTTCTTTGGGGGGGTGTGAACGGGGCATATTGATACCCGAGGTATCTTCCCCTCGGATGTTACTGGTGGCCTATGAGTTGGGAATATTCTCATGATCTCATAATGCGTATAAAGGGTAGCGAAAATCTTGGAGCGTATACGCAAGCTTTTGAATTTCTAATCCTTGTGCCATTCTACAATTACCGTGGTGCACAGTCGTCAATACTCGTAGTCCTTCCCCACACTGTTATTGCAGTAAGTCATCCTACGGATCCGCAATGACTCAGAACTGAGTCATGACGCATAGATTTCGGCATCAACTGATTGTTTTATAACGAGAACACAACCATATATTCTACAATGACATTCCAACCTCGTCGCGCGTGTATACCACTACCGTGTCAATCTGAAAAACCACCGACCTTGGACCCAATATTACAGCGGCTCCAAAGCAGAACCATGATGAACTGGTCGATCTGCGAACATCCATCCACAGCCTCATCAAATATGGCCCTTCCGTACGGTGAGGTCTGGCAAAATCGGCCAGCCACGTCTCCGTGCATCCCGTCTTTGACAATATGGTCGAAGCCGACGAAGGATCGACCTATTGTTATCATTGGGGACCCGTACGTGACGATTGGCGATGTGCTGCGGCATGTCCATGCCGCCATTAGGAACGCAGCGCGAGAGTACTACCAACCTACTCCACAGTTACCCCTACTCCACCCATATGCCCTACAGCCGGTGTCTGACATTGACGAGCGACAGATGCGGCAATGGGTTTTATGTTATCTGCAAGGCTATAACACGTGGAAAGGCCTGAGCTTCCACGACTTGGATTCTTGGTGGCTTGATATATGACGCTGATCATGACCAGACTCACTCCTCCTCCCGTCAGTCAATATTCGCAACGTTTGAGAGAATCAGGGCCATGGAATGGACGATATGAAGTCGAAAATGTGCTAGCTCCCATGACATCGTTTCAAGACTTACATATATTCCCAAATTTCGTCAGATCTCCCATCTTCATAATAGCGGCAAACTCGACGTAATCGTTCAACATCGCCAAACATTTTCGCTGTCACTAAACTATATACCAATCGTTCGTCTTTTGCCCCTCGTATGTATTTGTAATCTATTCTCGCATATCGATTCATTTTTTGTGCACTTCCAAGGACAATTGTTTGTATTATGAATCTGTTGTAGCAGATAGGCTTAGGACTGAGTCATATTATTTGTATCGCCTTAGTTGTAATTGACAAGTTGTGTAACTTGAAAGCGTTTGGCCTCAAGCAGAATGTTGACTGATACTTCATAGCTTCAAGGTTCATGACAAATTGACTGCCAATGAAGTCACCAATTTGTACTCATAGGCTATCACTTTGCGATTCTAGTTATCCTGGGATTAGAGTGTGATATAAAATTGATCGGCACAGGTAATTCCGAAGTAAAGCCGTCAGCAAAAAAGCAGTATCATGTGGGAAATTAGTTCCTGATTATCAAAGCTTTGTTTGACAGTCAAATCTTGATCCGAGAATCGTGGATGATCCGAGAATCGTGGAGAGGTCAAGTCCTCATGATATTTGCCACTATTAGAGACTCATCAAACCAGACTGCCAGTGGTTGGGAATTTCTCACTATATAACTATAACCTAAACTGCTTTTCAGTCTTCCCAATGTGCACCTCAAAAAAGCGGATGTCTTGTTCCAAGATATATATAAATCTGTCATTGTTCGCCTGGGGCTGACCGTGCTGAAGTTTTGATTGGAAAAGGCCTCCGGAACTTGAGTGGTTCAATGTTTTCACCGCCGAAAATAGTAAACAGTATTTTGCTGAGGAGTCCAGGGCCTCATTATTTTCAAGGTCTGCAGCATTGTTGCCAAATGGTGCCTTGAGTACTAGGAAAATAGGCTTTTTAGCAGATGATAGGCAAAAAAACAAGTGGACAACAGCAATGAAATAGTAGGCCGAAATTTATGTTCAGGCAATGACCATGTTGTATCTACATCCAATTAATTTCTGCAATAACCACTCACTTTATTAAGTGAGGGCACTGAACTACCTTTGTACCGACTCAATACAGACAAGAGGATTGTTGCGACCTTAGAGGCAGAAATGACTCATTCCTTTCATTTATGAAAACTTACAACAAGGGCTGACGATCGTGGAACTGAATCTCCCGGTCATGTTGAAGCATACTCCATAGAGAAATCTGGATATAGACACAGGGGCAAGCAGATATGTGATAAAGGTCTACACGGTGGTCTTATGGGCCGCCCTTGCTGCAGCTGCTTTTGCCTTTTTCTCGGAGACACGTTTGGCAATGAGAGCACTGCACGATCCATTAACTTTGATGGAGAGAAGAGAGAGGTGACATACTCGTATTCGGCTTTGTTTTCTTTCTGGCGTTCCAAATTCTGGCGCTTGGTGGTACGAATGCGACGGCGACGTTGGAGACGTTGGGGAGTGACCAATCGCTGAATTTTAGGCCTAGGGTTGTGTCAAGAGGCAATCAAGAAAATGAACATAATAAGACGTACGCCTTGGTATAAGGTTTTGCATTCTCCTTTTTCGAACTCTTAACCTCGCGCCTAATGACATATTTGCGGACATCATCCTCCTTGCTCAGATTAAAGAATTTTCGTATTTTTGTCGCTCTCTTCGGACCCAACCTCTTGGGCAATATGGAATCGGTCAAACCAGGAATCTCACCGTCACCCTGTTTGACGACAACCAAGGAAAGGACGGCAATATCTGGGCCAACGATACATCCACGAACAGACTTCCTACGACGTTCACCTGTCCGACGAGTGCGGTAGCAGGAATGGCCCTCTGATAGGAGGAGACGGACTCTGTGAGGAAGAAGAACGCCCTGTTTCATGGGGAACCCCTGTTTGTCGTTGCCACCAGTGATACGGAAAATGTAACCCTTCCATTCATCACCGAGAGCATCGCCGGGAACCTCCTGCGAGATTTTCTTGTCGTAGAAGATACGGCTGGCGGTGAGGATGAGATGGACGACGGAGAAGAGAGGAATAGGGCGCACGTTTTTCTCTCGTCGTCGACGTCGATGAGCTTCTGGTTCCCGGTTGCGGGATCTGAGGCCGATCAGCTAGTGTTCCAACAATGCTGTGGGCCATGCTTACTGGCGATGTTGAATTTCATTCTGTCGGGAGGGGGAAAGCCGGCGAGGACACGGCACGCCTTTGCGTGGCTGAAACAAGGTTTGGTGCTGTACAGCTATATCAGCCACCTCGGGATGTTCCGGAAATGCTCTAATGCTAATCAGACATCAAGACCGACCACTAAAGTCAAGACCGGACACTAATTGTGAGTTTCTGGTTGTGCATGCTTTGCGGCTGCTGACTGCTGAATCAGAGTTGCCATGGGTCGTATGCACGCTCCTGGAAAGGGCATTTGTAGGTTCAATTCGAATAGTACTATTGTTGCTTATTCAGCTCTTTCTCAATAGCGTCCTCTGCCCTCCCTTACCGCAGAACTCCTCCTTCGTGGCTCAAAACTGCCCCTGAGGATGTTGTCGAACAAATCATCAAGCTCGCCCGCAAGGGTCACACTCCCTCCCAGATCGGTGTTATCCTCCGTGATTCACATGGTATTCCCCAAGTGCGTTTCGTCACTGGCAACAAAATTCTCCGTATTCTCAAGAGCCACGGTATGTCTGTTGTTCTATGCCCTCATGTTCTTCGCTCATATACTCCTTTTTTCTTTTCTTTGCTTTCCATAAAATGCCTTTTGTTTGGGGATAGGACTTGGCCCATCCATCCCTGAGGACCTTTGGCACCTCATCAAAAAGGCGGTCGCCGTTCGCAAGCATTTGGAGGTCAATCGCAAAGACAAGGACTCCAAGTTCCGTCTTATCCTTATTGAGTCTAGAATCCATAGGCTTGCCAGGTATTACAAGACTAAGCAGCAGATCCCACCCACGTTCAAGTATGATTCCGTTACCGCTTCCACTCTGATTGCATGAATGAGGGTTTTATACGATTTTGTATGCTGCACTGTTTTTTGTCCACAAATAGGATAAATATATGTTATATGATCATTTCCCGTTTGGGTGCGGTTTCTTTTCCCATACCGTTTCCTCCCACGCCATTTCCTCCCCCTCTTACCATCCAATTAGCCACTGTACGTTCTTCTGAATCACAACCTATCTAGACCTTCATTGTTTCGACTCATGCCGACTTTCCCGGCATGTAAGCTACTAACACTAACTTGCAGAACCTATCCTTGATGCGGTTCTGTAAGTATTTATTATAACAATTGTACGTACAACTCCACTCGTTCGTTCTTAGGGATACATCATCTCTTGTCATGGCACAGCTCTCATTCGTAGCAGAAGATCATAAAGTTGGATACGTCTCGAAAATGTAAGTTTTCTCGCAGTTTGTCTCATTGAGTTTGTTTCTTTCTCTCTTACTGTGTGCGCACAAGAGAAGAGGATTCAAATGACGATACTAGTATCGTCAATGAAGATTCAGGACAACCTCATGGGTCATGTCAATTCTATTATCAAG
>Ga0157368_1000927_pt1 | contig 13100 bp, 13 predicted proteins | sample AttbisABBM3_FD_113146 | JGI IMG/M metagenome (GOLD analysis project Ga0157368, IMG submission 113146) | Fungus gardens microbial communities from leaf cutter ant in Botucatu, State of São Paulo, Brazil - Atta bisphaerica ABBM3 | ecosystem: Host-associated > Fungi > Mycelium > Unclassified ...
CCATGACATATGTCATGCTTACATAATGTTTTGTAACATCACTTGCTATTTCAAACTCTATCCTTACTAAAGTTGTAACCAAGTAATAAGTAGATAATACAACATATAAGCTAAAGCTAAGATCAGTCTCAAAGTCTGTAACCCCACTTTCTCAGATAAGATTCCATACTTGTTCAAAATTCACCTGACCTTGCAGACTTTTGCTTTCAAGTGTGAACCGCATCTGACAGTTAAGCACTATGTTTCCATACAAGATAATGGTATTGAGGAAAGAAGCAATGATATAATTATACTATCTAATTCTTTTTGGAAAATAAACATTTAAATAAAATCAAACAGTAGTACAAATAGTATCAAAGCTAATATTTTCAATAGTCTGTCTACCCCTTTCAGTTTCCTTATTGTGATTTCTTGTGAATTTCCTCAAAAAATAAACATTTCGGTCTAGTATTTGATTAATATTTTCATATTAAGCAAGAACATTGATATTTTGTTTCTGAAATGTGCTCAAGCTGTGGAAAACTATTAAGGAAGATGACAAATAGTATTTGGTGGCATTCTACAGCAAGTCCTTGTCCCCAGTGGAGCACAATGTTCAATTACTTAATCCAATTATTCAAAGATTCCAGCCAACAGCCACCTTAGGAACCAACAGGAAATCTAAGGCGTTACATAGCCCATGTCAACCTTGCTCGTAGGCAGTCCCCCACAGTTGCAACAACTAATCCTGGCTGCCTACGAGATGAAACGGAAATGAGCATCATGATTACATAAGCATATCGCCACGTCGTTCTGACACGTTATACCTATACTTCAATTGTGGTCTTTTCCTCCTCCCCAACATGTCTTCTAGAATTAACATAGCGCGTCCACAAACTAGTTCTTACAACATTGATCCGCATGGCTTGGCCAACTCTAGGCTGTCCTCAGGCTACAGAGCTGCCAATCCGGATGATCCACTCGAGAAAATTCGGGCCATTGGTAAACAAATCGAAGACTACATCGAGATCTATTCGCAGCCATTGAAACCTTACTTACCGGCGATTGGACGTTTTCTGATTGTCGTAACCTTCATAGAGGACGCACTGAGGATTGTTACACAGTGGGGAGACCAGCTATGGTACTTACAACAGTGCGAAGCCGTTGTTCATTTGGCGCTCCGGTGATCTCATCTTTTTTGTTTGTAGGCACAGAAGGTTTCCCTGGGGTCTTTCTCACCTGTTTTTGCTCATCAATGTCCTTGTAAGTTGTCCGTCCGTACATCTCAATTCTCCATCAAGTCTTAAGCCACCTATCTAGATTATGTTAACCGGCTCACTTGCAGTCATTATGAAGAGATTCACGGAATATGCTGTCGCTGGTCTTCTCGGTGTTGTTGTCATCCAAGGATTTGGTTATGGCCTTATCTTCGACTTAAACTTTTTCCTCCGCAATCTGAGTGTCATTGGCGGCCTTTTCATGGTTTTCAGTGATTCCATGATCACTCGTAAATCTGTCTTTGCGGGTCTGCCTACCCTCACTGAAAACGATCGCAGGAAATAGTAGTATGCTTTCCCTTGTCTAGGAATCAGATGGTTTACACTTTGTTTCAGCTTCCTCCTCACTGGTCGAGTCCTCCTGATTTTCCTTTTCCTTGGTTTCATCCTCCAGGGAGAGTGGAATTTCATTCGCGTATTCGTCTCTATCGTCGGTCTTGCCGCTTGTGTCATGGTTGCGGTTGGTTTCAAAGCCAAATGGTCTGCCGCATTCCTAGTAGTAGTATTAAGCATCTTCAATGTCTTTGCGAATAATTGGTGGGCTGTTCACTCGGCACATCCGCAAAGAGATTTCTTGAAATACGATTTCTTCCAAACGTTATGTGAGCACTATGTCTTACCTTGATTGTTTTGCCACTGATTTTCCTCACAGCCATCGTCGGCGGCCTGATCCTACTCGTTAACATGGGACCTGGTGGGTTTTCCGTGGATGAGAAAAAGAAAACATATTAGTCACTTCATTCTCCCTGCAACAGCCGCCGCATGTATTAGTCTCCAGAAATATCTAATTCACTTACTTGGTGGTTTTATACCGTTTGCCCTATACGTCTTTATGGATTCTCGGGAACTGAGTTATCGACCTTGATTGAAAATTGAAGTTGAAATCTATCGGCTGTTGCCAGCCACTAGAAGATGTTTGATGATACGGCTAACACTAAGCTTAGCCTTGCATTAGTGAGGTTGAAGGAAAAATAAACTTATATTAAACTACCAATCTTGTTTCGATGCCAAATGAGTGCCCACGATGGATACTCAACGTACGTCAGGACCTCATCTATTTTCGAAGGGTTACGGTTTCTGGAAGCACAAATATCTTATGATTTAGGGTTCGTTTGCCGATCCTTGCAAAGTAGCGATGGGAATGAGAAAAATACCACCGAGTCCCAATCAAACACTCAAATTTCCGGTAGGAGGTTGAGATCTAATACCCTGCTGTCAGTTCACTCCGCTATTCCCATATTTCCCTAAAGATCAGCTTCCATACGCCCCACCCCGTGGTCGAGAGTAAACTAGATATGGCCAAATTTGATCGGCATTCCAGACCACGAAGCTGACTGTGCCATGAAACAGGCACTCGGGAATGAGTCTACGATATTGGACCGAAGAAGTATACGAGGGCACACAGGATGAATCCCAGAGGCTTCCTTCTCCAAAAGGTATTGTATGCGGTAACTTCGTCGTGTGAAGCCTTGGGCTGCGTCAAAATAACTGTGTAATATATGAGCACAATATATGAGCACATCAGAGGCTTCGCGCCAGGAAGATAGAGATGCCGTTCTCTCCGAAATCATTGCATCGGTTCATTGGTAAGTCTGCGGGTATCTGAGTACTGGCTCGCATTTGCCTCATCTCAGAACCAAGGGATTTAGATGAAGCATTTCTCGGGCCTTAATGGCCGGCGCCGATCGTTAGTTTAAGCTAGTTTTTATTTCACTCGCGAGTCTAGCATGTCAAATATAAATATAATTTGGCTCTCAGCATTCTAACACCAAGCACCAGTGAAGGTCTTTTGCAAGAGAGCCGTCATAAAGAACGCATTCTTTCTGGGCTAGCGAGAAGGCGGACAAATGGCTGCATTTTGAATATTGTGTCTCAGGTCCAGCAGTTGTAAAATCAACTTAGAGGTTTATGTTTCACAAGGGGACCAGTAACTTTGATGTGCTCAAATAATGATTTGCTGTCTGTATCCATGACTCCTGTCAGGGGCAATCCAAACCAAGATTCATAGGAATCCAAGTTTATGAATCTTTATGAATATGAAATCCAGGAAAAGAAGAGATCCAATCTGTGGTTCATGGGTCACCAAATAGATGTAGTTGAAGCTAAAGAAGTGGCCTACTAAAATAAGTGTTGGAAGAACCAAAGTACAGCAGCATAGTGCAGTGTGGACAACTGATGACTACTTGCCAAAGCTGTTGTAGGAGAGCTAGATATAAAGCAATATAATCAAGTGGATATAACTTGAACTAATCAACAACAGTGTATCTACTGATATTTACATATCCTATAGGATGTGTCTATTAGGGTGACTGGGCAGAAGTGTGGAAGACACTTCAAAACTCCAGGAAAAACCTAAGCATATTGTCTAACATCTACCATGTGCATGAATTATCTCCAAAAAGAACTTAAAACAGCTGTTAGGGTGACTGAGGCATAGGCATGGAGTTTGTGCTCCAGGAGAAACCTAAGAGAATAAAATATGATCTCCTAAAGATGGGAAATATTCTAGAATACATTCTAATCTGGCAGAACAACACTAATATAACCAAGGAATGATAGTGTTTAAGTGGTTAAGAACTCTAATAGAAGCATCTAGAATATCAGCTAGAAATAGCAGAAACTTCTCAGATGATGGCAGAAGGCACAGGATAATAATGATGGCACTTGGGAATAGTAGATTTGACTTGGTAAACTCCATGGGCTCAACAACAGTACTTTGTCACATCCCAATCCAGCCACATCCATTCCAACCCATGAATAACACCTCTTTTCTTATCTGCACTCCTTGATCTCTTCTTGTTACAACTTAAACCTCAAAGTATTAAGATAAAAGAGGAATCTTATATTGGGTTAACACAAGAGAACTTGATAGAGTTCCTAGTACAAAGTGTCTATCTTATATATGTTGGACTAATGGTCTATGCTACACTAAACCTAGCCTACCCTAAAGAGCATGTGTTATCTATAAGGTCAATATGTAGTGAACATGCTGTATAATATCATTGTTTCAGAACCTTCTATGTTCTTTTGTATAATATATAATCATATGACAGTGACAGTGATAGGTGACATATATGTGACATTGTGTGACAGTTTGTGACATTATACTAATCCCTAACCCTAAGTTCAAAATAAGAGAAATAAATGGAAAATAAAATGAAAATAGATAGAGTTTACTATCTTCAACTCTAATACTTTTGATATAGATCACACTTCTCCATTCTATCTTAGATATACTTGCTAGACTCTTGACAACTCTATGAATCTCTATCCTAGATATCCAATAATCACTAGAACCAGAGTAATACTTATTAGTCTTTATTTCTAGGTAATATACTTAGTATATAAGTTGGTAGTTTACACTATAAAGCTTCATTCTGAAAATTGACTAAAACTATTACCAATTTCCAGTATTAGCAGTGATATATCTCCTGTCTTTCAGTGGACTTGTCTGTTTGTTGTAGCAACCACTAGTCACAATGACCAATAGCAACATAAGCAATAAATCTCTTAGCAGGATATCAAGTGGGGATCATAAGAGAACTTGACAAGGAGTCTCTGCTGAATTGCTATCCTATTTATATAAATTACACATGGTCCATGCTACTTAATATTTACCCTACCCTAAAGTCCATGCATTGTCTATGAGTGTACCATGTGTATACTATGAGGTAGACATACTGTTAACATACTTCTTGACATCATCCATCTAGACTGCTCCAGCCCACTCTAGTCCATTCTAGGCTTTTATAACATCACATCATGTGACATGTCATGTGAATGCAGTCACATGCCTCTTTATTGTTAATAAAAAGAAAAAGAAAATCAAAAGAAAAGAAATATAAAATCAAGAAAAATATATAAAAGAAAAAGAAAAATGTTAGTCCTCATGTGCATCATAACACTGTTCATTATATTCTGAATATCTCTTCCAAAATATGCAACTAATGCAACTAGTAAAGGTGTAGCATACAAGCTGAAGCCAAATATTATTCTGTATTACAATTGATACCTTATGTTTAACAGGTGGACAATTCATAGACAACATGTGCTGGGGTTACTTTATTATGACTTAATTATCAGCTGTACCATATGTATTCCTCATTGTAAAATCAGTCAGTACCTCATATAGAAGTGGAGGTTACCTTATATTTTTCTTATTCTTTTCTTATATCTAATATATGTATTACTTGTGGTCATAGATATATATAGCTATAGATACTATCCAGTATCCTTATGCTTTACCAATTAATCATTCCCTTTCTTATCTATATAAGTTTTGCCTAAGTTGTAACCTAAGCCAAGCATAATATTTAATAAAGCATTGACAGGCTTATCTTGCAAAAGAAGAGTATATAGTGGTTAGACTACTGGAACTTTTACAGTTTTAAACTGTCAGAAAGATACTAATACTTGTGGTACAAGTTATGGACAGCAGGATGGATCAATGTTAAGGAAATGATATAAAGACATTATCAGAGAAACTAGAATCACTGAGGATCACAGAAGAAAACACCTTAAGAGAAACAGAAACAGAATATACAGACAAAATATTAACAGTACCAGCACCAGTAGTACAGAATGAACAAGCAATTATGCCAAAGAGTATGGTCTCAGATCTAGAATGGTTTGATGGGGACAGAACAAAATTTAAAGACTAGTGGAGGAAAATCTGTTTATTTCTCAAAAACAATAGAGTCACAGCAACAGATAATAGAATCACTACAATCCTAGTCTGCCTTAGAGGGGGTATAGCAGACATTTATGTCTAGAAGAAATTAGACCAGATGGAAGACAAAAAAGATACTTAAGATTGGGAAAAATTTGCCAGAGAGATCAAAATGATGTTTAGCAACAAGAGTAAGGTAGCAGATGTCAAATGGAAGATCAAAATATTCAAGCAAGGCAAGAAACATATTGCTGATTTCATGATTGAGTTTGAAGTATTAGCTATGAAAGCTTAAACAGATGACTTATATATCATATTCTTATTGAAAAAGAATGTCTATACAGATATTATCAAGACAATATTGGAATCAGCATCAGAGATACTCAAAGAGTGGAAGATAGCAATTACCTCAGTTGGACAGGAATATGAATCTACAGAAAGTCAACAAGACTATAAGACAGGAATAGACATGACATATAGAGAAAGAGGTATACCTATGGACATTGGGAAGACTAGAGAGAATTTTGACAAAGACAGAAAATCTAAATGTTTTAATTGCAACATATATAGACATATAGTAAAGGAATGTAGAAAGTTGAAGAAGGAATAAGACACTAGAAAGTGTTATAAGTGTGACAAAGTGGAGCACATTGCTAAAGACTGTAGATCAGGACAGAAGATAAAGAACCACAGTATCTAGGAAAAAACAAATAATAAGAAGAATAATAAACAGGAGGGTTTTGGCAAAGGTCCAGAGTAGGCATAGTATAAAAGACCTCTGTATCTAATGCTCAAAATTGATATGTTATTCTGAATCAAAGGAACAACAAAGAGAGAGAGCTTAATATGCAAACAAACATCAAGATATCAAATAGGAAGAAATTACAATTATAGGCACTAGTAGATTCAGGATGTACACATACTGGAATTAACAAACAGCTAGTGAAAGAAGAAAAGATCAAGACAAAACCTATGAACAGATTATTCAAGGTTTTCAATGCAGATAGAATAGAGAAGTTATATAATATGTACTACTGGAAGTTGAGATCAAAGATACCATTACCTTTAATTAGAGAAGTAATTGACAAACTCAAGGATGCCAAATACTTCAACAAACTGGATCTTATCTGGAGATACAAGAATGTACAGATCAAGAAAGGAGATGAATGGAAAGCTTCTTTCATAACAAATAAAGAACTTTTCAAACCAAAATTTATATACTTTAGATTATGCAATTTACCAGGAACATTTTGAAGGATAATGAACAGCATCTTCAGAGAACTACTATATAAAGAAGTGTTAGCCAATTACATGGATGACTTCATTATACCAGTAAAAACTATGAAGAAATTGGAAGAAAGGATGATACAGTTTTTGAAGATAGCAAAGAAACACAATCTCAGTTTCAAATGATCAAAATGCAATTTCAATATAGAGAATATGCCTATCTTAGAAGTAGTAGTTGGATGAGAAGAGGCTCAAATAGAGAATGACAAAATCAAGGCAGTTAAAGAGTAGAGAACTCTTACTAAGATAAAAAAAGTGGAAAGCTTCTTGGAGTTTGCAAACTTTTACCAATAATTTATTGAGAATTTCAGTCATACAGCAAGATCTCTCAATGAACTCAAAGGAAAAAAGGAATGGAAGTGGGAAGAAGAACAATAAGTGGCATTTGAAGAACTAAAGGATAAGATCACAAGTCAACTAGTACTTACTCTTCTAAAGAGAGATGGTAAATTCAGAATAAAAATGGACACTTCAGGACATACTATTAGAGAAGTTTTATCTCAGGAACAAGAAGGAAAATGGAAACCTATTGCTTTTCTATCAAGAACAATACAACTAGCTGAAAGAAATCATGAGATTTATAACAAGAAATTACTTACTATTGTAGAAGCCTTAACCAAATAGAGACAATATCTACTAGATGCTACAGAGAAATTTGAAGTCTAGACTGATCAAAAAAACCTCAAGTATTTTAGAGAACCACATAAACTTAACAGCAGAAAAGTAAGATGGTATTTGAAGCTACAGAATTACAATTTCATTCTATGGCGAGAACAAACACAAAAGCTGATGTTCTATCCAGAAAAGATGAAGTAGATACTATGGATAACAACAAGAATGTTAAATTGCTCAATGACAAATTATAGATGAGATAAATGAAGACAGAAGTAGAAGTAGTAGTCATCAGAAAAAACCAAGTAGTAGAAAAAACCACATTATTAGATGAAATTTGAAGAAATTAGACAAAAGAACAGGAAGTCCAGAAAGAATTGGAAAAGGACAATGAAATAGTCTATATCAAGGGAAGAATCTATGTTCCAAACAATAGAAAGATATGAAAGCAAGTTCTATAAAAAAATCACAATCCAGCAGATGTAAGATATCCAAAGACAATAAAGGATGCTTGAGCTAATCAAAAGGAACTATTGGTAGCCAGAGATTGAAGAATATATCAAGAAGTATGTTCAAAGATACACAAAATGTCAACAAAACAAAGTTCAGCACATAAAGAAAGCTAGAAAGCTTCACCCATTGGAAATACCAGATAAACCATAGCAAGAAATCAGTATCGATATTATTAGACCACTACTGAGATCAAATGACAAGGATATGATTGTGGTAATAGTGGATCAATTTTCAAAGATAATTAGACTCAAGGCAATAGATATAACAGTATCATTAGAAGAAATTGCAAGGATATATCAAGACAAAATCTAGAAATTATATAGAGTACTATAGAAGATTCTTAGTAACAGAGGACCTCAATTTGCATCAAAGTTCATGAAGGATCTAATAGAGGTATTGGTTATGAAAAGAACATTGTCAACAGTGTATTAACCTCAAACCAATGGACAAACAGAATGAATTAATCAAGAAGTTGAAGTGTTTTTGTGACATTATGTGAATTACTAGCAAGATAATTGGACAGAATAGTTATCAGTAGTGGAATTCCAGTACAATGACAAAAAACATGCAGCCATAGGATATATCCTATTTGAACTCAACTTTGGAAGACATTCATGGAAGAGAAACTTGTCTGTAAATATAGAATTACCAAAACTGGAAGATTTTCTTGAAGGACTGCAAAGAAGTTGGGAAGTGGCAAAGAAATTGATAGAAGTAGCAAAAAAAGTCATGAAGAAACTATTTGATAGAAAAAGAAGAAATCCACAAGAATTGAAGGTTGGAGACAACATATGGTTGAAAGCCAAAAATATCCAATCAAATCAACCCTCAAAGAAGCTGGACCAGAAGAGATATAGACCTTTTAAAATCTCAAAAGACATTGGCCAAGAAGTGTTTCAACTAAAGCTACCAGGAGGATAGGTGACTTATAACATATTCAATAAAGACCTGCTAATACAATGCAAAGAACCACATTTCAAAGAACAACACATGGATCCAGTTCCACCACCAGATATTATTAACAAAGAAGAAGAATACAAAGTGGAGGAAGTCAGGAATCATAGAAAATGAGGATGCAGTACACAGTTCTTGGTACACTGAAAGGGATATGAAAATAAGCATGACCAATAGATATCAGGAACAGAGTTACTACATGTTCAAGAGGTGATTGAAGACTATTGGTCAAGGATTTCAAGTTGAAACCTATAAAAGAGAGGGGTAAAACCTCAATTCAATATCTTAATTTCACCAAACATTGAAAAATTCAAATGGCCCACCAATTTACTACTGCATCTTATATAGGAGTAGAGGTTGCCTTATATTTTCTTTATTCTTTCCTTATGTCTAATATATATATTACTCATGGTTATAGGTATATATAGCTGTAAATACTATCCAGTATCCTTACACTTTACCAATTGATCATTCTCTCTCCTATATACTCAAGTCTTACCTAAGTTACAACCTGAGCCAAGCTTAAGGTTATAACATTCTGACTCCCATATTCTATGTACTCAGATAACACACAAATTACTTATTTGGACTTCTGAGAGCCTATCATTGGATCTTGGATAATGAAATGTAAACTATGTCTTATATACTTAGGGTTTGTAGTCTGGGAAAAATAAAGAACTCTGAGAATTTGACAATAGACATTAGTAGTGTTTGTGTCATAGAATTTTGTAAAATGACAAGTTTTCTTACAACAACTATCCTAAATACTCTAGTAGTCTATCTTGTTTAGACAGAATATTGCTAGCAAAACCATAGAATAATTATACTAATATGATTAGAAACAGCTAGAAATAATAGAACACTCTAAAAGTATGAGCTTGGAGATGATAAAAGCTTACTAAATAATGTGAAAATTGAGTAAATAACAGATAACAAGATAGGAATAGTAAATAACAAAATAGATAATAGATATAGATAAATTTTAGTGATATACTATGAACTTCTATATTTTATATAACTATAGAAGACATGTAAAATTACCAGTCAGATAATGAGATGTGTGATGATAATTGTTAGGATAACTGAATGAAGTCCACAAAGATATGCAGGGTTTATGACTTTATAAAAACCTAAGTATATATTATAGAGTCTAATATATTGAATACGATCTGTTAGGGCAACTGGGAAAAGATGTAAAGAATACTTCAAAATTCTAGAAAATTTTAAGTTCATTGTTCAAGAGATATCAACTATACAACTCATCTCCTATTATAACTTAGGCTTAAGAGTTAGAACAAAAAAGGAATGTTGTATTTGTATGGGTAAATAGTGAGGTCTGTAAGGTTTAGTGAAGTTTATGATCTTCAGAAAGATCCTAAGTTTATTATTTACAATAACTAGATATACAACTTATTTCCAAAAATGTTCTAAGAGAACAAAATGAAGTTTTTTAGAAATGACAGCTACTCTAAGTATCCAAATAATCTATACTAATCAAGTAGAACATCAGGCAGATATCAAATTTGAAGATAGTAAACTCTATTTATTTTCATTTCCATTTATTTTCTTACTTTGAGACTTAGGTTTAGAGGTTAGTGTGATATCACATATAACTATCACAAACTGTCACAAATCACAGTCATATAATCACATATTATACAGAAAGTTGTAAAAGATTTCAGAGCAATAATATTATACCACATATATAATATAAACACTTTGTACTTAGAACTCCATTGAGTTCTCTTGTGTTAACCCTAATATAAAGTTCTTTTCTTTTCTTTACTCTATAAATCTTAAATTGTAATAGCAGAACATTGCTGATATAATCTAAGAATGATATTACTGGATAGTTAGAAGCTTGAATAAAGTAGTCTAGAATACTGATTATATAGTTGTGAGCTAAAGATATTCTAAGATAGTAGTGATAATAATGACTTAATAAAAGATTAATGTAAGAGAGCCTATTATTTTGGCTCCAGTGTTGCTGTCAAAACCTGTGGGGCTCTAAACTACAGACTAAATACCACCAACAAAGCCTATAACATCTGCTTTCTTGACCTAAGGTCAAATACTGCTGTTAAAGCCTATAATGCTTACTTATCTAACCCTACTACTTTTCACTGCTAATCTCTGAGTTCAATTTCAACTATTGTTCTAGTCATCTTCTATTTATTGCTAATAGTAACCTTTCTTTCTTTCAAGGTTGACATCAGGAATATCCCTGGTCATACTGTCTTCATCATTTTTTCTCAAGTAAGCTGATTTAGAAGATTAGAATGTATCCTATAGTTATATAAGATATTTGTTGTTTCTAAAAACTTTACTCTAGTCTCTTAGATTCTCTTTAAGATAAGTAGTGTATTTACAGTACTATGTTAATAAAACTTAGATTCTCTTAAAGATTGTGAAAAATCTACAAAACCATGCAGACTCTGTAAATATAGTCTTTTTTTAGACTTCTCTGTCTTGTGTAATACTAGAGAATACTGTCAAATCTACAGACCTTTCTAACATCTGCTACTGAACTCTATTCTTGTACACTGTCTCTGCAAATAACCTCTAAAATCATTACTAGCTATCTCTTATTAATATTAAGTATACTCTGCCTTTTTGGGTAATTTTCTAGACAATTCTGCCTATGTTTCTAACCATCTATACACTATCATTCTGATGGTTAGCTCAGTATCTGTTCTGCTAGATTACAATGAACAGTAGGATATTTAGAATAGCAACCATTTTTAGAAAACCTCATTCTGTTCTCTGAGATTTTTCCAAATATACAACTTCACTAAAACCATGTGAACTTTATTCAGTTGTCCTAACAGACTCCACTAGTTACCCTAACAGTTAATAACAGTGTTTTATGCTTGCATACATGAGGAGGAAAAAGCTACTATAGGCTTCAGTAGTGTTTGAGTCTTGATAAAGTAGTTAGTTTCTTTACATCCATTTTCTTTTCCAGATTGTTGTAACTTGAAGTAAGAGATATTAGATAAAACTCAATGCTCTGAAAGTCAGTCAAATAAATAAACCACAAGGCTTCAGAGTTAAAATAGTAAAATTCAGCTATTTTGTCTAAAGTAAACACATCTGTGATATTTTTCTATAAGTTTGCCTTTTATCCAAAACTCTTCTATTTGATAAAATACTAGTATCTTTTCTAATACTAGCAGCTATTTAAAATACTCTCTATCTCCTACTCTTTATTTCCATTAATGATAATTAGGTCTTGAGGGATACTAGAGCATTTTCTAGAAATATGGTTATTAGAAGTAGCAGTAAGCTTTACCATGAAGAACACCAGATATAGTCTTTATAATATGGGAGAAGCTTGAGACAATATGATATAGGTCCTACTTGTTTTTTTACTATATAAGGTCTAAGATATCAATAAAACAACTTAGCAGAGGGATATATCATATAGATGTCCTGTCATATCCCAAACTCTGAAACATGTCCAAGATATGTTTGACTTCAATATAACATCAAATCCCTGTGGTTATTTGGTCTTGTTTGTGTCCAAAACTCCATCAGTAGTTTAGTACTTTATAATGAACTTAATTCTACCAAAAGTCCACAGTTATTTCGCTTTATTTGAGTTAAAATCTGCAGTCATATTCATCTGTATCCATTGCCTAATTATCTCCTTCAAACTCTGCAAATTTACTCAGACTTCACATGGAGTTTTCCCCTCTCCAAATCTGAACTCCTATATAGTATTCTACTAATGAAACACTTGTTCAGAGATCTGTTTTAGTTACTCCTTTTGTTATTTTATATATTTAAGACTAATGACCCCTTTGTAA
>Ga0157368_1000928_pt1 | contig 13078 bp, 13 predicted proteins | sample AttbisABBM3_FD_113146 | JGI IMG/M metagenome (GOLD analysis project Ga0157368, IMG submission 113146) | Fungus gardens microbial communities from leaf cutter ant in Botucatu, State of São Paulo, Brazil - Atta bisphaerica ABBM3 | ecosystem: Host-associated > Fungi > Mycelium > Unclassified ...
ATTTTTATTTTCTTTTTGATTTATTTTCTTTATTCTATTTTTAGAACTAGGGTTAGGGTTAGAGTGACAAGATCACGCTGTCACACAGCAGGTCACATCAGATAACACGATCACAAGTCATATGACATATAAAAGGATATAGAAGGTTCTGAGAGGATGACATCATACAATGTGTAATACACATGTTGATCTTAAGGCATACATATGGTCATTTAGGGTAGGCTAGAAATAGCTCACACAGGCCATTAGGTATTTGTATATAAGGTAGACAATTCTGTACAGAGTTCTCTATCAAGTTCTCTTGTGTTAACCCAATACAAGGTTTACTCTTTTGACCAACTCTAAGGTCTTAAGTTTGTAACACATTACAGATAAAGTTTACCTGACATCTTTCATAAATTTCCTATAAATTGTTTCCCTTTCTGGACATGTTCCATACTCTAACAGTATTCTATATAAGTATACCACTTATCTGTCTTTCAAGAGCCTGCTATAGATCTCAGTTGCCAAGATATAAACCATAGCTAATAATTTCTTTCTACTTCATTCAATAGTTTGGATACTAAGGCTACATTTTTCATTCTCACACTTTATTGACAGTACTTTTTCTATTGCAAAGTTTGACACATCCACTTCTACCCTCATTTCCTTGTCTAGATTAGGGATTACCAATATTGGCTTCTCTATAGACTTCTTCTTCAAGCCTTTAAATACCTTTTGCTACTCTTCTTTATGCTAAGTATCTATGGAAAAGTCATATGTCATGAAAGGTTGTAGAAGGATTTTAGTCAATAGATTATATTGTGGACTTTGAGGTAGATGTAGAAATAGTGTGCATAAATCAAGTGCAAAATGTATAAGTAGTAGTTGAATCCACTAGGACTCCTTCTCAAGTTCTCTTGTTATCTCTATCATCTAGTTGTTATGACTTGAGGACAGTAGTTACAACATAAGGCTGAAGGTTACCTAATAGTAGTAGGTCACGACAAGGTTGAATATTTATATACCCTACAAGAAGTTTCTATATATTCACATAACTGATGATCTGTCCAATGAATGATATGAGTAAGCGCATGCTATGTACTATTATAGTGCTGTGCAGTGCATTATTGATCCATGCTGTACTGATCACAGTCAGGATTTAGTCTCTAACTTCGGATAGGCCTTGGGACTGAGAATATGAATTATTAAAGATATCACTTAGTCACCAGAGGTAAGGAGATGTGATTGGATTATAGATGTCAATTTAATGATAATCTGACTGATACTGCATTATGGGTGCAGAAGACAGTTTAACTCGAGTTGAAGCAAACAGTTTACATATAGTTTTCATTTCTGGGGTCCCAGTGAATTTCTTACAATGAATCATCGAGATTCTGGCAGCTCGAACGGGTTCAGCAATGCTTGATTAGCGCCCGTGAATAGATGGATAGTAGGACAAAAAGTATCGACGAAATTTTGCAAAAGCTGGTTGATTCTTGTTAGATCAAGTGGCAGTGATCAAGTAAGTACACGTTCCCATCCTCCATCAGGCACGAAGATGAATTCTCGTTTATGTGAGGGACGACGCCTTTATTGATCTCCCAAGGCAAAACCAAATAAACCGCTTCTGGCGTATCAAAACGCGCGCTGACTCCCATCCACCCGAGTCTATGAACTCAACATATCCTCGTGGTAGCATCAGTGGTCGAACCCATTCTCGCAATCGCAAATGGACTGCAAATTCTGGCAGTACGAGCACAGGCCACAGTGCGGATGTAGAGAGATGGGAACGGGGTGGTGGACTTGGGAGAGGTGGTGGACGAGCTAGAGGTGGTGGACGAGGAGCTGGAAGAGGCTCGGGACTGGAGAGAGGAGGAAGGAAGTTCCCAAACCAGACATTATGGAATCATCATCATGCCAATAGCAAGCGGGTGGTGCAACAGGAACGGGAAGGGGCGAGGGAGGCCGACATGCTCGATGGGACGCAGGAAGACGCCAACTTTTGGTTTCCAGAAATTGATGAACCTGAACTCGAAACACAGGAGGAGAGAGAAAAGTTTTATCATGAGGCATGTTTCACATTTTTGCTAGGAACAGAATCACTGAATAATATTCTCAGCTGGTAAAAGCACGCGAGGCAGAACGCAAAAAAGCGATTGCAGAAGGTAAAATGGACGATCCACTCGTCCCAAAGCGGCTTGAAGATGCAATTACAATGGTCGGGACATGTATGGACATGTGCCCCCGCTTCGAGCGATACAGACGCGAACGCGAAAATAATCTATTCGAATGGGAAACCGTATGCCCTGTCCTGCTCTTTCATTCTCCACTAAGGTACTTGTTAGATTCCCGGAACAAAACGCGTGGATCATAAACGGGCAGTCAAAATGTACGAACGGGCTGCTGGTGATAAAACACTTCCTTCGGATTTACGTCCACCAAAGGTCCTCAAGGCGAGTAGTTTCCGTATCTTCAGGAATCTCTGAAGTTATGGTCTCATTCAGAGAACCTTGGATTATCTATTTCATGATTTACTTCCACGTGGTGGTTTCTCGCAAACGTATACGTTTATACGTGACCGTTCGCGGGCCGTGCGGAACGATTTCACGATGCAACATGAATCTGGACGACTAGCGATTGAATGTCATGATCGTTGTGCAAGATTTCATATTCTTGCTTTACATTTCGAGCGAGACAAACCTGGGTTTTCGATAGCATTGGAGGAGCAGCAGCTTATGAATAGTACATATCCCTTATTCTTTTTCTTCTATCCTTAACCCATCTACGCCTTTAACAGCCTTGCAAAGTCTCAAAGAATTTTACACCGATCAACGTCCACAGTATACCTCCCCGACTGAGCTCGAAATGCGCGTCTATCACCGTCTAATCCACATCAGAGATCAACGCGAAAGACACGAAGACGTCCCCCCACATATAACCTCTCATCCCGTATTCAAACTAACAACACTCTTCCGTCTTCACGTCCAAGATAAATCAGCACCCATTACTAAGACATCGTCTTTAGTCGTTGATTACGAGGGTATGAGGTTGTTTGGAGAATTGGCTAATGTGTTGAAAGAAGAGGGGAATATGATTATGATTTATCTTGTGGCCTGTATACTGGAGACGTTGTTTGGGAAGGACACTATTGAGGACATCGAGAGTATTAGAGGGGAGTTGAGGGTGCAAGATATCATTGATGGGAGTATGGAGGGCTATGAGGGTGTTGAGGGGAAGGAAGGTGAGGACCAGGATCAGGATTCGGAGATGGAGATGGATGATATGAAAGGAGAGGAGGAAATTGGTGAGGAAGAAGTTGTTGAAGAATCTGTGCCCGGTACGCAGCAGATTTCATTCTTCAATCGGTCTCCACCGCCAGCAACAGCCTCACCGGGAGCAGCAACATCAGTATTTGCGAACCTTGTTTCGGCAGGTCCAAAGAGCGTGTTTGGAGGACGTACTTTCGGCGCCTCCGCCTCTACTGCCCAATCAACATCTGTATTCGGGACCCAAGCAGCACCTGCATCCAAACAAGAACCGCTATCAATATCAGGAGCAGCATCATTAGCTGATGCCCCTCCTCTCGATGGGAGTCTCCAAGAAAATAATGGAGCACTTAGTTATTTGAAGACACTACCACGGACCCAGTTACACGAACGGGTCAAGTCTGTCTTTGGAGAGACTTTGAGTTCTGGACCAAGTGAGCGTTGTTAACACTGGGATTATATGCGTTGATGGGATTTTTGCTGTCAGGCTCTTCCATGATGCAAGTACAACAAGCGAGTGAACAGATCTCGCAGACAGGGGCAGTTGCGGGTTCTGCTTCGTTTTCCGGTAACAAACACACATCGTTGAATCCGAATGTACAAGTGTTCGTGCCTGGGTCTGATTCGCCTTTTGGTGCTGCTTCACAACTGTTATTACAACCGCCAGAACAGAACAGAATTCACTCAAATACGAATGGGATTGTTCCAACATCAGTCCCTCCTGTTCTTGCGTCTGTTCCTGCTTCTTCACCCAGGGTTACTACCTCGACGACTACCAGCACCCCTGCCACCCAATCTCAGAGCCAACCTCCTCAATCACTCACATACCCTCAGAAACCCCTTGCACTACCTTCATTGCGTATCGACACTCAATCACTTCCTTCTAATGTAGCCATAGTAGGACAAGATGGATCATCGACTGTACCTATATCCATAACCCCCACTGTACACGAACCTGCCAGCGCTGCTTCTGCAACTACTGCAGGTGTGAATCCGAGTCCAAGTATAACGAGAAATCAATTGCAAGCAGGAACTGAGTTGATATTGGATGCCAGGGATGCCAATATAGCTTCACCTACAGTGCCCCCGGCACTAGGTAGGCGAATGCCAGTTTCGTTGCCTAGTACACCCAGTACATCCCAGTTTGGATTTCCTTATCAGATTAACAGGGAAAATCCACTTGCTACGCCCACTAATGGAACACCGTTTCAGTCGCAGAGGATGCCAGGATTCGATGCCAGTGGAAGTGGCAATGGGCTGGGAGTGTTGAGTCCCTTGGATGTTTCGTTTTCTTCGGGTTCTGGGACTGCAATGGGGTTCGGGTTTCCTGCATTTTCAGCTTCACCGAGCAAGGTCCAGGGACAAGGAGTTAGGAGCAGTCGAAGTCAGAGTTTGCTGACCAGTGTGCTGTTGAAGAGAGATAAAGGCAAGGGAGCGGAAGGGGTATCTGCCACTGTGTCTTCATCACCCTCGATATCAGCAGCACAAAGACCTGTATCGTCATCACCACCAACGATGGCAACAGCAACAGATTCGGGAACAGAGGCAACAGTGAAATGCATCCCAACAAATGCCGAACTTACAGCTCTTGCCCAAAGACACTGGGTTCACAAAGTGCTTTCAAAAATATGGGCCAGGTGGAAGAGTAAATACGAGGAGGCCATAAATTGGGTTGAGGCTGTACAGAATTCGGATGCGTATCGCGTGAAGAAGTTGGCTGTGGTCACGCAAAAGGAGAAGGAGAGAAAGCGACGGAGAAGTATTGGCGGAGGAGAGAAGAAAATAGAGGAGGAGAGGGCAGTAGTTGCAAGGCCTGCGATGAGTATAAGTCATTGTGGTAGTCCTAGGAAGAGGCAGAAGAAGATCTCTGATGTGTTTCTGGAGCATAGAACGGATGAGGAAATTGCTAAGCGGTTTAGAGAGGTAAGTATGAGATTGGTTATACATTTAATTTCGAAATTTTAATTGATCTTATGCATATAGAACCGTGCAGATCATCGATTACTCTGGGCAAATGGATCGTATCTCTCCATAATCAAAACTCACGTTCGATCTTTGGCAGCAGCATCGAAACTTGATTTGCACCCGCCTTCACGTTGTTACGAACGCGAGGGCGGGAATAAACCATGGAACATTTGGTTATCGCTTAATCCTGAAAGTGATTCTTCAGCGATTTGGATAGAAAGGAAGTTTGACGTGCCAAAGAGTGGGAGGTGGGCTAATGAGATTGTATTCGAGATTCCTGTGCTTGGTCAAGGGGAGGAGGACATTAGTGGAGTAACAGCAAATGGGAAAGGAAAGGCTAAGGGAGAGGAGGAACTTGGGAAGTATACGGGATTAATTGTGTTTGAGTGTGTGCCGACGGATTTAGTGAAGGACGATATCGAAAAGTTTGTTTTTTTGACTCAGGTTTTTCTTAGGATACCAGAAATTGATGCTACATTGACAGGAAATATTGTATATTGGATGATTGCTCAAGACTTCGTGATATTGTTGACGCTCTTTCCTCAAAGCGACATTATATCCCTTCGTTGTTGGTTCTCAGATGGGGAAATGGGGAAGGACAGGAAAAGGCGGATGAATTTACCCGTATGGTAGGTGGTTGGTTTTGGTTGATTTTGATGATGTTAACAAACAACTTGTCGTAGGTGAAGAAGTATGTGGATGAGTCGGTATTTGCAGGATATGCGACATTGGGTATTACGACGACGGTGAATTTGGATCAGGTGTTGAGTAGGGCGTTGCAGAGTATCAAGCTGGATGTTGAAGGCCTATTGGTCAGGTCGATGACTATTCGAGGTATGGATGCTGTGTTATATACTTTGTGGTAACTTGTGCTGAGATTATACGATCTGCATAGGAATATTCAGTGTTTTTGAAGAAGAGTTTAATGATTTCCTTATAGAATGGTTGGATAATTGTTCAACCAATGGTCATTGTGAGTGGATATTCCCTGTATTCCAGATATTGAAGTTGAATTGCGACAGTTGACTGGGTGCTCTATGCGCATCTCATACAAGCGACTATCGGAATGTTAAACAAGATGTGTTCGCTGGTGTCGGCTATGTTATCGAAACCCAAGCGAGATCTTCTCCTGAGCTTCGATGTGGATGGTGTGAACAGTAGCGAGTACGCTTTTATTAGAGTTATTCAATTTGCGCTCTTACTGATGAGAGATTGTAGTACTGCTTACGAGACAGGTACAACTTGGTTATCACGTATCAATGATCAAGGCGATACGGAAAAGATAGCTTTGGATCTCAAGTTTCACATCAATATCGGTCGAGGTAAATATACGTCCATTTAATCTTTGTCTGTCTTTACGCATCTCGGCATCAGACTTCCCAGTCCGAACGTTCATTCAACATCTGCTCGAACTAACAGTCCTTCGCACTGAAAAGCACATTCACGTCGCCTCTTCTCAGACAAAGCAAGACATACCCATCATTGATATCGAAGCTGCTTCGGAGTTGTTTGAGAATGCGGTAGAGCTATACCGGACACAGTTGAATTTGGTGTTGAATGTGAGTATACGGCGGTCTCCGAAACGAAGGGGAATGTCAGAAGAAAGTGTTTCGTACGTCTATATTTGTATTGTGTTTGACTACATGAAGAAGAGCTCATGACATTAATGTCGTCAAGGCCACACAGACCACAGACTAAGCGGTTGAAGATGACACCTTCCTATGACAGTTCAACAGTGCCACTATCAGGTGTTGCTTTCCCTTTGACGCCACCACCTGTATACTTGAACGGCGAAGCACATTCTCCTTCGCCTAGTGTAGCGAGCAATGAACTTATGTCGTTGACGAAACCTCTTGCTCGTAGTAATACTTTATCGACAGCTTCGTCGTCGGGATCACCGCCTAAAAAAGTGACAGTGACAGTGGCGATGTTGCGTGCTTTGACAAGGGATACGAAGAACAAGTATGGTTCAAAGACTACTATAGATTCGTTATCCTAGGCTACTAGAGCATGCGCTGTCTGTCTGTATGCGGCCGCATCACTCATGAACAAATGGGTAAATAAATCTCATGTCCAAATTTCGTGTATATTAGTTGTATACCAGTAGATTGATGATTTCACTTACTCTTTACTTTAATCATACTCATCTGTACTATTCGCTCTGTTTATAAACGGAAAACAAGAATGATTGAATTCAGTTCAAGTACGGTTGGAAGGAAGGAGCGTGATAGAATTGTTTGTTCATAAGGATTGTCGACCTAATGCATAGTTGCGCTTATCAAAAACTACCTTTGAATCCTGGTACAAGTACAAAAGAAGACGATGTTGCCAGAGTACTTTGCACTATCGTGATGGAGATGGAGAAACGCGAGAAGGATGACGATAAGAGCGAAGCGTGGAATATGGAACCTAATAATACACTTGCCAAGACGAACTGATAAAGAATTTCAACCTGACACGCAAAAAACTCCTCTGAGTAGGGGAGGAAATCAAGAGAACGCCAGAGCAACCCATGTGAAGACAGCACCCATTGTGAGGGCAGTCGCAGTCTGAGCAGCGACGGCAGCAATTTTACGAGCACGTTTTCGGGGAGAAGGCTGATCATGGCTAGAATGGGGGTGGACAAAAGAGCACAGTGTCACACCGCTGCTGCCGACAGGCGCTAATTCTTCCTCAGGATGAGAGATACTGGTATTGCTATAACAACCACCTTCATCGTCTAAATGGCGCTTGCGCTTCGTAGACATGAATGGGGCACCCTATTCAAGACATGAGCGAAGGACTGGTTAGATGAGGATTAAGTAGGACCGACCTCGCGCTGAATAATTTCACGCAGCTGGTGGCGAAGAGTCTCAGATTCAGCTGAAATATCTCGTTCGGTTGTGGTTCGTGGAATCTTCATCTCTGAAATTTATTAAGACGGCATAAGTCAAAGTCAATGAGACAAACCATAGGCTTACCACCAGCTGAATCCTTCCGAATATCCAAGTACTTCTGCGCTCCCTCTTTTTCCTCTTGCATACTTGCCGCTGCCCAAAACGGAGTTTCATCTTCCTCATTCATCTCCCACAAATCAAACTTCCTCCTCAATTCATCAATACTCGTCTGATGAATATCACTTGCATCCAGTAGATCATCAATGCGAGTTTGAATGTCCGATATATCTCCAGAAGTAGTGCCTTCCATATGGTCCATGAATATGGTACATCGGGCAGCCATATCACTCATCTTGTCTTCAAGTGCGTGAAAATTTTCTGTAACAGCGTGAACGTTGGCATTGAACCTAGATTTATACTTTCTGTATTGGGCCTGAAGGATATCAATCTCAGCCTAAAAAAATTGGCTAAGGAACCACTAATTGAAGGGAAAACGACTCGGCGCGTACCTGGATTTTAGTATACCTGGCCTGGAGCTCCTCAAATTCGATCCTCGTCACGAACAAGGAAGAGTCTACTGTCGGATTTTGTTCTTTCTGCTTTACTTGATCAATGGCAGCAAAGGAAGACGAGGGAGGGTCCTGGTTCCTTGCAAAAGATACAGCCTCGTGGTTATCCTCGTGTTGCACAGTTGTATTAACAGCGGCAGCAGGTATCTCCGCAGTACGATCAGCATCATTATCCGGAGGTGTCAGCATGGGGTCAGACTCCGGAGATGTTGATGAGATATCGGGCCATGCACCCACGGCGAGAGTCACCTGCCCGGGAAGTGGAGGTGACGGACTAGCGAGATCCATGGGTGACTCGGAGCGAGAGAAGTTAATCACTTGGTTCGCGTTGACAGGATTGCTTGATGGAAGATCGATAAATTTATTCGGCAAGTCAGCAGAGGAAACTGGTGAATAGCGAGGCAAGACAGGGAGCCGACTTGTTGGGAGCGACCATAAAGGAGGAAGGTCCGAGGGAGATGTCACCGACGATGATTCAAATTGAATTGAGGACTGTTCGTCCAACCGCGGCCCATAACGCTGGAATTGAGCTGACGGAATGGGAGATGAGGGCATGAAAAGTTTGAGGGCCTCAAAAGCTTTGCCAAGGTGAGACTCTGCCTTTGACTGTGACTCTGCTTGGGGAACATCTGCAGGAGGAACATGAGATACTTCCTCGCAATCAGAATGGATATCAGATTGACCATTATAAGCCTCATCAGACGATGATGAGGAAGGAGAGTAAGGGCTACATCGACCAGAACGAGACCTATTGACCAAACTTTCCGGGACCACTGAAGGTTCGATGATGGCAATACATGGACCACTGTACAGCAATTGAACTCGGACGACAATGGGCCTCACCATCCCTTCATTTCTGCCGACAGTCTTGCCGAAGGTAATGATATCTCCATCAGAGAGTGGTATCGGGACTTTTGTTTCCAACATCCTCGATGATGCCTCACCAGGCTTGCGGATATGGGTACCATGGTGAGAATTGAGATCGATGATAAATACCTGGCAGCCGTCAGCGAGCTGTCGATGTCGGCCAACGAAGGCAGAAGTGCATACATTTCCGCTATTTGTGAACACGATCTTTGCATGTCGACGGCTCACTACCGCGCAGCGGAACATGGCCCTGTCGTTGTCATGGTCGAGCGTTGGATACTCGCTCTCAACGCCAGGACGACGACCAACAAGGATAGAGGGAGATTCATCCCTGCCAAATTTGAGGAAATATGGTTCATTTTCATCCGACTTTTCAATGTACAGCACAATTCCTGTGCAATCATCAAGTCATGAAAGGCCCTCAGATTGATAAGGAACATACCGTTAACGATGCGTTGCATGGAGCGCGGCGGGTCCCTGGATTTGATACAGGAGCCTAGATATTGAATATCATCATCCGGCATGGTAACTGACTACGACAATTATATTGGCCCTGGGGGATGAAGACCTGGGTGTGGAGAGAAGTTAAGTCAGCTGTGGCCTCAAGTAGCCCCTATATAATGCTCATTTACGGCCGGCACCGAGGCCAGGGTTTCCATTTTCCATTTCTGGCCTTGTCCGGTCCGAGCCGCATGGTGATTCGCAAGCTACAAGTTTCAATGACGATTTGATACATTTAACAGAGTGATCAGCATGCATGTTCATGCAGGCCATAGGCACATCACGGATGCGAATAAGACATTCTAGATTCATAGCAAGAAACGAAACTTGGACCCGACACCGTGGACAATGAATCCCTCACATAGACGAGAATTCATCATGGAGCAGGGGAAGAGAAATTGTTTTTCCAAAGGATGGGAACGTGTAAGCCTTGCACGATCACTGCCACTTGATCTAACAAGAATCAACCCCAATTTCAAGCTGACACGCCAGCTTTTATGAATCCTCGTGTTTGGTAGACGAAAACACTAGGACCCGAGGACTGGAGCATCGGACCTGACACACTCTCCATGCTCAAGGTCTTGACCGTTAGACTTTCATGGCAAATTCATCTATACTATTGCTCATCGCATGATCATGCTATTGCTGGGATCGTCTTGTCAGCCAACACTCACATGACAGATGACCCTATCATTAAGTTTACATCTATAATCCAATCGCATCTCCTTACTCTGGCGACACTCAAAATATCCCAGCACACCCCCGACATCCCCGTCAGCGTGGTTCATATAGATGCATGTGAGTGACAGAGAAATTCTGCCTCGCCATCCCGTTTGAGGTGCCTCATCACACCCAAACTCACACGAGGTTGAGCCAATACCCTATAAATCAGATACGGGTGCCTTTATTGATCCAGAGGAGCTCAAACTCTCGTCGCTCGTCATTGTGATCATCAGCAACTTGCTTCTCCAGGTGCGTTCCACGGGGCTGGGCCTGATTATTGCCTAGTTGTCATGTTCATCATTATCCCTTCTTCCAATGACTACGCCAAGTATCTCGGCGGTGATTCCACTTTTCCTGGAGTCGTTATTGGCATTCCTACCGTGTTCTCCGTCTTGGTTGTGATAAAGGCACGAGTATTTTGCAATGTGTGATAGATGAATTTCCGATCAGAATTCTCAGGAAGATGTTTACGTCTTATACGGTTGCGCGCACAAGGTCGATTTTCCTGTATCTCATTCTTGTTGGCCGTATTGTCAATGGCTCTAGGTACACGATGTGGATATACTGCAAACACTACTGTTCGGATATCTACCCTCGCAAGCCTTCGAGTGATGGGCTAAGGCTCGGACTGGAAATCAGTCTCGGCCCGGTCTGCTCTACAAAGCCGTATTTGGAAATGCCATGTCATGATAGCCGTATGTTGTGACGTCTCTCAAGCTCTGTCTGTCTCTCACTCTGGCACTATAATGCCGACTGAGAAATCGACTCTGGCAAAAGACTCGTCAGGCTCTTTGAGTTCAACACCCGACGCCCACATATCCAAATCCAAATTCTGTTTCCTTCAAAAGTCCCAGATATCTTCATCCCAATGGGGTGTCCTCGGTTGTATGTGTTGGTTTGCGATGATCTGTTTTTTCATTCTCGGGGTTCGGTGCTGCCGTGCCTGAATTCCGCTGATCACCGACCGCTGCGGGAAATTTCATCGTTCTCGGTGGAATTGGGGCCTTCCCATTTCTTACCCTCATTCTTCATCCGTTGCGTCGAAGGTCGCATAATACTCGCTACAGGGTCCTGTCTTGGTATCTTTTCTCTTGTTATTTTATCTCTCCTGCGAACGGGGAGAATCAATCAATTATGGGAGTATATTTTATGTGTTAGTGGGCCACGGCCTTAGGATTAAATGTCGCAAGCGTCGTTCCAGTCAGTTTATTCAGTAAACAGTTGCCTGTCGTTGGGAATTCGGTATAGTATGCATATTGGAAGGGAAACGGGCGCTATCTGGTGTGGGAGTGATGTTAAATACTGGTATGGAGATGACATTTGTTGGGATTGGGATGGTAATGTTTTTGGTATTGTAAGATAGTCTGAAAGCAAAGAAAGGCTGGTGAATATACAGTCAAGAGCTTGTTTTTCTGGAGCAAGAAGTGATTGGCATCAATCCATTAAACTCCGAGTTTCGGTGACAGTTGGACTTCTGCTAGTTTAGTTTATATGATACTTGTATCTAGATGATACCTTTTTCCTGAACAAAACTTGAGCCTGACTGGTTCAGTAGGCTCAATAGCAGAGATTGAGTTTTTCAACTTGATCCCTGTGCTTTTGTTCCTAGTTGTTGTTAGGAGATAGTGATAGTGTTATGTAATCAGATTGTTTCCAGGTATCCTGGTTCATACTTGGGCAAAGTCCACAAGAAATAGAATGGAGTATAGATCAAGTATGTTGTAAAACATTCTGCTTATAGATACTCATGCTGCAATCAGCATGACTAAAAGATGATGCATAGTACTTACGACAAGTCAGACATGTGTAATTTATTTATAAATGTATTAGTGCAACCTACATGCTGCTTACACATGTTGCTTCTTAAATGGCATTTATATGCATATCCTGTAGATATATAAACCTCTGTAGATACACTGTCATTAATCAGTTCAAGTTTTCATACTATCAAGTTCTTCACATAAATATCAGTTGTCCACACTGCACTATGCTACTATGTATTCTGTTCTTCCAACAAAGTATAGAAACTTATCCATGAAGTATGGAGAGCAGATCTTGAGAATGACCTTGGCTTCAGCTTATGTACTGCATTTGTCAGATGTGGTTCATACTTAAGAAGTAGATGGCAATCTTTTTTCATTATATAGTTAAGTCTATGGAAATCAATGCATAAATAGAGTGATCCATCTTTTTTCTTAGCAAAAATCAACTGGAGCTCTGTGTTGTAACAACCACTTGTCACTCAAGGACAAATGATCTCACAACGAGCAAAGCTCTCCAATGGGCTATCAAGTAAAGAGTGGGGGAATTACAAGAGAACTCAACAAGG
>Ga0157368_1000931_pt1 | contig 13033 bp, 10 predicted proteins | sample AttbisABBM3_FD_113146 | JGI IMG/M metagenome (GOLD analysis project Ga0157368, IMG submission 113146) | Fungus gardens microbial communities from leaf cutter ant in Botucatu, State of São Paulo, Brazil - Atta bisphaerica ABBM3 | ecosystem: Host-associated > Fungi > Mycelium > Unclassified ...
TCCTGCTCTAACGTCTATGTATTGACCATATAGTAGCAATGTGGTGTACATGCTCCCTGATATCATCATCTAGGCTCTTCTAGCCTCATAGACCCTTCTAGACCTATAGACTGCTCTAGACCGTTCTAGGCCTATGATATCATCTCACATGACTTCTAGGACACATGCCCTTTTCCCGTTATAGACTAATAATAATTACTACTGTTTATTTCTGTCCTCTAACCCTAACCCTAAAAGTCTGTCCACACACTCATCTTATAACAGGAGGGTGAAATTGAATCCAAAGGCAGAGGGATTTAGGAGGAGTGAATTACCAGAGAAGTATATAGCAAAGATTTTGTTTGGGTAAGATAATAGAAAATTTGAGAATGAATATTTAAAGAAGTTGAAAAGAAGTTGGGTGAGATGGAAGGGAAAAGAAAGTCAAGTTTCTTTAGAGGAGAAACCTTGAAGAAGAGATAATGTCAGAGTTGTAAACATTGGACTCTATTTTTGTTTTTTTCTCACTTTATATTTTTGTTTTCTTTTTCTTTTTGTTTTCTTTTCTTTGATTATATTTAGGGTTAGGGTTTAATGTGATGGCTACATGACATGGTCACAGTCATGGTCACACAATCATATGTTGCAGAAGACCATAGAAGATTTTAGTACAATGATATCATATAACATATTTTACACATGTTGACCTTAAGGATAATATATGATTTTTAGGGTAGGTTGAGTTTAGTATAGCACAGACCATCAGCCTAACATATATAAGGTAAATAGATTGTACTTAGAATATTCATTTGGTTCTCTTATATTAACTCTAATACAAGATTCTTCTTATTAACCTATTCTAAGGTCTTTGAGTTATAACAATATGTATTTCTTATGGACAATAGATATATATAGTTGTAAATACTTGCTTATGTCTTTACACTTTACCAATTGATCCATCTCTATTCCTTACTTCAATCTTTGCCTAAATTGCAACCTAAGCTAAGCTAAAGATCATAACACTTAGACTTCTAGTCATTTATAGTTGTCTATAGCTTGCTAGACAATTTCTGGGCTATTAGAGTGATTTCTGAGGCTGCTAGAACCTCTTATTTATCATCTGCACTTCAATTTTGATAGATCATGAACTTCACATAACCTTAGACTTCACCTAGTTTGTTATGATTCAAGTTTCAAAATATTAAGACAAGACAAGAATCTTGTATAGAGATTATGTAAGAAACAAAGTGTCTACCTTATATACACTTGGCTAATGGTCTGTGCTACACTAAATCTAGCCTACTCTAAAGAACATATATACTATATGCTATTGATATATAATATGATATTATTATTCTGAAACCTTCTACATTCCTCTGTGACATGTGAATGTGTGAATGTGACATGTGACTATTTCATGTCACATGGTGTGAAGGTTTGTGATTGTCACATGTGATGTCACACTAACTCCTAATCCTAAGTCTGAAAATGAAAAATAAAGAAAAAAGAAATAAATAAATAGAGTTCACTGTCTTCAACTCTGATATAGTTGCTCTAATATTATGGACTTCACATGAACTTTAGAATAGAACTTAAATAAAGTATAGAAATATATTAGAACTCCTTGCTGAGTTCTCTTGTGATTCCCATAATTTTTTTTGTAATATAAGACTACTTGAGTGACTTACTGACTATCTTGGTTAGTGGTGTTATAATGAAGTGCAGGGGATGAATAAGAGATCCTAGTTGTTGTAACAAGTGGCAGGAACCTAGAGTGATAGTAAACACTCAGAATCATATAACAAGACTGTATACAAGACTGTATACTGAGATAATAAATACTTAGTGTGATAGTAAACACTATAGGTATTATAAGTAGCTATTTAGTCCATAATAATAAAATATGCTCACCTCAGAATCGCAGAATAAGATAGATAGATGAAAGACTATGCAATAAAAAGAGTTAATTATGTAATACATGAGATGGAAAAGGAAACATGTCCATAGGAGCATATACATAACATATACATAACACTAGTAGCCTTAGGAATTGATCAGATAAATTAGGAATCACCCAGTGAACTGTGGACAACTGTAAGTGACTAAATATCGAAAGTAGTGTAACAAGGCAATGCCTCACCTGTGGACAACTGTAAATGAGAAAAAACACATACTCAGTCCGACACGAAGGTATGTGAACAACTGAGAGTTATATATAAAGAATGTGTACTATATAGTTCTGGTTCAAAAGTTGGTAAGGACTATTTCTGGTCCAAGCATCGGCCGGCAGTCCGTTAGACTGTTTACCGGATATGATCGAGTGACCATAGTGAAATGGTAGGTATAAAAATAGAAGAAAATCTTAGTCCACAGTAACTATGATAAGACTGAGAAGATTACTTCTAACAGTATCCTCACCTGTAAAGCTTTGGCGAACATGTAATGAAGGGGATCCCATAGGTGTTCAATACACTCACTATGGTCTGAGTTTTGAAATTCACACAAACACACAAAGATTTTACAAGCAATAACTCCAGATTAACATGTCCCCATTTTCGAAACCATAATGAATGGGGGTATGGGGTTAGGGTGGATCCTTGATGAATGGATCCTTGATGAAGTCGCCGGGAGAAGCTCCAGGACAACTCCACGATGTTATGACGACCAAGGTCTGAATTCGAAGTCAATGGTAATATCCGCTATTGGGTAGCATTCCTGAATGACGCTAGAACACAATGCTAACACAATGCTCTGTATGTCATATCGTCGTTATCACTGATCTGAGCGAGTCATCAACGTTGAATTCCTTGTATATCAAAAGAGCGAAACAGATAACCTGCATTGCGCCGACAGATAAAGATAGTCTAAAATCAGTTGTAGCTAACAAAAAACATCAAGATCTATAACAACCAGAATCATCAAAGCCAACCAAACCCATTTGCCCATCTAAGGCTAAGTCTTCTTTTTCTTCGCCGTTCTCTTCCCCGAGCTTGCAGGTGTTGAAGTTCTTGAAGCTGATGTTTCTTTCTGATCACTCTTTATCACCTCATCAATCCCACGTTTCTAAAGCATCGATCAATCTCAAATCGCATAACATGCAGAAGGCAACACACCTTTCCTTTCGTACTCCTCTTAGCAGCCTCCTCCTGTGCCTCCATCTCTGCCTCCTTCTCAATCATACTCAAGAGTGTATTACATCTTCTTTGCAGCTCCTGAGGACTTCGACTCTTAAAAAACCAATCGAATCGAAACACAGGAAACTCTGTTATATCCTTCTTGATCCTCTCGTACACATCGTCTGTCTGCATTCCATAATGGAACAACCGGCAAAGTAAATATCGGTCTTCTTCTTCGGAATAAACTTTGCCTTTGGTCGTTGGATAGTTGAGCTCGAGTTCCTGCATTGGCCAACGGACGGAGTTAATTTTTTTACCGAGTAGATATTCGAGGGTGTCACGTTTGGTACGTTTTGCTTCGCCTTCGGAAATACGTTGGTGAATTCGCTGATACTCAGATAACATTTTCCATTTCTTGATAAATACTTTATAATAAATTTCGACTTCTTCGGGGATCTTGTCTTGAATTTCAGCAGCATAAACGTCCATGGACTGATCCCTGCACGTTTTTAATACCAACGACCATAGAAATGGAATACAGTCATAACACACCATCCGTGAGTCTCCAAACCCCTTACAAACTGTTGGAAATCTCTCCTACTCCAGTCACCGAAACCCTGTTGTGCATACTCCTCCTTCAACGCCATCTCCTCCTCTGTCAGAGGCTCAGCAGTATCAATGAACTCCTGCGCAGCCAAACGCTCTTCCTCAAGCTTCTCCAGCGTATCATCTTCACCTGGTTCGCGAGCGACAGCGGGAATACCATTGAGTCTCTGCAAGGATGAATAAATAAGCAATTGAACAAGAGCTAGGAACCATGCCTTGTATACGGCTAATTCTCGTTCTTGTAATGCAGTTAGCTCAGGCGGGAAGAACTGGAAATCTTGACTATTTGTCATTTGTCAGCACACAGAAACTACAGGAAAAAAAAAACTTACATGGTAATTTGTTTCGGTGCTCTTGGCATCTTTGGCCCTTTCTCAACTTTGGACGTCCCGACTCGCAACGTATCCTTGAAATAACTATCAACCGAATAATTCATCTTGCGCTCCCTCTTAGACAATGAAAGAAGATTCAAGTTCAATTGCTTGCGCTGCCAGGAACAGAAGTCAGAGAAAAAATGTAGGGTCAACACTGGCAAGATGCGGAGGATAGGATAAGACTCACTCCCGCCCGAAAATCCTCTCCTTCCCACTGTTGCACCGATGCATCCGATTTGAAGTTACTCAAGTCTTCAAGATTGAGACCTTCATACTTCGAGTTGAGCTCTGCGGTACGCTCTTCTCCACGTTGAATTATAGCTTCAATATCGCCATTGACAAGTAGACTAGACATCCTAAATCAATAACAAGTTCAACCGATAGTTTAGTTAGCGAAACACGTGCTTATCCTGGGAGCTGATAATTTTGTCGGCACCATGAGTAATCATCTCAAGAAGCTCTTCCTTATTCGCGGCAGCTATTAAACATCCTATGGTTAGTATCACTCACTTGCAGAATCAACACCAACAAACCCACTCTTCGCAGCCTGTTGAGCTCTCCCTTGTTGGATTACCAACTGATCCAGTCTTAACTTCTGTGCCGCTCTCTCCAGCATTCTCTCCTCAACACTTCCTTCTGTAACAAATCGGAAGACATAAACCTGTTTCGTCTGGCCGATACGATGAGCTCGATCCATGGCCTGTAGATCAGCTTGAGGATTCCTTCGCGGATTCATATTTGCGTCGGCGGGTGCATGAGCAAGGAGGCGTAAGAGATAAACATACCAGTCACTATCATACAACACCACAATATCCGCTGTGGTTAAATTAATACCCAATCCTCCTGCACGGGTCGTCAATAAGAAAATAAACTTCTCCGAGCCAGGTTTATTGTATTCATCGATCGCGAGAATACGATCCTCATGTGCAGTACCACCATCAATACGGCAGTATTCTGGTCAATGAATTCAAGTCCAGTGTTCTAATAATAGAAAACCGAGCTTACTGTGACCTCGGAACAGACAAAAATCTTCCAAAATATCCAATACCCTACTCATTTGACTGAAGATCAACACTCTAGACCCTTTCGATTTCATGGCTTGGAGCAATTTGTCAAGAATAATCATCTTTCCAGAGTTTTCTATAATGTGTTCATCGGTTGTGTACGGTGGACCAGGTTCAGCACCATCGAAGAGATAAGGATGACAGGTGACTTTACGAAGCTATTAGTTCAACTGTTAGCATAAAGAACATGAAAAGAAGAGAAATCTACCTACTTGCATGACCATATTCATAAGTCTTGTCTTTCCTTCTTTCTTGCCAGTCAGACCATTCACTGCATCAATATCCTTTTCAAGTACCGACCGGTACCACTTCCTTTGCATATCGGTGAGACCAACGTAAATGTTAATCTCTTTCTCTTGAATAGAGCGTCAGTGACAAGGATAAACACGAAGGAATCAAAGACGCACTGGGCAATAGATTCTTCTCAACATCCGACTTGACCCTGCGTAACAAAAATGGTCGTAAAATTTTATGCAAAGCCTCGACAACCTTCTTACTCCTCTCCTCCTCTTCCTCCTTCTCTGACGCATCTTTATGGAGAAACGCATCAAGATCCTCGTACTGAACAAAAATCTCAGGGCAAATGAAATTCAGAAGTGCGAATAATTCTTTCAAATTGTTCTGCAACGGCGTTCCCGTAATCAACAATCGTCCTCGTGACGAAAACGCGCGAACAATTTGCGAAAGGAGAGAATCGACATTCTTGATGCGGTGCGCTTCGTCAATGACAATATATTCAAACGAAAATTTCTTAAGAATTGATTTCTCGATTAAACACATTTCATACGTGGTGATGCAGACTTCAAAGTCTTGAGGTAAAAGACAGTTGGCGATAGTTTCCGCTCGTTCGTCTTTGTTTCCAGCAAGGAGAACATACTTGAAGTCAGGCGTCCATTTTGAGAATTCGCGAGCCCAGTTTTGGAGGGTAGATTTCGGAACGACGATGAGATGTGGACCAGAGATGTCGCGATAGCGTTTGAGGTAGGCAAGAAATGAGATGGTTTGCAGTGTTTTACCAAGACCCTATGCATCCCGTTCAGTCAGAGTATACACATGAGCACGGGATGAGTTACCATTTCGTCGGCAAGGATGCCATTTAGACCGTTATGATGGAGAGAGACCATCCAATTTAGGCCTTGTAGCTGGTATGCGCGCATAGTACCGTGAATAACTACGTCGGTGATATATTAACTCCACAGAGGACTACGGAAGGCTGCTCACAGCTGGGAGACTCCTCAAAGACAACTGGCTGGTCGTTCCCGTCCATACCCAACTCGCCATCTTTCAACAACTCTTCGTCTTCCTCCTTCTCCGACCGTCGGTGACGAGCACTGCTATTACTGTATGATTTAAGACAGATGATATTGCAGGAGTAAGAAATCGACCGACTTTACTTTCTTCCGACCACGGCCTTTTGGTTTAGGTTGGGCATCCATCAACGCGGCATATTCGGGGTCTCGAGCCCTCTGCAAACAACAATTAATAGAAGATTGTACGAAAGAGCGAGCGATTGACCTTGATGTCAACAAAGTACTTAAAGAGCTCAGTCTGACCGAGAAGATAAGAATATCGCTTCACCGCGTCCGCTAGCTATCAAGTTGTAAGCAAAACCCAGTGAGCAGTATGGACTCTGTCACTTTTGCCTTGTCCATCTCCTCGCGTTTCTTTTGCAACTGATTCTCGTCAGCTTTCCGCTTCTGTTTTTTCGCTCTTCGCTCTGCTCGTTTCTCTTGCTGAGTCTGACCCCGTGTCAAGTCCTGTTGCTGCATTAGCACCTGCTAACTACAGAAAAGCGTCGACACACCTGTCCTTCGTCTTCTTCGCTAATCAGTTCGTCTTCTTCCATAACCTCATCAGCATACTCGCTCTCCCCATCCACACCTTGACTAGGCTGAAAGAACTGTTAATGAACTGCAACACTTGAGAGAGGGCTGGATACTCACTTGGCGGGACACGATGTTACTGGGAACAACATCGCTCAGAATGTCGTCGTCTCTAAGTTCGCTTATCGTGAATTTCTGTCGAGATCATCATCAGATAAAAGGCAGAAAAATTGGAGAGGTACAAAGACATACACTCATGGGAGGAAGTGGAATGGTGACACGTGACATAACGCGTTTTCTCATCAATCTCGACATATCCTTGCCGCATTAAGAAGGAGCTCTCATATACTTCAATGAGTCTTATTCAATATAACTATTGTAAAACACTTGATCCAAAGCTGTTAGCAATTACCGAAGTGATCCTCATTTCAGGACTGTGACATCTTTGATTCCTAGTCATTTACGGTTGTCCACAGTTCACTGGGTGACTCTTGAGTGATTCCTAAGGTTGCTAGGATCTCTTATTCATCACTTGCACTCCAATTTCATCACAAAGACCTGGAAGCCATGGGAACAGGTGGTTGACAGGCTTTCTATTCCCTACTGAATGGTGTCCAACAAGGATCTGATGATTTATTTAATTCAACCTGTTGTGACTTGAACGACAGGAATCCAGTACTTTACCTTATAACACAACAAAAAAAAACAAAAATTCGCAAAAATTCTGCAAATCGGTGTTACAAATTAAGCTGCGTGGAAATTTGGTCAGGCAGCTGAGTGAGATTATCTGAACAACTCTAAGGAAACGTTGATCACAGTGTGCCAATTTCTTCGGATGTGTATATATGCACATAGGATGGCACCATCTGTCTCCCCTGGATCGTTTTATAGTCAGACGAAGATTTGAATCTTCAGTTGTTTGTATCCATATCGAACAACCACAAAACCGCCGGCACATATCATAGCTGGAACATTATACATTGATCTGGGTGTCATAAAGCCTATCGCTGGCCGGTTGGCCTGCTGTCATCTATCAGCTTGTGAAAAACAAATCGGCCTCTCCTTCAGATAGAAGTGCTCCGGTCCGCACGGCCTCTTACAAATTTATCCCCTTGCACATTTGTTGAGAGGACAGCTCGGTTCAGTCCATGCCCCATTAACGTCGGAAAAAGGGTGACGCTGGGAACTGAGGTGAACTAATAGAACACTGATTTAGTATCGATCTGCGGCAAATGGACTTGATAAATATAAATGTCAGGGCTGCAGCATGAATGGATCGTAGTAATGATACCAGTCGGCGGTCCGACTTGTCAAGGAATACCTTTAGAGAGGGTGGACTAACAGAAATTGGTAGCGAACAGTTGGTAACAGTGCGGCAATATCATCATGTGGAATGTTCCATCAACAGATACTTAATGTTCCATCAACAGATACTTATAAGTTCCGCGCCGGCCGTGCGTGAACGTTCCAAATCCGCCCCGAAACTCTTCTCCACCTCTATTCCATACTTCTTTCCTGGCCTCAATGCCCATCCTTGAGAACTCCAGATATTCCACATTCTATGATTCAACATTTATCGACGCACCTGGTGGAACCTTCATTCGCAGTGACCGAAGTGGTAAGGAAGATTTCGATTACTATTGGACAACATTGTCTGACGCCTCAACTCTCTACAGGCTTCGATGTGATGCACGATAATAGTATTGCTGCTGCCGCTCACGATTCGTATGTAACCCAATCATACAAGTCCAGCTGCCTCGAAGGGACTCGGATGCAGCACATTGACGACATAACCGCCTGGACTACTCGTATAAATCAGTCACAACATCGTCTACTATGGATGTACGGTCCAGCTGGAGTAGGGAAATCTGCGGTGGCGAAATCTTGCGCTGAGAAGACTGCAGAACAACACAGGCTCGGCGCCTCATTCTTTTTCTCTCGTGCTCACAGTGTAGACGATTCAAAACGGTTTTTCACAACTATCGCTCATCAGCTCGCTACGAAAATCGGCGAGTACAGACGGGTACTAGGTCCAACGATCCAGCACCATCAAGATCTGCTCAGTAAAGGTCTTGACGTCCAGTTCCACGAGCTTATCATTGCACCATTTCTGAAACTCGCAGGGAAAAATGTACAAGACAAGACCGTGATTATCGATGGCCTCGATGAATGCAACGGGGATTCCGCGCAACGCAAGATAATAGAACTTGTGACCAAGTCGGTGATTGAGCATGGTGATAAGATTCCTCTCCTCTGGGCATTTTTCAGTCGACCTGAACCCCATATCGATCACGAATTCTCACTATACACCAGCTCCCCTCTTTTTTGGAAGGTCGAGCTGCCCATATCACGCAGACATGATGGCGATATCAGGGTCTATTTTCGTGATAAGCTTCGTCCTCTTGCCCCCGCAGGCACCACGTGGCCTTCGGAGGAAAACCTCGACATACTCGTTACGATAGTAGCAGGGCTCTGGATCTATGCCGCTACCCTCGTCAAATTTATCGCAGATCCGAATGGCTTCCCTGGACAACAACTCAATGACGTCCTTAAATTTTATTCACAGCGTGCAAGCCGAGTGCAATCGAAGGCCGAGTCCAGTGTCACTGCCGAGCTTGATGCATTCTATCTGATGATTATGAATCACATTTCCCCCAAACATCTTCCTGTCGTTCAACAGGCTCTCCTTCTCGTTCACCAGACTCTCCTTATCCATCACACTGAATCTGAGATTCTCTTGCATGGGTTAGCCAACATCCTGGGCTACACTCTAGAGGACTTAGAATACGCCTTGTCAAAGCTCCATTCGGTTCTCGTGTTTATACCGGAAGAGGGGAGAGCCTGGGGAGAGCCGTTTCCTGGATCCATGCGCATCTCTTTCTATCATGCATCCTTCATGGAGTTCTTGCTCGACAAGAGGAGATCGGGGGACTACTGGCTTGAGAACCGGCGTCACTACACTACTCTGACCACAAAAGTACTGCATCTTTTTAATGATCTCTACACAATGAATGGGATCTCATGTGGTACGTCATCAATTTCCGACGACATTTCTTTCTGTGATTGCAATTAGTAGATGAGAGAATTCAGAGACTACGAGAATTACTCCCTGCATTTCCGGATGAAACTTTCACTTCTAGTGAATGCCTGTTTTTCCAGGATCAGCTCTTTTATTACATCCTTGGCCGATACGCATCCAACTGGTGCAGAGGTTCGGGACTGCCAACCCAGGTGGTATGTGAGGACAACCTGAAAGAACTTCGGGATTTCTTTGCAGGTTGGATAGAAATGGTATGTAACTTTTGTCAACGTCTATTCGCATTGATTGACATCTAGTTGCCTCTATAGCTGCATGCAGAGAAACAACAATTATTGAATTCGAGAGAATGGCATCATTCGCGATGGAACTTTCGTGCCGATGCTCCCAAACGTACCAAGGCGATCTGGGGGTTTCTTACCTGCAGTGGCTGCTCTCGATTTGACAACTCAAGTGATGAATCTGAAGTTCTTGGTATGATAATTAAATATGGATGCTGATGATAGCTGAGCAAAGGCTGTTGTCTTCAGGACAAACATGGTCCCCTCAAGTAAAGCCTGTGTTAGAAAGAGCAAAGGTATGATTTCTACCATATTAAGATGCTTGGAAATTCATTACTCTATCCCTAGAAACTCGACTTTGAAACTTTGGATGACCTTGGATTACTGGCTTATTATTCCTATGAATGGAATCAACTATCTATCACAAATCTCGATCGGGTGGGTCAAACCATGTGCCGAGGATCACTGGATGAGGGATATGACTTCCGTATTCAAGCTGTCATATCATCTTGGATGGAGTTTTTTACATTCATTGATGGAGAAGGTCACAGACTCACCAAAGCAGTTTCCCGTCTTCTCGCTCAGAGACGCGATGGCAATGTGATACCACAGTGGACCAAGACCGCACAAAGAACCCATCTGTTGGAGGCATTTGCGTCGTCCCTAGATGCAATGACCGTTATAAATCCCCCGACTTCGGTCCAACAATCGAGGGCTGAATTGATTCAAGCTACAAAAGCGTATTATACGGCTTCAGAGGGATTCCTCATCAGCGATTCACTGCTATTGAACCTCAGACGCGTGGCGGGTCACATCCTAAGAGAATTTCACATGTATGGCTTGATTGATCAAAAGTTCTTCGCCCAGAATCTGGAGGCATGTGCAGACACACTGATGAATGACCACTGGGAGGAGTTATTTCGGAAATTGGAGGAACTCTTTGATACAACTGAAGATCCGGACAACTACCTCGAGCACATCCGACCAATCATTCGATTCAGCTCTGATGGCCAAGAGCGGCTCGAAAGCTCTCTTATGCTCTATGTCAGAAAGCGTGTGCAGAATGTGATCGAGGAGATGTCTGTAGGGGAACGTGGTGCGAGTAGTAGTGCATCTACCCTTCTTAACATCGAAAAACGACTACTAGAGAAGGCAGACTGGGAACCTATGAAGATATACAATGCTCATCCAATCATTCACGAAGCGTTTAACGCAGCTCTGAGCGATCATCCTGTTTTGCATGATGCAGTCAATGATCTTTTGACCCAAGTAAGTGTCTTGTTTCAGTCATGAATATAATTTACACCAAAGGATGTAGAGTGCCCCAGGGTATAGGGACTTACTTGGCAGGCAGACCTCACCCACTGAACACCGTGACCCAATAGTAGTCAGATGACGTCATTAGATAAATATGAATAGAGGGGCTGTGGTTATTGTTATAATGAGGTAGGTTTGTCTGAGTATTGTTGGAAGAAACAGTGTATAGCAGCATAGTATAGTGTGGACATATTTATCAATAAAGTAAAGCTGTTTCTAAAGAGCTGGATATAAGTAATATAAGATAGGTGAATATTACTTGAACTTGTTAACAACAGTGTATCTACTAGGGTTTATATACTCTAGAATATGCATATTAGTACTATAATTCTACATGTGCAACTTCTCTTCCTCTAACCACCACCATGGTTAACTCAAAAAATCTAAACAAATTATTAAAAAATCCAGTACTTCCTCCTAGTTTCCAGGATAGTTTTGAATATGTTGGTGGGTCTCCAGACTTATCTAACTTGCTCTCTAGAGCCAGTTCTAGAGCTGGCAAACAAGTGTATTCAAGAGAGAGATCTCAAACTTATTATATTGCAAAACACTTCTCAAGAAGTATTTCTTGTTATAACTTAAACTCAAGTGTTTGAGTAAACCTTGTATTGGTTAATACAAGAGAACTCAGTAGAGTTCCTAGTATAGGTATATCTCTATATATCTCTGGTATATAGTTTGTGTATACTTTACATCTAGCCTATTCTAAATGTTATGGGTTATATAGATAAGAGTTATTATTTTATATGATGTATGACATCACCCTTCTGATGTGTCACATGATGTTGTGACTGTGACTATTGTTCCCTCTTTACTAAGTCCAAAAATAAGAAAAGAGATAGAAGAATTGAAATAAAAAATAAGAAAGACTTAGATAAAAGAAGAGAAACAAAAAAGAAATAAGTCTACTATCTTTGATTCTAACATCTCTACTTCTTTTGCTTCTATAAATATTTCTTTTGAGACTATAGTCTTATCTTCTCTAGGAGAAAGTGAGAAGGAGGACATAAGTTCAGATCTTAAGATACTTACTGCCCCAAAAATAATTATAGATAGACTTTTTTCTAAGAAGATATCTTCTTTTAAACTCTCTACTACTTTTTCTATCTTAATTCTTGAAAGAATAGCATCTACCCTAATACAAGGTTCTATTCATTGATCAACTCTAAGATCTTTGAATCATAACACACACTTTATATCTAGTCTATTCTAAATGTTATAAGTTATATATTTAAGAGTTATCTTATTATAAGATATATAACATTATCCTTCTCTTAGATTACATGGCATTGTAGCTGTGATAGTGATATTTGTGACCAACTTTTGATAGTCACATATAATTTCACATCATTCTTTTTTTTGTTAGGTCTAGAAAAAGAAAAAGAAAAAGAGAGAGAGAAAGAAAAATAAGAGAAACCTAAATAATATAAAAGTAA
>Ga0157368_1000932_pt1 | contig 13030 bp, 9 predicted proteins | sample AttbisABBM3_FD_113146 | JGI IMG/M metagenome (GOLD analysis project Ga0157368, IMG submission 113146) | Fungus gardens microbial communities from leaf cutter ant in Botucatu, State of São Paulo, Brazil - Atta bisphaerica ABBM3 | ecosystem: Host-associated > Fungi > Mycelium > Unclassified ...
GGAGTATCCTGAGCTGGGAATGGAAGCGATCTGGAAAATCGAGGTGGAGAACTTCCCTGCGTTTATCCTGGTCGATGACAAAGGTAATGACTTCTTCCAGCATATTGAGCGCGCGCACTGCGCCAAATGTGTTAAGTAATCGCTGAGTTGAGCAAGAAAAAAGCCCCGGAAACGGGGCTTTTTAATAGAAAAGTAAAGGCTATTGGACGTGAGAGTGAGCTTCTTAGGGAACAGGGGCAGATTAGAAAGTCCCTAAACATGTCCGGCCTGCGCACTGGCATCACATCGATTTCCCAGGCATTAAACATATTGCGACTATGCCGACTCATATTTTGAGTATGATTTATTTGATGGCTTAAGCGATAACTGGCCGTTGAGCAGCCGGAAAATCGCCCACTTTCAATAGCACAACGTTCTGAAATGAAGTGGATCCAGCCCTTTGTTTCATTCCTTGCTGCTCTCGCCCGCTACCCATGGATACTGCACGCAGTGAGAGTGGTGGTTACGCCGAAAGGCTGTTTAAAGCCCCCCCCGGGAATGGGCCTGCGGTTCGATAAAAAAACCTGGCATGAACGGTTAACGGGGAGGGATGTGAGGATGCAGGTTAAACGCGCCTTCCGGGCGGTTTAGTGTGCGCGGCGAGAGTCAGCAAATCAAATTGCATCAGACAACTGCTTCCCGAAGTTATACAGGCTAATTCTGCGTTGAAATGCACAATGTTATTCGGGGAGTCTGCAAAATCCGTAATCGCTAAGACGCTGATAAAAATCCATGCTCGTTTTGCAGTGCAGTTTGAAAAAGAGCGAACGCTTATAGTGGCTAACTGTTTTGGGATGCAGGCTGAGTTCAAATGCGATTTCCTGCTGAGTGCGATAGCTGCCAAACCATTTTATTAATGAAAATTCCCGCCGCGATAAGGTATTTTGTAAGAAGCCTGATGAATTGCTCACGTTGCCTGTCTTGTGAGGCCCAATACAGCGCCTCAGCGCCTTTATTTGCGCTGTTTTTCCCACAATGTGAATATTATTAAGCGAATTGCGGTAAAAGTTTATTAAGGCAATATCGCTTATGCCGGTCAGCACAATGACTGTTAACTCAGGCAGATAGGATTGCAGCCTGTGCAGGAAGTTGTGTGTCTTGACGACATCATCATGTTCTGACATCAGCTCAGTGATCAGGACGTCAATATTCTGGTGTCTCACCAGCCGAAAAACGTCGTTTAACGTGCTGCATTCAAAGAGTTTATGGTTTTCCTCTGCCAGCAACGCGCTGATCCCCTTTGCTACCCAGGTGTTGGAATCGTTGATCAGTATATTCATCGGTCTCTTACCCTAGCAAAATAAAAGACCATTGAACCTCAACCCCCTACCCGGGGGTATCAGAGCACCTCACCAGTTATGTCAGATAATGCTTACAGAACCTGCTCAATTACGACGCCTCTTTAATATTAAGAAAAATCACAAGCGCCTTGTTTAGCTCTTCGACCGCACTGAGCGCCGATGCCCATAAGTTGCTCAGCCGTTTCTCATCCACCACAGCCTCCAGTGACTGCATTTCCAGAAGACGACACTGCTCCTCGGCATGTCTGGCACCGATGATCTGCGCGGCACCGGAAATCCTGTGTATACACTTGGCCAGCTCTGGCCAGTACTGCAGTTCGAACAGGTCCGCAGCCAGCTCAATATCCTCACGGTTACTCTGCAGTGTGATGGTGAGCAACTCGTGCAGCATTTTAATATCGTTATGGCAGAGAGCCAGCAGGTTTCCATAATTAAGCAGTTTTTCCAGCGAAACATTATTCTCATCGGAGATCTGCAGGGTTTTAACTGCCTCATTGAGAATGTTTCGAAGTTGTGTCAGTTGCAGAGGTTTGAACAGGCAGTCATCCATGCCGGCCTGAAGACAGCGGTTTCGTTCCTCCGGCCATGCATTTGCTGTTAGCCCCAGGACAATAATCCTGTGCTGCGTGTGACTGCGTATAAGACGCGTCAACGCCAGACCGTCCATGCCCGGCATGCTGCAATCCGTAATGACCACGTCAAACTGCTGGCTCTGGCAGAGACTCCACGCTTCATCCCCATCTTTCGCTTCGGTTACCGCGTGTCCCAGATGCGCAAGCTGACGACGCAGCAGCATACGGTTGGTCGGATGGTCGTCCACGGCAAGGATGCGCAGCGTGACATTTTCCTGTGCAGTATGCTCAGCGACTTCCGGACGCTTCTCAGGCCGCTGCTGACTGATTTCTACCGGAATGGAGAACACGACGCGTGTCCCCTGCCCCACAAGGCTTGTCATTGTAATGTCGCCGCCCATCATCTGCACCAGCTGTGAACAGATAGCCAGTCCCAGTCCGGAGCTGTTCTGAACGCGGCCATTTTTTGCCTGCACCCAGGGATCAAAGATATCTTTACGCTCCTCTTCAGAGATACCCTTACCCGTATCAGTAACCTGAATGGTCAGCGTGCCGGAATCCTGTGTTTCATTCACCCGGATATCCATATCGACGTCAATATTGCCACGCTCAGTAAACTTGATGGCGTTGCTGATGAGGTTCGAAAGAATTTGCCTGAAGCGCAGCGGGTCTATAAAGATTGAATACGGCATGACAGGTGGCAGCGTACAGCGCATGCGCAGACTCTTCTGACGGGCCAGCCCTTCAAAGACACGCAGAACCGGCGGCAGCAGTTCCGTGGTTTTAAGCCACTCCGCCGATAACTCCAGCCGCCCCGATTCGATACGTGCCATATCCAGAATAGCGCCAATCAGCCCCATCAGGCTTCGTGCCGACTCCCATGCGACCCTGACAGGATCTTCCTGCTCGTTTTCCTTTCCGCCGGTGTTTACGGCAAGTTCAAGCAGCCCGATGATGGCGCTGAACGGCGTACGGATTTCATGACTCATCGTGGCGAGGAAGGTACTTTTAGCCCGGTTAGCTTGCTCTGCCCGCTCACGTTCATCGGAGAGTGCTCGCGTCAGCACCTCATGTTCGGTAACGTCAGTAAGCGTACAGATAAGACCATCAATATGGGAATGCGCGTCGCGGTAAGGCACCGTTGTATGAAAGATGCTGCGTTCCTGCTCGCCATCATGAATACGGCTGTAAACCACCGCGGGCTCTTCCGCAGGGCTTGATGGATCCAGATATCTGCGGCTGCCATTCCATAAATCGTGTAGGGGCGTATTCGGGTTATCAAGCGGTGCAGTAAGGTCGGGCTTTTTCTCGCCCTTGAAAAATCGCTGAAGCGAAGCATTTGACAGCAGCACATTGCCGTGACGGTCGGCAACGTAGACCGGCAGAGGCAGGCTGTTGATGAGTGTTTCGCTGAATGCCAACTGAGTGCGCAGCTTCTGCTGAGCGTGTTTTCGTGCGCGGACTTCGCGTCGTAAATAGTAAATCCAGGCGACAGTAATCAGTATGATGGCGGCAGCCACGGCAAGCAAAAGCCAGAACTGCGTTTTATAAAGCTCCCAAGTATCCAGTCTGACGTCCGGACGGGTCTGCCATTTTTCAACCACACTCGCGATGTCTGAGGGTGAGATGTTCTCCAGCGTCTTGTTCAGAATACTCAGTAATTCGGGTTGCTGACGTGAGATACCAAAAGAAATGCTGGCCGATTCCGCGCTTATCTGTCCTTTTATCCTGAGTCTGTCCCTGAAATAACGGTCGATCATGTAGCTGGCACCAAACAGATTGTGCACTGCGATATCAGCCTTACCGTCATCGACCATCTGCAGTGCAAGGCTGGCGTTGCCCACCTCAGTAATTCTGATTCCAGGGTTATCAGCAATCAGGTCAGATATCAGGCTGTTATTCTGCGCAACGGCAACCCGGGTCCCGGCAGGCAATATGGCTGAATAGCTGCTGCCGGTACGCTCCACCATAACAAACGGTGACTTAAAATAAGGTCGGGTAAACTGCAGACTCTGGCTGCGTTCATCACTGGGACTGATGGCGCCGATAAACAGGGCTTCCCGGTCGCGAATCTGCTCTTCCATCATCTTCAAAGAATCAGCCGCTACCGGGCGAAAATGAATGCCTGTCCGCAGGCTGACCAGCCTGAGAATGTCTGCTGTAGCACCATAAAAACTGCCAGACATATCATTCATAGTAAAGGGGGCATAAAAGGAGTTAACGGAGACGCCCACAGAGGGATGATTTTTAATCCAGCGCCGTTCTTTATCCGTAAACTGCACGCTCTGACGGACGCGCCACAATTCTGCCCCTTCGCTCCACTGTTGCAGAATTACCTGTGTCTGGGTATGTGGGATAGCACTGAGGGCCTGATTCAGGGCGCGTAATAGCACGGTATCTTCATTACGTACGAGAAAATGGCTTCCGGTATCGCGTTCGGGATAGACCCCCTGCAGTTCCAGATAGGCGCTGAAGTTACGTCCAAGCAAATAAGAGGTGGTGACAAGATTGCCGACGTAAAAATCATTTTCATTAAATGCGACGGACGCCATAGCCTGTTCGTCGGTATCAAAGTGCATGATGCGAGCACCAGGAAAATTCTTCTCGATCCACGCATCATCAACGTACCATCGGGCTATGGCCAGACTCATGCCTTTGGTGAAGGTAAATGGCTGATGCGGAAGCGATTTTCGATGTACCAGCACCGGATGATCGCTGATAAAATTCTGAGTTCGACCAAGCTGGGTGTTTTCCGGCAGGTTTTTACCTGAAGGGTCAACAACCATATCCACGTCTTTATTGACAAGAGCCCCGATAGCACTGTTCCTGTCGGCATAGGCTTGCACGCTGACTCTCAGTCCGAGCCGATGAGAAATCAGCATAATGTAATCGGCCGTCATCCCCTCGTAGGCACCGGTTTCTGTAAAAAGATCAAGCGGCGGAATTTCCGGTTGCCAGACACCAATTTTCACCTCACGCTTTTCTCCCAGCCAGCGCCAGTCACTGTCCTGAAGGCTGAACTGACGGGGCTGGTAATTTTCGCGGCTGATAACGGTAAGTGGCGAACCTGTGTCAGCGACGACCAGAAGCGGAAAAAGGAGCGTGCACAGCAGGATAAGGCCAATAAGTTTTGTTTTCACGACCATTAATCCAGATGATGCCGGCGTGCGAAATCAATCAGCTCAAGGGTCGAGTTCACTTCCAGCTTGCTCAGGATTCGGGTTTTATAGGTACTGACGGTTTTACTGCTGATGTGCATTTTCAGGGCAATATCCACAAGCTTAACGCCGCGCGCGAGATAGCGCAGCACCTGAAGTTCCCGACTGGAAAGCCCGGCAATAGATTCGGTTTCCTGCACGGGCATTTTAGCTGTACGACCATCATCACGCTTCAAAGGAAAATAGCCATATCCGCGCATGACGGCCCGCACAGCATCACCGAGTTCCTCAAGATTGTTCCGTTTACCGACAAATCCATCGGCCCCTACGGCCATACACCGGCTCAGGTAATGTTCATCATCACGCGCCGTTAACACCAGCAGCCCGCCCCGAAAACCACGCGCCCGGACTTTCTCGATAAATTCGGTACCACTCAGCCCGGGAATATCCAGGTCGACAATCGCCATATCAGGATTGAGTTTGAGCGTCAGGTTAAGTGCTTCCTGACCATCGTCTGCCTCAGCCACAACAGTGTGATTATCTTTTTCAAGCAACATGCGAACGGCGAGACGTGCCACGGGATGGTCATCGATGATGATTATATTTGCCATATACGAACCTGAAAGGTATGAATCAGATTAAATACTGGCATAAAAAAAACAGACGTGGAAATAATATTGAAGGAAATAGCGCCTATAATGCAGTTTTTACGCCTGAGTAAGTTAAACCTTACAGATATTCAGGTAAGCCCTACTTCAGCAGTAATGATTTCTGATTGAAAACGCCGTAATTTTCGCGTCGGGTTGAATTTTACCTGAACAGGTGAGAGTCGATTTAGTCTGCATTCATTATAATCGGGCGCGCTGATGTAATACTCATGGCCATTATCGGTATGTCAGGGTGAGTATGCCTGTACGGTGTCCTTGATCTATCCAGCGCGTTTTCATTTCAGCCACCATCGCAGGGCGTTCGCCCGGACGAAAATCACCTGTGGTGATTTGTGCACCTGACTGCATTTTTTTTTCATCGCACTGAAATATGACTCTGAATCTGAGTGTATCAACAGCACAACTCTCGTTCACAATTTCACCGCGAAAAGAGATGATGCCCGCCGTGGCGTGGCTAACCTCAACAGATATCGTTGAAAGCAAAGTGAGTGTCAGCGCGCCTGCCACCCATGTCTTGTTTAGCATGTCGTTCTCCTTTCAATTGGAATACACGCTATATCGGCATTTTCCGCCCAACCTTCAGCAACTTCGTGTCCGCTGAACCTCCTGTCATTCCCACTTTTCACCTTTTTCACCTGAACCGGAAGGTCCGTTACACGCTTTCTGTAGTCCTTACCTTACAGAATATTCCGCCAAACCTGACTCAGGTGAGGAAGGCGTCTGAGAGCAATCTCTGCACTTAAAAAACATAATAGTCACCGAACTCTGGATGTTTAGTGAATATTAAATCAGCCATCTGGCGCCAAAAATATTCACCTGCACTCAGCGTAACGAATATTTCCGCAACTGATATTCAGTGCATTTGTAATCGCAGCGGATAAAAAAACATCACTAATAAATCAGCCAGAGTTACTGGTCGGAAAAATTAATTCCGTACAGGAAAATCCGGTACTTCAATGACAGGAATTTAAATCATGAAATCTCAGTTTAAAGTAGTTGCACTGGCAGCAGTGTTGAGCGCCGCCGCGATTTCTACCACACAGGCAGCAGACGGAACTATTCAATTTCAGGGAGAGATCATTGACGCGGCCTGTGACGTCACGCCAGCGACCGGAAGTCAGATTGTGACCCTGGGCCAGGTCAGTGCAAAAGCGTTTACCGGTCTTTCTTCACGCGCCGCAGCAACTTCGTTCCAGATTGAACTGGCCAACTGCCCTGCAGCCGTTTCAACAGCATCAATCAAGTTCGACGGCACGCCTTATCAGGGTAACAACGACACGCTGCAGTTAACCCAGGTCACCGGCGTTGCCACCGGTGTAGGCGTAGAAATCCGTGATGCTAATGGTAACGGAATACCCCTGTTTACCAACTCAACGCCAGTAGCCCTGAGCACAACCAGTAATAACGTACTGAATTTTGCCGCCGGATATGTCCAGCGGGGAGCGACGGTGACTTCCGGTCCGGCGAATGCCGTTGCTACCTTCAGCGTGATCTACAACTGATGTCCCCAGGCCGGCAGCTGTCGGCCTTTTTTTAACTTACAGGAGCAATGAACATGATGAGATTCACCGTGCTGATGTTAGCCGGGCTGCTTGCAGGAAGCGGTATTGCGCAGGCCGGTGTTATCGTGGGCGGGACGCGCGTGATCTTTGATGGCAGTAAAAAAGAGGCGGTTATCAGCGTCGACAATCCGGATGCATCCCCCTACCTCATTCAGTCGTGGGTGGAGAACGAAGCGGGTCAGAGAGATAAAAACAGTTTCATCGTCACCCCGCCGCTGTTTCGTCTGGATGCAAAACAAAAAAATACCCTGCGCATTCTTTCCGCCACGCCGGTAATGGCGCAGGACCGTGAAACGCTGTTCTGGCTGAATATAAAGTCTATTCCATCCAGCCCTCCCTCAGCAGGGGGTAATTCGTTACAACTGGCGATTAACACCCGCATCAAGCTGATTTACCGGCCCGCCGCGCTTAAGGCTTCCGGACCGGAGGAGGCCAGCGGGCAGCTGAAATGGACTCGTGTTGGCCAGTCCGTGACGGTCAGTAATCCTTCGCCTTATTACATCAACTTTTACAGCCTTAGTGCCGGCGGTAAAAACGTTGAAAAAGCGACATTCGTGGCTCCCCGCAGCAGCGCGACTTTCTCCCTGCCAAACCAGATAAAAAGTGGCGATGTTGAATGGAAGATCATCAGTGACTATGGCGCTGTGGGCGCCGCACACAAAGCCAGCCTGTAAAGCCTCAATCTGCTCACTCCGGGAAAAAACATGACCCTCTATTCTTCAGTCGACAGATCTGTTCGCGGTCTGCGACTGTCCTGCATTGCCTCAGCGATAGCCGTAATCCTCTCTCTGCCTGGCGGCGTGCAAGCGCAGGACTATTTTAATCCGGCGCTTCTGGAACAGAATGGCGACGCATCGACCGTGAATGATTTATCAGCGTTTACTGCCGGAGGCCAGTTACCCGGCACTTATCGGGTCGACATCTTCCTGAATGGTCAGCAGGCCGACAGCCGCGATGTGAATTTTTTCCGGGATGAACATAACACCCTTCAGCCCTGCCTGAGTGTGGACGAACTGGCACTGCTGGGCGTGCGGGTAGAAAATTATCCGAAGCTCCAGCCTCCAGGCCTGAAGTGCGCCGACCTCTCCGCTATTGAAGGCAGCCGCGCAGCGTTCATTTTCAGCAGTCAGCGACTGGATCTCTCATTTCCACAGGTTGCCGTCAAAACGCTGGTTCGCGGTTACGTTCCGCCCTCACAGTGGGATGAGGGTATCAACGCCGCCATACTCAACTATGGATTCAGTGGCATACGGGATCTGGCCCATTCCGGCCACGACCGCGGAGACAGTCAGTTCCTGAGCCTTCGTCCGGGTGTCAATCTGGGTGCCTGGCGCCTGCGCAACTTTTCCACCTGGACTCAGACGCACGGGCAGGACGGCCAGTGGAACAATGTCTATACCTATGCGCAGCGCAATATCATTCCCCTCAGAAGCCAGCTGGTGCTGGGTGACAGTAATGCGCCCTCTGAGGTGTTCGATAGCGTTCCGTTTCGTGGTGTCCAGCTGGCGTCAGACGATGAAATGCTGCCCGACAGCCTCCGGGGCTACGCCCCCATCATCCGGGGTATTGCGCGTAGTAACAGCGCACAGGTCATCGTGCGGCAGAACGGCTATGTCATTTATCAGACAACGGTTGCCGCCGGCGCTTTTGAAATCACCGATATGTACCCTACCGGTGGCAACGGCGATCTGCATGTCACCGTCGAAGAGTCCGATGGCAGCGTTCAGAACATGATTGTACCCTTTGCTTCGCTGCCCGTTCTTCAGCGCGAGGGCAGACTGCGCTTCAGCCTTACCGGGGGGCAGTATCGCTCGTATGACCACAGCGTCGGGCAGCAGCCTTTTCTGCAGGGCACGGCGATTTACGGATTGACTCAGGGCCTGACAGTCTATGGCGGGGTCCAGGCATCCGATCACTATCGCTCGGTTGCCGCAGGTCTGGGACAGAATATTGGCACATGGGGTGCCGTATCGGCTGATATCACCCATTCGCAGGGAAAAGCTGACAGCGAACCGGCGGCGAGTGGTCAGGCTATGCGCCTTCGTTACAGTAAAAGCCTGGCTGAGACTGGCACCTACGTCACCATCGCAGGCTATCGCTATGCCACCGACGGTTTTTATACCCTTTCCGACGTGCTTGATACCTATCGCAGTCAGGGCGGGTCCCCGCGAGCCGAGCGTAAGCGTAATCGTGCAGAACTGACGCTGAATCAGGATTTAGGCGAGGACCATGGATATCTGACTGCCGGTGCTGTCCAGGAAAATTACTGGAACAGCAACCTTCAGACTGCCTCATACAGCATGGGCTACACCAATAGCTGGAACGGCATCAGCTACAGCATGAACTATGCCTATAACCGCAATACCGGCGTGTCGTCCGGTTCACGCGGCCAGCACTATGAGCGGGACCAGGTGCTGTCCCTCAGCGTCAGCATCCCCCTCAGCCGCTGGATGGGCAACACCTACGCCAGCTACAGCCTGACACACAGCAAAAGCGGCGGAACGTTGCAGAGCGCAGGCCTGACAGGTACGGCTCTGGCGGACAACAATCTTAACTGGGGGGTCAGCCAGTCAGCTGCCTCAAACGGACGTGGAAACAGCGGTTACGCGCGCGCCAGCTATCGCGCCACGTATGGTGAACTTAACGGCGACTACAGCTATGGACGTGATCAAAAAAGTCTGAACTATGGCGTGGAGGGCGCGCTGGTTGCGCATGCAGATGGGCTCACCGCGGGTCAGCCGGTGGGTGAAACCTTTGCGCTGGTGAAAGTACCGGGTGCGGACGGCGTCAGCATAAATAACCGTACCGGTGTCAGCACTGATTTTCGCGGCTATGCGCTGGTGCCTGACGTCATGCCTTTCCGTCGCAATGACCTCACGCTTAATACCCAGACGCTGAAAGATAATGTTGACCTGAAGCAGACCAGCCAGCACGTTGTGCCGACGCGCGGCGCCGTCGTTCGTGCGCAGTATAGCGCTCAGGTCGGTCAGCGTGCCCTGATGACACTGTCACGGCCGGGGGGGCACTACGTGCCGTTTGGTGCCACGGTGACCAACGTCAGTCAACCGGATGCGGGCAGTATTGTCGGCGATGGCGGCCAGGTTTATCTGACCGGGCTGGCAGAGGAAGGACAGCTTCTTGTGCAGTGGGGTAAGACGGCCGATCGGCAGTGCAGAGTCAGTTATCGTCTGAAAGGTGCACAGAACGCAGCAGGTCTTGTCACGCTTCAGGGCATCTGTCAGTAACCGCTTTTTATCTAAGAGATTCGGACATGAATAAAAAAATCGTACGCATAAGCCTTTTTGTACTGGCATCAGGACTGGGTTGTCTCTCACAGTCGGCGATGGCTACCTGTTCGTTCATGGGCAGCTACGCCCCTACCATCGAGAACGTCAGCTTCGGCAATGTGGTTGTGCAGCGCGATCAGGCTTTAGGCAGCGTGGTAGCGACCAAAACCCTTTCCACGGTGGGCAGCCGGCCAAGCTTTATTCAGTGTGATGCAGGAGGATATCAGTCGCAGTGGGCAGCCGGTACCGGAGCCTTTGCTCCTGTCAGCTACGGGGGACAGACGCTGTATCAGTCCGGCGTGCCGGGTCTGGCATTTCGTATTGTTACCCCGGGGGCAGGCTCTACTGCTGGCAGATACGGAACCGGGGCACTTCCGCGAACCCTGACAGGTGTAGCCTGCGTCAGCAGTTCTTCATGGTGGCGTCTGTGCGGCGGGACCTGGGGCAACGTTCGCCTCGATCTGGTCAAGATAGCCAGTGTCACCGGTTCTGGCCCGTTGCAGAATGGCTCGCTCGTCAGAGCCCTGGTGCCGGGCGATCTTGATGTGCTTGACGTGGCACTTGCCGCCGGTTCGGTGCAGACGGTTGCCTGTTCGGTGACCAATACCAACATTGTTGTGCCAATGGGTCAGGCAAAAAATACCGATTTCAGCGGCGTCGGCAGCACCAGCGGGGACGCCGATTTCAGTATTGCCCTGAACTGTGATGCCGCCACGCGCGTGAATATCACTCTGGCGGCAGGCAGCGCAGGCGCAGCAGATTCCGCACAGGGGATCCTTAATCTGAACAGTGGATCCGGCGATACGGCCGGAGGCGTGGGCGTTCAGGTACTTTATAACAGTTCTCCGGTCGCGCTGGGAACCCGCTTTTTCACGTCAACCACGGCGGCAGACGGCCCCAGCAGCCTTCCGTTTAAAGCCCGTTATTATCAGACGCAGGCGAAAGTGACGCCGGGTAAAGCGGATGCTACCGCCACCTTCACTATGACTTATCAATAAAGAATGTGTTGCACTGAATGACCGGTTTATCTGCTGTTCTTAACCGAAAAGCAGGAGGGGTAATGGTTGCCGTTTAAATTTTATTAATAAGCATAATTTTCACTCTTTATTAATCAAAATAACACCAGCCTGACTGCATGTTCAGTGAATAAGGGCCACGAATGCCATCCGGCATATTCCTGCCTCAATGAGCTGCTGGCGCTTATGCCGATGTTGACACATGGAGGAAATAATAAATGATATCGGCAGGCGAGTGGGTTGCAACTTCCCTGCCGCTCTGGAGTCATATGTAACCGGCCTGCTTCCTTTTGAAAAAAAACCTCGGGTTCAATAAGGTGGAGATAATTACGCGTTAAAATAATCCGTCATAAACTAAGCCAGATAAAAGTAGTCTTTACCTTACAGGAGTAGTGTCGCTCTCTCATATTTTTATCGACCGTAACAGGGCAGAATCTCACTATCCTGTTGCAGCATAATAGCTCCGGCCCGTCACATACATTATCTCGCCTGAATCGAGAGAGGATCAGCATGAAGGACATCTCAATGAATTTACGTCTGAAAACTACTTTCAACCTGCGTCAATCGACCTGGTTAGCTATTTTGCTTTGCTGTAGTGGCTTCTGGTTACTGCTTTCCTCACTTATCCTGATGATTTATTAATATCAGGATAGTTAATGATAATCAGCCTGACGGCAGTAAGACCTCAACGTCAATCACGTAACGGTTAATCACCCGCTAATAGGTGGCAGTTTCTTTGATATTGCAAATATTTCAGATAATGGCGTCAGTTATAAAAGACAGCGACCTTTAATCGCGAACATCAGAGAATACGTTTATTGTGCATTAATGGCATTCGGAGAATCTAACAGGATTTTAAGTACATCACCTGTGGTTTACTTATAGCAACGATCTCCCATCAGGACATTCCTTTACAGGCCCTGACGTTGTTAAGTCCTTATAATTAGCCAGGCCAGGAGTGTCGTGACGCTTCACTTTAAAAAACGTTTTCAACGTTGATATGGGCTGACTTTGCCTGAGTGCGGCGAGCCGGTGGCCCGATAGTGATACATGCGGCTTTAATAAAGTGTCGATTTGAATCTGCTACCAGAGCACACCTGAACCAGCCTAAGGGCGCACCCTGGCGTTTCGGATAATGGAAAGCCTGCAGGGCTTTTCTATCCCCGCTGCAACCGCTGCAACGCTTCCTCAATCGGCAAATCACCTTGAGTGAGTTCGACGATCTGATACTTAATCGCCGAATTCTCAATCAGCCCGACCAGCGTCGCCGCCACATCTTCGCGCGGGATCTCACCATAGGGGAGCGCCAGATCTGCATGCACCCGACCCGTACCAGCTTCATCGGTCAGCGTGCCAGGCCGCAGGATTACCCACTCCAGCTTGCTCGCCACCAGCTCCGCATCCGCCAGACGCTTCACCCGCATGTA
>Ga0157368_1000933_pt1 | contig 13027 bp, 5 predicted proteins | sample AttbisABBM3_FD_113146 | JGI IMG/M metagenome (GOLD analysis project Ga0157368, IMG submission 113146) | Fungus gardens microbial communities from leaf cutter ant in Botucatu, State of São Paulo, Brazil - Atta bisphaerica ABBM3 | ecosystem: Host-associated > Fungi > Mycelium > Unclassified ...
AACTACTTGTTTACTACCCTACTAACTACTGCCCTAATTGAACTGTTACACCAATATCCCTAAGAAGGGAATCTCTAAACTAAATACTTTTTTACTGAACAACATCACTTCTCTGTATGAAAAGATTACAATGAACCTTCAGTATAAGACTTCTATATAAAAACATAAGTATACTAAGATAATACTACCTACTTAAATAATGAGTGCATCTAGATGCTGGCCTAAGTCTAGTCAATACTATTCACAATATTGGAACATGTACTCAGTCTGACACTAGGTTGTGTAGACAGCTATATTTCATACTTATTAGAACATATACTAGATACTACTATTAGCCTAGGTTATAGTATCTAAGTTAAATAGGCTCACTTCAGTCTAATATTAGATTGTGTAGATGACTGAGGTTTTTGTTCATTAAGTAAGTCTTTTTACAGGTGAAACAAAATAATGGATAAACTATATAGTTATAGCCTAAGTATTGGCTGGCAATTGATCAAGTAGGTCCATGCTCATAATAATAGAAATAGAGGGAATATGAAATAAGAATAAGAAAAAGAAAATAAGAATTGGCTTATTGTCTTGTAATATTATGCCTCATCTAACACACAACAACCTTTTAGTGGCTGCTATCTATTTTTAAGTCTAGAGTCTGGCTATATAAAGTTTGTGATAATTAACCATGCTGGTTGTATATCAAGGATAATAAGAGAGTAAAAAAAAGAAGACCATGTGATGTAGTGTTTCTAAAAGTAGTTAAGTTCTATTATTATGGCAACCACTAACTAAGATAATCAATAGCACACTAAGTATGTCAGAATCATGAACAATAGACTTTATTTTTCTCATTTCTATTTTATTTTATTTCTTAAACTTAGGGTCAGTGTTAGTGTGATGGTTACAGATCAGTTACAGATCACAACTACAGTCACATGGATTGAACATAGAAGAAGGTTCTGGAAGATGATGATATCATACAATATATTAAACATATATTGATCTTAAGGCAGACATATGGTCATTTAGAGTAGGCTAATCATAGTAGTAATATGAACTATCAGTCCAGGTATATAAGATAGACAATCTTGTACAGAGTTCTTTATTGAGTTCTCTTGTGTTAACCCAATACAAGATTCTTATTCTTGATTCACTCTAAGATCTTGAGTTTGTAACAAAGTAGTCTTACAAGGTGAGAATTTCATCAGAATTACAAGAGAACTTGACAAGGAGTTCCCAATGTATTGCTATTCTATTTATACTATAGATACATAGTCTGTACTAGTAATAAATAGCCCTATTCTAATATCTCTGTATCAGTAATGAGTATATAATGAGATAAATATACCATAGATATATATCTTGACATTATTTTTTCAGTCTCTTCTCCTAGATTTTATACTCATGATATCATGTCATGTGATATGTCATGTGACTACCATCATGTGCCTCTTTATTATCCAAGAAATAAAAGAAACAGAAAAGAAAAGAAAAAGAGAAATTAAATCAAAGAAAATAGATAAAAAGAAAAGAACTCCTGACTACTTCATCTATATTAGTAACCAAAGAGAGTGCCAAAGCATTTAGTATGTCTTCAGTAATAAAAACAGTATCAGAATAGATAATAAGAGCAAAAGCTGATTTAATATGGATTTTCCAAAAGGAATAGTTAACAGAATCAGGGAGCTTGGGAAGAGTAGTGATGAAGTTGGCTATTGTTATTAATGAAGGTAATCAATATGAATTAAGGAACAAATATAGCTAGTTAGAGCACAAATATTTAACCTAACTAGTGATAAACTATTAACACATATAAAGTGTAAGAGGAACCTATAGGCATAAAGTGATTCAGAGATCAGCTTAATCTACAACAGGCCTAAAAGTAACAAGATGCCTTCTTATTAATAAAAAGCAGCCTAAAAAAGCACTAACTAGAGATTGAGGTAACTGAAGTTTATAACCTGTTGAAAAGCTTAGTAGTATGAACAAAGTAGTAGTAATTTATTGAACTCAAAGTAAATTTTTCCATTAATTACTGTATTAGTTATACTACTGATCATAGTATGGAGTGTTTTACAATATACTCTGCTGAGTAAAACACCTGATATTCAAATAAATTAAGCTTTTGTTATCAACCAGTTTGTTAATACATAGCTTGTATAAGGGGATCTTTTACTTTGCCTGAATTCAAGTCTACAGTACCTGCCAAAGCTCAAGTCAACACCACACTCATCTTGTTCCCAAGCCCTACACTGATGTTCTGCTGCAACACCATTAGACTCTCTTGACTCCCACAGCAATACTATGGACCCATACTCATCTTCTCACAGTCACCAACCCACCTCTTTCAGCTACTGACCAATGAGTCCTTACCATGTGGCAACATTCTACTGAGATTTCTGACCATACAGCTTCATCATTCTGTAGTTAGATTACCAAATATTCCACTTGATGTTCCACTTGATTGGTATGAACTCTTAGATACCTAGAGTAACTGTTGTTTCCAGGAAACCATATTCTGTTCTCTTAGGATTTCCCTAAAGGTAAGTTGTATATATAGTACCATTGGATAATAATACTTAGAATTTCCCTGGAGATGTAATCTTTGCTGTATTACTGCAGTCTTCACCCAGTCCCTTCTTCACAGCCTTGAAGATCTGTTACAATTCCATTAAAATAGTATGAGTAGGCTCGAGTAAGAGAATGAGGAGCGATCGCGTGTTCGATATCTTAGTCTCAGTCTGGTCACTAATAAACCTCGCTTTTCCAAACACTGGTTCGCAGGAGTTTCATAACAAGATCTTTTGTACACTTCCTGCGATTGCTTCCCTTTGGTCTTTGTTTAGGGCTTCCCAGTGAGTTCTGATGGTCCATCTGGACAGGAGCATAAAAAGGGTTGAGAGGAAAGTGATAATAATTTGGGTTGGAATCATGTTGATAGAATGGGGGGTGTTGGGTGTTTCTAGAAACAGTGGCCAGACTGAGACCAAGGAACCACTTCACGTAACTCAAGCCCTGTCCGGGTCATAGGGCAAACCATAACACTACCATCAGTCTCTACCATTACTCTTGAGTCAAGGATGGGATGAACCATGGGTAAGGGTCAGGGTAGTCTTTGGTCTACTCTAGGCTTACCCTTGGTGAATTCACCGAGAAATCTGTTTGCAGAGAAATGAAAACCACAAGAGCTCATTGAGGGCTGAGACTTACTAGGTGACAGAGCAAGGAAGAGCAAGATCTCAGTAGTGTATGATCCAGTCCTGGACACACACATAAAGTACAAGATAAGGTACGTATGTAATTATGTACCTATGAAATACGATGGACAATTGAAAGCACGACAAGACATATTATAATTCGTATGGAACGGATACAGCGCATTGAGATAACGCGGAACATTCCAAAATATGGCGAAATGATAGTGCGAAAATCAAAGAGTGACCTTCCAGAGGGTATCTGATGGTCACAAGAGTAAAGAGTAAAGAGAGTTGGAAGAAAACGGAAGGAAGGTGAAGACGAAAGACGAAAAGTGTAAATCTGACGAATTAACAACGAAATGTTGCAACACCATAGAGGAAAGACACTGCTCATCTAAGCTGGGACATCAAATATCTTCAAAATGAGCTTTGTACCTTCAGTCGAGTAAGCGACTGTCTCCCAGTCCAATTGAGAGTCCACAATTCGCACGTCTGGTTTATCAACGGAAGTGATAGCCATAGACCGTTCCTGCAGTCCTGAAACAGGCTCGAGTGGTTGTGCAATAGGGGAGGCCATCTTAGCAGCGAGAACTGCAATGGTAAAATCTTTGGACAAGGGGATGCCTTGTTGTCCAATAAATTTATTGAATATGCGTTGACGGAGCTCTCCCCACTCAATATCGCGTGATACACGAAGTATCACAATGGCGTCGTTAAGAACAGCCTTTATGGAAAGAGTATCTCCGTCCCCAGAGGAGGAGGAGGAGAAGGAAGTTACCGTTGATACAGACGTTTGGGTCGAGGCTGAGCATGTAGTCCAAACGGAATCAGTTGGTGACGGTGGGCCTGCAATTGAAGGCTCGAGAATCTTCGGGTTCGGGTATGCATTAGATTGGACAGAGGTTTCTAGCGTCTGAGGAATGGTGGATGTTGGTCTTGACAGGGCATCTATGAATGGTGTTGCAGTAGAAAGAGATGTAGGTGCACCTCGTGAAGAACCGTGCACAGAGTCAATTCCTTCGAAAAACTCAAGGTCTGACAATGAGACCGGTATAGATAGACGAGATCGGGCTTGAGGCTGATCCTGATCTTCGAGAGACTGTTCCCAACGAGGCAAGACGGCTTCCGCTGAGTCAGTAGTCAGGAGTGTATTGACACTAGTCATGGACTGGCGGCAGCCGGGAGAAGTTGGTAGTCCGATGTGGAGACCCTCAAGATAGGTTGATGCCGAATCAATTGTTGTCCAGGATGCTCGTATAGGGCGCCCTAATATTTTGTCAGCCGATAAGATGCCAAAATGGAATAAGGAGCACACCCAAAGTTGCAATGTCGGCTGAAAAATCACCAGATGCAGGGGTTTCTGAGGGCGTCACGTAGATCTGATAGCTGCGGTTCCGGCGTTGAGTGAGTTTCATCTGCTTTCGAATAGGTTCCTGCTGTGTCGGGAGTGTCATGACATCAGATTCTTCCGGTAATGCGTCGAGTTCAGAACTTAGCCGAGGATGTAAATTAGGATGCAGCTGGTAGTTATGATTAAAGATGATAGGAACTTCTTCAACAACACTTGAGTCGGTAGCCACGGACACTTGATTCGAAGATCTGATCTCCTGTGAAGCGCTGAGAGTCAGGGTTTCACAAGACTTCCGAGCCTTAAGATTTGGGTCCTTGGAAGCAAGTGCAGCATCTCTGTGCCAATATCCAAAAAAGTCAGTGACGAGCCTAGTAGATCTCATTTCTTTGATGAGTGCCGGCTGGCCTTCTTCGAGCAAAGCTACCACGAATGCCTGTAATTCAGCATGGCGTTTTTCGATGGTGGCCATGCTGGGGCGGAATAATGTTCCACGCTTCATCAGCTTTGGGATGTATTCGTGTATATCTTGCGCAACAGATTTGGGGTCAGGGCCAGGTGGAAGTGACTCCCACGACGAAGCTTGATCCTGAAGGTAGAAACCATTCCTCTTAACACCTTTACCCTGCAATAAGCGTTGGCGCTTTTGTCTTGCAGAACGCTGGTACTCCAGCTCGAGACCATCTTGGAACCAGAGACAGTCCTCCCACCGCCGCCAGACGTCGTAATCATCGGAATTTGAACCGTTAGAAGATATCGAATTACGGTCTCCGCGACGGAGTGGAAAAATGCGCATGCCATAGCTATAGCTTCCGCCAAATTTTTTGGGAGGCAAGAACTCAACTGCGAAATGGCTAGGTGTAGGACGAATTACAGCTCTTTTGTAGTGCTGTAGATTGATCAATCAGTAGCCGAGGATCATAAATGTGGCGAGAACATACATCTGACGCAAGCGGACCATCGTAATCTCCTAGGGTGTGCTAGGCAAGGGTCAGGTTGAGACTGCAGTCAGGGGTCAACTTACAGGAAATAAAACTGTTGCCATGGTGTATTGAGCAAGGTCTTCCACTCGCAGAATACTGGCTCAAAGTCAATACAATACAGGCTGATATACTTTTCCACCACTTACAATTAGTGTCTCAGATGGCGCAGATCAGCAACAAGATAGAAATGGGTCTTGTAGGGTACGGGGAATGGTGCTGAGAAAGAACAAGGAGTCGGTCGGGAACGGATATTTTGCGGGACAGTTCTTATTGTCTCTTCACATCAATCAATCTGAAGCCAGAAAAGATTCTTATTGTCTTTTCATGCCCATTGCACATCCCCTAACCCTGACTTCGAGCGCCCTTATCACATCCTCATTACACCCCCAAACTACACTGCATCACCTTACTACCTGCACCATAGCATGGACTACATGTTGTACACACTTCGACCACTCGGAATAACCAGTTGTCGAGCGTGGGAAGATAGCCAGCCATGTAGGTGTCAGGTGAAGAGATAGAGTTTAACCCATCACTTGTACACTTTGCTGTATCTCGGCACACTTTTACTTCACATATATGAAATCAATATCAGACATCAGGGTGAAGAACAGTTGGAATAGAAAGATGAGCTAGAGAACAAAGAGTAGAAAAGCAAATAAAGACACAAATGAGTAGATCATGGCATGAATGGGCACAAATAAGTGGATAAAGTATTTAGTCATGGAAAAACAAGTCTCCTTACATTCATCTCCTCCTCAAAATTGCTGCACTTAAAGTAATGGTGTAGAGTCTGGATCCAGATAGCTTCAAAATCCACCTGACAAGTTTTCCTCTAAGCTAAACTATTTCCACTTGACCAAATACTGAAATCTTCTTGAATACTATTGGCTGTTTTTAATATTTCTTACACTTCCCATTCTTTCTGAACACCCACAATAATTAGAACAAGGAGAATAAATTTCTTTTATTGAGCTACTTTTGGTTTGTCCATACTGAAAACATAGTTGCCACTACTAGCATAGAAGTTTGAGTATATAAGCCAGAGATCCTACTTATTTTTCCACTTCAAAGGATCTTAAACATTAATATAAAAGCTTGGTTAAGAGGCATATTATCTGAATGTTGGAGCATTAAGATATATCTTAACATCTAGTTAAAAGACTGAGTAGAAGTCCTATATCAGTTATCTTAATTTCTGCAATACAGCCTTTACCTCTTCCAGCATAAACTCTATCTGTTCTGAAAATTTTGAGACTAATTCCAGCTTAGATAACTATTAGTGCAGTCCAAAGTCTATCTGTATTTGACAATAAGAAATAGAAGTTGCTAAATAGTAGAGTGTATATAGTTGTTATATTGAAACTTTACTAATAATTAGATTATAAGAGATATAACTTGAATTCTAAGCAACTAGTAAAACTGAAAACTGTGATTTAAAGCAATATATTGAGAAAAACTATGAAAATTTTCAAAAATATGTCTACTTTATGTCTACTTATATATATATAATGGTTATAGTAGAGAAAGTAGCTTATCTCTTCTTACATGATGTTTCAATACAAAGTCTACTACTACATCATATTCTAATAATTCTAGAAGCTTTACTATAAAGTCAATACTAAGTGTATTTCACTGGAATTTTAAAAGAATATTAACTAATATATCTTAATATTTAGAGTTATCAGAAACAAGTTCTAATATTTTCCAGTATCTTGCATTGGTGTTATAGTCTAATGAGATAATCTGGTATTGGAGATCTAGAATTTGTAAAATATAATTGAAAAGAAGTAGACTATTAGACTTTGATTATTTAGAAAATATTAGAAGATCACAAACTTTGCTATCTGTTACCAACTCTGCCATCCCTACGTACCAATTTCAACTACTTTTCTCAATTATATGATTGTTCTTTTATATCTTAGGTCACTATCAGATAAGTCTCTTCTTATTCTAGATTATATTCTAGATATTTCTACTATTATTTCTAATCATCTTGACATTATCATTCTTTGCTTAGATTAGTGCTGTTTTACCAGATAATTAGAATAGTTGCCATTTTCAAGAGACTCTATTCTGTTTTTTTAGATTCTCTTAGAGGTGGGTGATATATACTATAGTTATATCAATATTACTTAGGTTTTTTTAGAGCTTGATTACTTAAGTATTATCATTTCTTGTTTATATAATCAGAATTCTGACACATTAGAATGTATCTATTATTATATAGAGTAGTTTTCATCTTTAGGAATCTCTATTCTGTTCTCTTAAGATTTTCTGAAGATAAATATATAGTTTAGTAATTTTTTGGACAATAGACTTAGAATTTCCTAGAGATTTGAAGTGCTTTGTTGCTCCACCCAGTTGCTCTAATAGTTTCTTTAACTATATTCTAGACTTATAGTGTTATATTAGATAATATATTATATAACCATAATTACATGTTTTTTCATTATCTAAAGAAAAAGGAAAAGGAAAATAAAATTAAGAAAAATAGATCAATATAAAATAAATATAAAATATAAAGGTCCAAGTATATTATAATAGGTAGATAAGATTTTATTTTTGAGTTTATATAGTTTAAGAAGTATAATACAAAGATCAACTGGTATAAGAAGAAAATAATTATAATATACTATTCTATTTGCTATTTTGATTACCAAGTTATCTAGAAGATAGAAAAGTTTAAAATATGTATTCTAAATGCATTTTATACTAGTCTATTTCCTTCTCTAGTTAATAACTCTGAAAATATAAATTTATCTGTTTTTTTATTTAACAACTGCTTAGAAAAAGTAAAGAACTGTTATTAGATATGATTTAAACAGATATCTGTAGTTAGTCATAATAGAAAGAGATTAGATTAAGTATAAAAACTTATCTGAGAAATAAATAGAAAACTTCTTGAACTTGGATAAGTATCTAGATTGTAGATCAAGCTTGAAGACTTATTTGTAGATAAGTAATATGACTTTGGATAATGACTTTGGCCTCAACTTATATATTGTGTCTACTACTGTTATGCAGTCTAAAAAGAGAGTTCTTAAATGATTTTAGTCAGAAGTGTATTGGGAATTCTTAGTTGATTTTCAGACTAGAGACTACAGAGTATTTACTGGGTCTTATATACCAAGTCTGTAATTGGGACTGTAGCTAAGGTAGTAGTATAAGGAATAACTAAGAAGATATTATAAAAACAGTTTTTAGAATATAGAATGACTAGAAGTCTAGATAATGAGCTACTAAGAGGTGAAACATGAGAGGTTGATCTGTATACAAACAATCACAGATATGAAAGTATACTTAGGTATGTTAGAGTTCTATTCAGAAGTCAGGAAGCAAATGTCTTAGATGTCTTGAAAGTTAGTCTATAATATATAAAGTTTGGACTAAGTATGAAAATTTGTTCAAAAAATAAAGAGTTGTGGATTTTGTAAATGATCTTGGCTTCAGCTTATATGCTATGCTATTTACTTGTCTTCAGAGAGATAAAATAGAGTTCAAGAGACTGAGGTTTAATAAAACAAGTATGTCACTATAAATACTAAAGTTTAGTATTTAATGATAGTTGGTTATTAGATTGAAGATTATAGTATATCTCCACTATTGAACATACAAACTCAGTCTCACAAAGATAGCATGAACAACTATGATTATTCATACTTATTAGATGTACAAACTATATTAGATAGTTAGTAAACTATGCATATAAATAAATATACTCTAGTGCTCACCTTAGTCTCACAAAGATAGCATAAATGACTAAGGTGTAGCTATTTATAATAAGTTCTTTTATATTGGAAAGAAAGTAAAATATATATTGCATAAATTTTCATCATAATTATTAATATAACATAATATTTTGCTGGTGGATACAGGACAAGCATGCTTTTGCAGATATGTGCCTAAAAATAAAAAAGTGATAGAAAAATAAATAATAAAATGAGGAATAAAAATAGAAAGTTTGAAACTTACTGACTATATTCTTAATCTATTTATTGTACCTCCTTAATATTTACTAGTTCTTAAATATAAGGAATACTTAAATAGTGCTATTACAGCCCCAAGTAATATCAGTGGCTATGCTAAGTGGATGTTTCAGTAATAAAACACTAACAGTATCAAAGTTGAAGATAATAAACTTTATTTTTCTTTTTCTTTTCTTTTCATTTATTAAAACTTAGAATTAAAATTATAGTATGATTGTCACAACTGTCATACATCTATAACAATATGTCATAAATATATTACAGTTATGGTCACATAATCACATAATATATAAAAGAATATAGAAGGTTCTAGTAGCCTTTAGAGTAAATTGGTAATAGTTTTATATAAATTATTAGTCTTTTGACTCTACTGTAGAATACCAAGTATTCACATGGTTAGAACAGAGAGATAACACTGCTATGAAAGATAGACTATAAATAAAAGTGTTGTAAGAAATAATACCACCATAAAAGACAGGTTATGTATGGAATCTTATAGAATGATAATACTACTATAAAAAATGGATTATTTATAGGATTATACTTGGTATATAACAATTGTATCTACATAAACTACTTATTTTTAGAGCTCTTACTCTTTGATATTTACATTATAGTCTTCTTTTCCCAATAATTATTTAAGATCTTTATTATAGTATGCTTAAACTTCTAGATTTTAATTTAATTTAATTTAAATATATTTTATTTCTTGAATAATAAAGATATACATGACCACAGTTACACAATATGTCATATAATGGAAAGAACTAAAACAATAATGTTAAGAGTATATAAAATCAATATACTATAGTCATATTTGTTATGACTTAGAACTAAGTAATAGGTTAAAAAAACCTTGTATTGGGTTAACACAAGAGAACTTATGAAGTTCTAGTTACAAAGTGTCTATATTATACTAAACCTAGTCTACTCTAAAGGACATATAATATGATATCATTGTTTTGAAATCTTTATAATATTTTATATGATAGCATCATGTGATCTATGACAGATGTGGGATACTATGTCATATTGTGTGACAGTTTGTAACAGTTATGTGTGGCATCATGCTAAACCCTAATTCTAAGTCTGAAAAATAAAATAAATAAGAAATGAAAATGAAAATAAATAAAGTCTACTATTTTCAACTCTGATATTACTCTCTCTTTAAGGTTTCTCCTCTAAAGAAACTGACTTTCATTTTTGCTAGTTCCTTTTCTACTTTCTTGAATATTTTTCCTTAAATTTTCCATCATTTTATCTATACAATATTTTTTGTTATATACTTCTCTGATAACTCCTCTCTTCTGAAGTTCCTTTCCTCTATTATATCTAACTTTTCTTGCCTTCTCATCTCTGCACTTAGCTTTCTCTCAAACTTTACTACTTCTTTTGCATTTTCTAAGTCTTCCTTTCTTTCCCATATATCATGTTCCACCATAAATCTTTTTTATCATACTAAGTACTTCACAACTCTTCTTATTTTTCTTTTATTTATTATTTTTTCTACTTCTCATTCTTTAACTCTATCTAACTCTACTGGTTTCATCTCTTCTACTTTCTGGCCTTCCACTTACTCTTTATATCTCACTACTTGACTAACATTTATTACCAGATAAATTCTTATTGAAGTCAGTAATTGTAATTTAATCACATTGGTAGAAACTATCTCATCAATGATATATAGACCAACATATTAGTCCACTAACTTTCTTGCTAGTCTTTCTTTGAACACTAAGTTTTTCATGCTCAATATCATCTTATCATCTTTCTTTTATTCTTCAACTTTCTTTCTCCCTCTGTCTACTTATTGCTTCATCTCTTCTTGTGTTCTGCTCCTACTTCTTTCTGAACTTTCTTCATCCTCTTTACTTCTCCTTTTCTTCTAATGTCTGCTCTTATTCATAATGCTCTACTGTAATTTGCTATAAATGGAAACACTTTGGTTGCTGAGTGTATCTTGTTGTTGACTACAAATTCTGCTGTTACTAACCACTTTGACCAATCCTTTTGTCTATAATCAACAAAGAACTGTAAATATTGTTCTAGCTTCTAGTTTATTCTTTCTATTTGACTATCTGTTTGTAGATAGAACAATGTCAACAGCTTTGTTTCAATTTCCAATATTTTATTCAGCTCCTTCATTAACTTTACTGAAAATTGTGGTCCCTTATCTGAGATTATGCTTTCTGAAAATCTATGCAACTTTCATATATTACTTCTAAATAATCTTACCAATTCTTTTATCAATGTCTTTTATTGTTGCCACAAAATGTGCTATTTTTAACAACTTGTTGCAAACTACTAAGATTGTATCCTTCTTAGCTACTAACAGCAACCTAGTAATAAAGTCAACCATTAAATTTCTCTAAAACCTCATCTGCTATCAACTTTTCTGCTGGTGCTTCTGTTCTATTCTTTATTCTTTGATATATTTCACAACCATCTACATATTTTCTTATATCTTTAGTTACTCCTAGCTACTAGTAATTCCTCATTACCAATTCTGTTGTTTCCCTTCTTCTTCTATATTTTACTACTAGTATATTATGATGTAACCAGATTATCTCTATCCTTAGCTTTTTATCCTTTGATATATAAATATTTTCTCTTTTAACACTAAATTTCTTTTTATCTGCTATTTATCTCCTCTCAATACTTTTACTCCTACTTTCTTCATCTTCTCTACTACTTTAACTACCTCTTTATCTTTATCTCTAGCTATTTTTATTTTTTCAATATTTTTACTTCAGGTCCTTCTATTACTACTTCTGCTAAGTTATAAATCTATTGTTCTTCAATTAGTGTCTGATTCTCATTATTCTTTTCAACTCTTACTTTCCAGTCTGGTCTTCTACTAAGTCTATCTGCTTTTTCCATTTTTGTTCCTGGTATATAAGTATTTTAAATTCTTGTAGTCTGTCCAAACCTCAAACTTGAATTTGGCACCTTCTAATAAATGTCTCCAGTTTTCTAGTCCTCTTATTATCACTAACATTTCTTTGTCATGAATTTTATAGTTTCTCTCTATCTTGTTGAAAGATTTTGAAAGATATGCTACAAGTCTCTATTTCCCATCTTTATACTTTATAGATAAAATATTTCCCATTGCATAATCTGATACATCAACCTTTATTCTTATTTTTTTGTCTTGGTCCAGTACTACTAATACTGGTTCTTTTGTAAACCTTTCTTTCAACTCCCTAAATACCTTCTTCTACTTCTCTGTCCAATCCCACTTCTGGTTCTTTCTTACCAAGTTATGCAATGGTTTAACTATAGACATGAGATCTTAAATAAACTACCAATAATAATTAGCTAGTCCCAGAAACTTCTGTGTGTTCTTGATTCTTTTTGAGGTTGGCCAATCCAATACTCCTTTCACCTTTTCTTTCTCTATTTTTATCCTCTCCAGTTCAATTACCACTCTTAAGAACTTTATTTCTCTCACCTTCTATTTGTATTTTTCTAGTTTTACATATAAGTTGTTTTCTGCTAATCTCTTTGCTACTTCCT
>Ga0157368_1000935_pt1 | contig 13005 bp, 13 predicted proteins | sample AttbisABBM3_FD_113146 | JGI IMG/M metagenome (GOLD analysis project Ga0157368, IMG submission 113146) | Fungus gardens microbial communities from leaf cutter ant in Botucatu, State of São Paulo, Brazil - Atta bisphaerica ABBM3 | ecosystem: Host-associated > Fungi > Mycelium > Unclassified ...
ATTTTCATGTTGTCTGCCCATCAATGTACTGTAGCTACTAAGTAGTTACCGCAGTCTGCCCTTGCACCCCACATTATAAATTGTTGAATTTAAAAAAATAAAATAAAAATAAAAAAATCACATATGTCTATTACAAACTGTTACAAAATATGATACTGTGTCACATATTCATTACATATCACAGTTATGGTCACACAATCATGCATCATATAAAACTGAAGCAATAATATTATATAGCATATTTACCATATGTTGACCTTATGGATAACACATGGCCTTTAGAGTAGGTTAGATAAGATCTTATACAGATCAACTAGCTAGTATATATAAGATAGATACTTTGTACTTGGAACTCTATTGAGTTCTCTTGTATTAACCTAATACAAGGTTTCTTTCTTACTTTAACACTTTGAGATTTGAATTATAATACTGGGAGAAAGAAATGAACTTGGAGAATATAAAAGAAGTAGTAGTAGAATTTGGAGAAAGACTAGATGCAAAAGTTAGAAGATAAGAAAGAATAGATAAAGTAGAAGATAGAGATTTCAGAAGAGAAGAACTATTAGAAAAGTATATAGCAAAGATACTATATAGATAGAATGATAGGAAGTTTGAAATAGAGTATTTGAGAAAGTTGGAAAGGAATTGGTAGAGATGGAAGTCTATTTCTCTGGAGAAAAAATATTCCAAGTAAACTCAGACATTTTCTATTTTTTTAATTTTTTATAATTTCTCTTTTCTTTTATAGCTTAGTTTTTTTTATTTTTTTCTTTGGACTTAGCTAAGGGGTGTGATAATATGTCACATGTGATGGTCACAAATATCACAAAGCATGACAGATGTTACTGTTATAGTCACAGTTATAATTTGGTAGAACATTATAGAAACTACTAAAAGAACTTAGTCATAGCTTTAGGATAGGTTAGAGACCAACTTTTTAGAGGTATATACTTGGGCTTAAGTTATAATACTCTTGATTGATTCATCTCCATCAATCAAGAACTTTGTTGACTTCTTGAAGGAGCATTCAAGTATCTTTGCCTTTTCTTCTCAAGAATGACCACCCCTTCTCTCAGAGCCTCTATGAGCACTCAAATGGCTTGCTTTTCTGTTTCTGTAGATAGTTTTATCAGTTTTATCTCTCCAAGTTTCTTTTGACTCTGTATAATAGATCTGCTTGTGGACTTGAACATATAATTAGTAGGGTTGGTTACAAGTAACCTTTATCTAGATTTCTCCTTGATTTCTATTGACTCTGATAGTGTCTTTCTCTGCCTATGAGGGAGGTTTCTGTCTCCTGAGGCAAAAATTGTAAGCTACTTGTTGTAGATAGTCTGTTACAGACTACAATCAAACAGTATATAATAAATTGTTGACCAAAAAAATTGTCCAATCTTTCAAAGGTAATACTGATCCACTTCGACTGATCCACTTTGGGACTCTTCAGGTGTTAATTTAATTTCTCATAATCTTATAATATGATTCTCATTGCTTTAATAAAAAAAATGTTTGGACTAGATTGCAGACTCAGATTTGGATTGGCCCTGTTGCTAGGAGTTCAGACGTAAATTTGTCTGCATTTATCTCGTTTTGAAAGATGAATATGACTTTACCTATATTGCGCTTCTTTGACTTCCATGTCAGCTTCTTGCACAACACAGCTGATGCTGTGAAGAGAATCCCAATATTATTGCAGAAGGCTCCGATCATTTTGAACGCGCCGTGCAGCAACATGAAAGGCGATGTCAAGAGCACTAGGAACGCTTGTCCGATCTGTTTAAGTAGATTCTTGTAATCTTCGGCCAGCCCAATCTGGTTCCTGAAATTATCCCAATCAATCCTTCCCTCTTCAGCATCCACTAAACCTAACTGAGCTCTAATATGCTCCCACTCGACATCCTGGCCTTGAGCAATGTCAGACGGTCTGGAATCTCTAGTTATGGGTAATGTAGATTGGTTTTGAGTACCGTTTGCGGCGGGTGGGGCAGTGATCTCGTATTGAATTTCTTGCTCTGCAGGACTTGAATCGTCTTTCGAGCTAGAAGGGCGTTCGCAGACGATGGTGTCGATGGAGGCACGTGGAGTAGCTTCAAGTTCTGCTGCAGAGGTCATGTCAGCAGAGGTCTATACACTGTTCCAATGTTTTAAATGGCGTCTGTGGTTTTTCGGTGGACATTGGGAGGCAACTGCGCAGTTCTTCGCAGTTCTCCGCAGTATCTTGTTATTTTCCTTCAAGTATCTGGCACCTAGGTGATCTCCCTTGTCTTTGATCACTAATTTCAACGCCTTAGCGCATTGAAAACTCAGAGTGATAGTTGAACGAGAGAATCTAGTAATTGGTCCTCGTCTTCAGGGTAAGCTTTCATCGCGAGCCGACAACAGGTGTGTCAAATTGTAGTGGTTCGAAGATCCAACTGAATGTTGTGGACGAACTGTGGACCATTGCGAAGCGTCCACGGAGTACCCAGAAGTGTTATTTCAAGTCCACCGAAGCACAGTCGGGAGCAGTTATACATCATGACCGCAGCCGAGCTCTCCTTTTTAAACGAGAAATTTAGGATCAGAGCAGTATACGCCGATCCCCACATGCAAGAGCAGTAATGTATAGGATGTACCCGAATGCGCAGCATAGCTCCTTTTGTCCTATAAAATGAGATTGTGATTTGCAAATACATCTATCGCAAGAAAAAAGGACCATCATGAATACCACGATTACGATTCATCTTCCCAATTTAACCCTAATGCAGTCTCATTACCACATCTGATAGCCACTTCCACAGCCTCCGCAAGTTCTCTTAACGCCAAAATATCTTCGCCAACCTCTTTAGGTTTTCTCCAATCATCGATATCAGGCGGTGTGACACCTAATGCTTTGTGTAAAGCGCCTTCACGCTCGTCACCTCGAAGTTTATCAATAGACGTCAAAAGATTTGGAAGATTTTCATGCTTGTTTAGTATTTCTCGTATTTTAGATGAAGTTGCTTGTGTGTTAACGAATCATTCAATTGATGTACCACTTTTCTTTTTCTTTTTGGAGACGTACCGATAGCTTCGTATTGACGAAGTTGCAGATCCTTGGGATCGTCTCGTTTCAATGGATCAGGAAAAACCGATTCCTCGGGAACATAAGGCCAATTCAAAGATGTAAGCGGTCGAAATGGTTTTGGTTTATTGATATCAAGTCCATTTGGTAAAGTAGGCCCTTCATCCCGATCAGTAGAAGTAGAAGTTTCGTCATTTGTCGTTAATCGTTCTTGTTTGTGATCCACTGCGACTTGACTTGATGACTTGATGCCACATGTCGACTCTAAAAATTATTTGAGAAATGAGTGATCGGTTTGAAAGAATGATTCATACGTTGATGATGTTTAAAGCAAGCAACAGAACAACTGAGCTACGATCAAATGACTGATATGAATTAATATAAGAAAGAGAATTATACTATGCAATATAGCATTTAGAGCAGGTGTATTTCGGTTGATCGGTTGAGCAAACTTGGCAAAGAGTTTTCGAGCAAGGTGCCATCGGTTTTTTCAAAGCCTTCTAAATATTGTGGATAAATTCGGATTGAAGCCAGATTGGGAAGAGATTTACATGTCGAATCCTGCCTGGCAGAGAAACGGAAGACGCGTCACGTAAATTTACTGTTGAATTATCGTACAAGGTACCTAGACAAAAAAATATCACATGCACGGTCCCTAAATTTCCACTAGCTATTTATACAATTTCACGGCAAGATACAGAATAAGGGATCCTAGCAATTTTATACGCCTAACAATTGGCAGCAAGAACATGGAGCATTTTATCGTTCGAGAGAGAGAAAGCTTGATATTTAGATCTGTGCGGTTCATTATTTACAGCCTTCATCGGGTATGTCCCAAAAGCCATAAACACCAATTCTGCCCTACATATGCATATGTAGTTTGAAATCAGTCACATGGCAAGGGGACTGGGGATAAGACACACCCAGAAAACACAATCAAATGGAGATTCGTAGGTGTGGCCAAACATTGTATGTGGTGTGGTAGCGCACATATCAGCCCAATTGTTCTTGTATTCATTAGGCTCAAGGTAGCCTTCCAAATGGGCTTCGTAGCGCTAATTGTGTACATCATTGGGAATCGCCATCAGAATGACCAGGTGGAGGTGACTTACGTGGATGCCGGAGTGTCGATTAGTGCATCCCTTGGACGGATTCAGGAAAAGTAGACATTCAACAGAGAGAGTCTCTGGAGTCCCGCCACCAAGGCTTGCAACTGGGCTCGTTAAAGTCGACTATCCAGGTACCAATCATCTTATTTCCCTATATCAACGAGTATAAATGTTGATATCTTGAATGAAAAAGGAGAAAATACCCACGTCGAAATGGCATTCAGTCGGGACGATGTCCTTATCATGAATAGGGGTCTCCTTGCAAACCGCATATGTATCCCATCCGGGAGGAACATAGGCCAAATGAGCCTGATAACGAGTTGTACCATAGCTAATGCAAGGCTCCTGGTCTCTATGAAGTTGGCCCCAATAGATGAGTTTTCGTTGACGTCCTCGTTCCCCTTCTTCCCATTTCCGACGATTTATGACGTTGGTCTTGCCACCGTTTTTGTTCGCAAGCAAAATCGTCGCGAAGCATCGAAAGTCGATCATGCTCTATGGTCCAATCAAGATGCACTTGCTCTTGTTCCAAGGAGAGCCTAGCAATATCTTGGCGGTATACAGCATATTCGCGCTCCCAACCGAGGATGAGAATAAGGACGACGATGATTGACAGAGAGTGCCTCATGACATGAGGCTCGTGTATTGACCGGGTGTTGTTGATCTGCAAAAGAGGCTCTCACTCCGAGGAGGCGTTGTGAGGTAGCTGAGAGGTGAGCTGCTATTGTAGCACCCGTAGGGTGACATGTTGGTACGGGTGAGCGTCTATGGATTGTTGCTGTTGCTTGAAAAGCTAATTATAGATGGTGTTTGTATGGAAGGCTGTGTCCACAACTGACTGATGGTTGCGTACATTTCTGACATGGACATTTCGGACATTTCTGACATGGACACTCTGTAGTGTGTGCGAATAATCCGGCAGTCGTCGGTTTCAATTCCGGGACTGAGGCGAGCACCGGCCTGGCTGCGGAGGCTGCGGAGCTTGTACATCCGTTGTATTTGTATTTGTCTTCACATAACTCCCTCTTCTCCTTCCATGATCCCTCTGTTCCTGCTCCCCTGTCTTTTTCTCGTCGGCCTCGTCTCGGCAGACCCAATACATATCGGTCTCGCTAGGCGAAGTCACCGTCGCAAAGCCTCTGACTATCATGCCATAGCAGAAGGTATCCGTCGCAAATATAACTACTCCACCGCCCTGAGCGCAATGACGACAAGGGCGCATGGCGACATCAAGCGCGCTGGCACTGCGGGCATTTCAGTCATCAACCAGGTCAGCAGTGGTGTTCCTCTGCTGAACCATTTTCATCTCTCCTCAGAATCAGGACTCTAGCTACCTGGGATCTGTCGGCATAGGAACACCGTGAGTCGTCCGTCTTCGTGTCTCAATAACCCTGTTGATGGTACTTGCAAGACCACAACTCTTCAATGTTGTCCTCGACACAGGTTCCGCTGATCTCTGGGTTGCCGACTCTTCATGCACCACCGGATGTGATGCTGGCACTCCTCTCTACAATGCAGACCAGTCTTCATCAAACACAGCCGATACTCAACAGGTTCGAATCACTTATGGCTCCGGCGAGGTTATCGGGGCGGTGGGTTCAGAAACAGTATCCATGGGTGATTTTCAAGTCCAGAATCAACCTTTTAGTGAGCGATCACCGCTGATTCTCTGTTTGCCTTCCCTGCTCACTGCTCGCTACTCGCTAGTCCAAGCTAATAGAATTTCATCTGGCCTTGTTGACAATACGCTCTCTGGAATCATGGGTCTTGCCTTCAAGGCCATCGCCAGCACCGGTGCCACTCCTTTCTGGGAGGCCTTGTCCAATGGCGGCCAACTTCAGACCAAGGAGATGTCCTTTTGGCTCAACAGGCTCAGTGATGATGGCAGTGCGCCCGATGTAGCATTTGGCGGTATTTTTACATTGGGTGGTACCAACACAAGTTTGTTCTCGGGTGATGTCGAATTCATCAACATGCCTGGATCACAGCCCAGTTTCTGGCTCTTGAGTTTGACAGGTCCATCAAAATCAGTTTGTTTCATCTTCAGTCAGGATTCGCTGATGCTTCTCGTAGATATCACCGTTCAAGGCAATTCCATCTCTATCGCAACTGGCTCTTCCGCGATCTCTGCCATTGATACAGGAACTACTCTCATTGGAGGTCCTTCTGCTCAAGTACAGGCCATTTGGAATGCTGTACCCGGTGCACAAGAACTTGGTTCGGAGATGCCAGGATTCTGGTCATTCCGTCAGTAACGATAGTCTTCGGGGAAGGATTCTTCTTTTGAATTGATCTAACAGCTTGCAACACAAATGTCCGGATCTCCATGGCTTTTGGTGGCAAGTCGTGGCCAATCGACCCTACCGATATGAACCTTGGCGCTATTGATAGAGCGGGCAGATTCTGTGTCGGGGGCATCTTTGACCTCAGCCTTGGAAGCAACATTGAAGCTGGCTCTGGTAACCCATCCTGGGTTATCGGTGATGTCTTCTTGGTGCGTCACGACATCGCCAATCCCACGAGAGGAAGCCTAATGATCAATGTGGGGCTATCTGTAATTTCCAGAAAAATGTTTATTCTGTCTTCCGTGCCGATCCACCCTCAGTTGGTTTCGCGCAGCTGTCTGCAGCAGCGGGAGGGTCAGGTACGGCGCCTCCCGCTCCTGCATCAGGTTCAGCACTTACCAGCTCTATTTCCCCCCCTTCTCTTCCTCTTCCTATCTCTTCCTTCACCGGCTCTTTGTCAACGGGAGGAAATTCATTGCTCTCTTCTTCCCGTCCCATCTCACTCTCCTTACATCCTCTCACCACCTCTCTTGGCTCTTTCTCGACGGGGCAAAATTCCTTGCCTTCAATTTCTGGCTCAGGTACCAGTGCCACCAGTACCACCAGTGCGTCTCTCCCTTTTGTATACACAGCCTCATCTTCTAACCGTTTTCCAAGACTTCTCAGGCGCTATCCCTGTCGATCCGTCTGCAATGTCGCTTGCATTTATTGGAATTTTTTCTGTTTTCTTTGGGTTGCTCCTTGGGTTGCAATAAGGCACTTATCTTGATGATTAAAGGATATAACATAAGATGGAGGTTCTTGATATACTGATTTTTAATTACTTACGACGTACCATGAACAATGATTTTATAAAAGGATCACGTGTCCTTCGCGTCTTGACGTCGATCCTGTCTGCGTTTTAATTTAGAAATGAAGGCACTGAGACATTCTTGACCATAGACCAATACTCTGCTACGCAACATATTCTACAGGATAGCATTATTTAATGACGAGGAGAAAGCCTGTCCCACGCGCTGCGAGTCCTAGCAACATGTCTACCTCGACGCATAGCTCGGTTGATTCCAGTGTGAAACGCTACACCCTGACAGATCATCCAATGTCTCTTTCTTTAGACCAAGATGCAACGCCTCTCCTTTCTTCTGATCAGAACAACACAATAAGCGACATGGTGGGCCGTACACCCCTCTCAGCCACTATGCGCAACGCAACAGTGGCAGCGTACCGTGACGATGAGGAACGACGCACATATCAAAAACAGCAGCAGCAGCAACAACAACAACAACAACAGGAACAAAATACGAGGGTGTATCAACCATATCAGCCTGGACAATATCTTGAACCGATTCGTACTGGAGAAACTCTTCAGCTTGACGAGACCATTCGCCTGCATTCGTCAGAAGAACAATCTGACCCTTTTAATGACCCAAATACACCGCTTGCACAGCCTTTGCAGTTGCAGTATGACATTTCTGCTGCTCAACCTGATGCACTGTATCAATCACCGTACGACCAACAACTTTCACGTCTGCCTCCCCCTTCTTCCGATTACCATGGCCAGGGCAGTTCAGAGTATTACACCAGCTCTACTCATGGTTATTCATCTTCCAATGGCTCGGAACATATGCCTGCGGGATCACATCTCCAGCATGATACAGAAGCGTACACTAGTGCTACTGCGTATTCAACTTCACCGTATAGAGTGCCTCGGTCGCGTTCACCTACTCCTGCTGTTGATGAAGAAGATTATCAGATCGTGGGAAGCGATAGTACGCATCATACTGGAGCTTTCGCAGATCCGGAAAAGGCCCTTTTATCCGAAAAAATCGCGAGTCATCCTGTCTATCTTGCGTTTTCAGAACACCATCATGACATACTCTATGACCCTGAACCACCTACACCCACATCAAACCATACATCTCTTCCAGAAACACCGCTAGATACGCAACATTTTGGTCCCGCACCTTCTGGTCGCGTGCTACGACGACACAAGACGAAAAAACGTGTCCCGCTGACGAACGGGAATCTTGTTGTGAATTTGGTCGTACCTCCAAGGTTGGTTTTGCCGAGGCGAGGAGTACAAGAGATGATGCAGACTCGGTATACAGCTGTGACTTGTGATCCGGATGAGTTTGAGAAAAATGGGTTCTTTTTGAGGCAGAATGAGAGTGGAAGGAGGACAGAGTTGCTGATTATGATTACGATGTATAATGTGAGCGTTTTATTTTTCTTGTTTTATTTTAATGTATGTATGATGATATTTGGTGGTCTGATGCAGGAAGACGAGGTATTGTTTTGCAGGACGTTGTATGGTGTTATGAGAAATATTTCGCACTTGTGTACGCGTAAGAATTCACAGACTTGGGGTCCGAACGCTTGGGAGAAGGTACGGATTAATTGTTATACTTTCCCCACAATTGAACTTATCATGTATTTCTATAGGTCGTGGTTTGTATTATAGCGGATGGTCGTAAAAAAGTCCATCAGCGCGTACTTGACTGTTTAACGCTCTTGGGCGTATATCAAGCAGGTGGACACATGCAAAACAGAGTGAACGATAAAGAGGTTACTGCACACGTCTTTGAATACACCACTTCTTTTGCTCTAGATCCGAATCTGCATTTTAAATTCCCGGACAAAGGAATTGTTCCATGCCAGATTATATTTTGTATGAAGGAGAAAAATCAGAAGAAGATAAATAGTCATCGATGGGGGTTTAACGCTTTTGGTGCTATGCTTCAGGTGTGTGCGTTAGTGATTTTACGCAAAAGACGGACTCATCCTTGGGGGATAGCCGAATGTATGCGTGTTGTTGGATGTGGGCACGCGGCCAGGGAATAATAGCATATATAAGCTCTGGAAGGCATTTGATTTGAATTCAAATGTTGGTGGCGCATGTGGAGAAATTTCAGTCTACAAGGGCAAGAACTGGTCGTTGCTCTTGAATCCACTAGGTACACGGATTCACACAGAATCACGTTTTGGAAAATTTAGCTGATGATTTGTGCATACATAGTTGCTGCACAAAATTTTGAGTATAAGATGAGCTGCATCTTGGATAAGCCAACAGAAAGTATGTTTGGTTATATCAGTGTGCTGGTATGTATTTTTCCGCCAATAGTCTATGTTTCTGGTAACAACAACTTTTGAAAGCCTGGCGCATTTTCAGCATATCGATATATCGCACTGCAGAATGACTCGAAAGGGCAAGGTCCTCTTGCCTCATACTTCAAGGGCGAAGTCCTTCACGGTAGAGACACTGATATTTTTACGTCTAATATGTGTAAGCAATCAGCCCTAATTTATATGCGTACTTACTGACTAGACTTTTTTTTCAGATCTTGCAGAAGATGTAAGCCGTTGAAGTTGTCGGTCGCTCTACAATACTCATTTTTTTCCAGCGTATCCTCTGTTTTGAACTAATAGCCAAGACCAACTGTGATTGGGTTCTCAAATATGTCAAAGGAGCCATTGGTGAAACAGACGTTCCAGATTCTTTACCGGAATTCATTTCTCAGCGAAGACGATGGTTGAATGGATCGTTTTTCGCTGCGACGTATGCAATTGCTCACGCTGGCCAGGTACTTGGATCTGGCCATAGCATGGCCCGAAAAATTGCATTAATGGTGGAGACTGTTTACAATATAATTAACTTGGTGTTTGCATGGTTTACTATTGTGAGAGAAATATTGATTACTTGCGCGCTTCGGCTGATACGGACTGGTTATATAGGGGAACTTTTATCTCTTCTTTGTATATGTTCTCTTCGTTAAGTTGGATACTTGTCGCTGACTGAAGCTGTAGGTCATACTGACTTCTTCTCTCGAAGATGGATCTCTTAAACTCCCCGGAATTGGATATTTCAATACTTTAGTGCAATACCTTATGGCTTCGATGATTGTATCATGTTTTATCTTTTCGATGGGTAATCGACCTGCTGCGTGAGTATTGTGATCCAGTGGATGATATTTTATTAATACTTCTTTCTAGGTCAAAATGGAAGTACAAGACGACTAGTATTATCCTTGGACTTTTAATGCTTTACATGATAATTGCGTCGGTGGTATGTGCTCTGGAGGCTGCCGGGCAAGGCGGAGCTGCCAACTCAATCATGCTATTCAGTGTGCTGATCACTTATGGTTGTAAGTGTACTTGTTCTTTGTGAACATGGTTATTTGCTCATCTATTGGTTGAAGTATATGCATTCAGTAGTCTTCTGGCCTTCGACCCTTGGCATATGATTACTAGCTTCCTTCCGTATATTTTCTTGTCGCCTACCTACATCAACATCCTGAATGTGTTTGTGTCATTCTGTTCTTTTGATGTGACTCGTATATGCTCACTGACTCGACATGCAGTTATGCATTTTCGAATTTGGACGACGTGAGTGGTTTGAATCGTTTCATGATTAAATTCCCATTCTGACATAGTCACGATTCTCCTGCAGATCTCATGGGGAACGAAACAAGATACAACATCAGAGATAGATCTCGGAGCTGTGACGCAAGATATGAATTCACAAGTTGGCGTTGAGCTGTTTTCGAACACTGCTGATATAAATTCGTTATATGAGGAGGCACTTGCCAATCTTCGCGATCGGGTGCCTGTACAAAGTGCTAATAAAAAGAATCGAGTACAGATGGACGCGGAAAAGGAGCAGGCTGCGAAGGATTATTATGCGAGTGTACGAACGAATGTGTTGTTGGCATGGGTGTTGTCCAATGTAAGTTATCACGATATTGGTTTCTTACTTGTATTGTCTCATGTTACCTAGGGACTATTGCTCTTGGCAATCCTTGGTGGTGTATCTGCTTCAACTACATTTGATAGAGATGGTAGTGTTAATAGGACGAAGGGGTACTTGACATTTATTCTTGCATTTACAGCAATTACGAACTCGATGGTATGTTTCCTATATCTTGTTATTCAATTGTGTGATTTTGACGGAGAGACTTTCTAAATTTTGTGTAGCGCTTTGGAGGTTCTACATTGTATCTAATGGCACGCTTGATCACTGGGTGATCGATAGTTTCGATTATCTTTTTTTCATTCTTGCTTTGATTCATGTGTAGGTTTTATAATGTATGAGTAATCATGGCATTTAGTTAGTATAAAGAGACCCACCACTTTGCTAAAACTTGAGTCTCAAATACTACTGAAGCCTGTATTCTTTTTTCTTTCCTGCTTATAAGCCTTAATCATTACTGCTAACTCCTACTCCACCATCAGAACTCCCTTTAATACTATTTCCAAGACAATTATGATCCCTCTCTTCTCCAATGAGTTCTACATTCTGGTTAATATTCAAGATCATTCTGTTTGGGTTTCTAACTATCTGGTATAATCATTTTAAGGTTAGGTCAGCAGTGTTCTGCCTGATATTTTAACTGATTGGTATAGACTGTCTAGAATATTTAGAATAGCTATTGTCTTCAGAGAACAAAATGAAGTTCTCTGAGGATTCTCTAAAGCTAAGTCATGTATTGTATAGGATAGTGTGATAAACTTAGAATTCCCTAGGAATTATAAAACTTCACACATCCTGTAGACTTTGTTCAGTCATTCTAACAGTTAGTATATAGTATATAAATAAAAGTATAATTATATAGAGTGTAGAAATGTAATGAAAACTTCTTTTGTAATATAAGAGCTTTATAAGAGTATTTAGTAGTCTAAGTCATCACAACTAGTGTGTTATAGCAACTATCTCAGGTTGTAATGACTAGTAGTAGAGTTTACAAGAGAACTTAACAAGGAGTACTTGAATCTCTGTTTAAGATTTTTATGGATTTTAAGCTTAATTACATTACTACTTATACATTTTGTACATGGTTTGTGTGCTGTATCCTAATGTCTATCCTGAGATCTATGATATAATAATTACTAAAACCTTCTACTATTTTTATGTTGTAGCAACCACTAACTATGATAGTTAATAGCACACTAAAGTAGTCTTATAAGTGAGAATCTTATGAGGATTACAAGAGAACTCAACAAGAAGTCTTTGATGTATTTCTACATTATATATACTACTAGTACAAGTCCTATCCTAAACTACATGTATTATCTATAAGTCTACTATACTGTTACTACAAGACAAACATGCTGTAACCATACTCTTGACATCATTGTTCTAGTTTCTTTTATTATATTTTAGACCTATGATATCACATTATGTGACAAAACATGTGACTATGGCCATGTGCCTTTTCATTGTCTAAGAAATAAAAGAAAAAATAAAATAAAAGAAAAAGAGAAATCATATTAAAGAAAATAGATAAAAGGAAAAGAAAATCAAAATAAAATACAAGGGTTCAAACATACCATAATATTTTATATCATATGATTGTGACTATATAACTTGTTATACAACTTAGTGATATCACATTATGTAACTATGGCCATATGACTTTTCCCACATATACTTAGCATAAGAGTTAATTAATTAATAATAAAAGAAAAAGAGAATAAAGAAAACAAAAAAAGCATTTTATAATAATATTTCTCTTTTAAGATGAAAAATAGGTCTTCTTTTTTATCTTCACTAATTTCTCTTGAGTTTTTTAAG